>Ga0194127_10007293_pt1 | contig 12248 bp, 10 predicted proteins | sample TA2KigC100mmetaG_FD_148624 | JGI IMG/M metagenome (GOLD analysis project Ga0194127, IMG submission 148624) | Freshwater microbial communities from Lake Tanganyika, Tanzania - TA2015036 Kigoma Deep Cast 100m | ecosystem: Environmental > Aquatic > Freshwater > Lake | place: Tanzania: Lake...
ATGACCTTCCTCTCGCATCTCTTTCTCGTGCGCTTGCGGGTGAAGATGGGAGTGGATGCACCTGCCCTGACTGTTTCCCAGGTACGCCAGTTACTCCAAGTCGTCTTGCCACAGCGCAAGTTTGATGCGGAGTCCGCGTTAGACGAGGTGGAGCGGATTCAGAAACGCAACCGCGCGGCCTATCTTTCCCACCGCAAACGCAAACTGCGGGAACTTCATGCTCAACTAAAGTAACGTTGTAATACTAAGGTGCCTTGAAAAATGCTTGTCTCAACCTTCTAACCAGGTTGATTTACCCCTAGGGGCTCTGAAGCGCAATTGGCAAGAGAGGACAAGAACATGTACGAAGAAAAGTTCAACGAACGTCTAGAAAAACAGAAGGTCTTCTTTAGTCGTAAGGAACCTGGAGATATCCTTATTTATTACCGAAGATCGGGTGCTCTGGATGGTGTCGGATTTCCCCCCTATTTCCAAGTGTTTGTTATGGAGAAGTTGTCGCAGACCCGGGTCGAGGCACTTTGCAATGATAGAGAGAGCGAGAAGCTGGTCTGCAACTTTCTTGAGATCTTCAGGGAATCGTACAAAGATTTTTATGAAATTGATCACGATGCTTTGCCAACGATTGAAGTCTTTTTTGGCATTGGCGGTTTCACTGCCGCGATGAGCGGAGGGGAGGCAAAGATTGCTGGTGGCACATCGTGGTGCGAGCCTGGGTGGGATAGCTGGGATGAAATCAGAAAACTCAAGTTTAATCCGCATAGCGTCTGGGTGCAATTTGCTTCGATCATGTATAGAGCCCTTCTGAAATACAGGGAAGGCGACTTTTTGCTCTCACCTTTTTCACATCGATCTCCTTTGGACTCGGCTACAGGTCTTAGGGGGCCTACTGAACTCTTCTTTGATATGCACGATCGTCCGGCGGACGTAAGGTGGCTTCTCAACTGGTGCACAGAATGGAGCATTAGCTTGGATAATTACCTCAGTGAAAACGCCGGTACGCCAGGAGTGGCAAGAGGTGTGTGGGGGACCTATCTCCCCAACCGAACCGTCTTTGTCAACGGCGATCCCGTGGATTTGATTAGTCGCCAGTTGGAGCCGGTATTCAATCGGCCCTACAATGAAAAATTATTTGAAGCTCTCGGCGGAGGCTTCTTCCACCATCACGCGATAGGTCTGCATCAAGTGGATCAGGTCGCTTTGACGAAAGACCTAGTCATCCATGAACTCTACGATGACCCCGGTGTTCCCAGCGTTGCCGAGGTCATCATTAATGATAAGAAAATGAGAGACAAGATTCTGGAAGCCTCGCTGAAAGTGCCCATTATGCTGGATGACTTTCCGTTTGAATTGCTTGACCCACTCCTGCCTTTTCTCGCGGAAGGCAGGTTCATCTTGAGACCCCGGATCCAGCGGGAAGATCGAGACGCTTTTGCGAACATAACTCATCGCATACGGAAATCCAGCAAGATCTGACCAAATTCAGAGCAAAGTATTTGCTGGAACATACAAACTACACCTGAGGAGGTATTTTATGGAACAGATGGATGCAGTATTAGGACGAGTACTCGTCCCATTGATTACGCCGTTTCGCGAGGATGGTGCAGTCGATTATGACCGACTCGCGGAATTGGCGCAGATGGTCGTGGAGCGCAAATTTTGTGATTCGATCATTGTGGGCGGCACGACGGGTGAGTTCATTTCATTGACCTTTGAAGAGCGAAAGCAACTATTCCGTACCGTGCGCGATGCCGTTGGGAAGCGTGTACCCATTATCGCGGGTGCGGGCGCAGCGTACACGCAGCACGCCGTGGATCTCGCACGCGAAGCGGAGGAGCTGGGCTATACTGCCACAATGGTTGTTACGCCTTATTATCTCAAGCCAACCCAGGCTGGGATTTATCAACATTTCAAAATGGTAGCCGAATCAACCAAGTTACCCATTTTGCTCTACAACATTCCGCTATTCACAGGATCGAATATTGATCCGGAAACACTGGGGGAATTGACGAAGCTCCCGAATGTCAAGGGTATCAAGGAAGAAGCCGGCATCAATCCGACTCAAGCGTCTGACTATGCACTCGTTGCGCCAAAGGATTTCGTCGTCTACTGTGGCGATGATACGATGGTGCTTCAAGTTCTCACGCAAGGTGGCGTTGGCGTGGTCAGCGGTGGTTCGATGATTATCGGCGACCGCATGAAAAAAATGATTGACTGTTATTTCAAGGGCAATGTGGTTGAGGCACAGAATCTTCAAATTCAACTGTACGAGTTCTTCCATGCCTTCAACCAAAATGGTCGGGTCAACCCAATTCCGCTTGTGCGCGCTGCCATTGATATGACCTGGCGCGATGTCGGTGCACCCAGATTACCGTTGCTACCGGCAACCGAAACTGAGAAAGCGGAACTCAAGCGTATCCTTCTCAAGATGGGAGTCTTGTAAAAGAAGAGGATCTGTCCAACACAGAACCAGAAAGGTGGGATATTCGCTGGAGAATTACGGTTCATCGTCCATGTCATCTTTAACCCAAGCCAAGTGGCTAGCGACCACATGTGAAACGACACAGCGTGCGATCAACTCAAAATCATCAAAAGAGAGGATCAGATGAAAACTCGATTATGCGTACTATTGGGCCTGGTGTTGATTCTCGGAATCATTGTTGCCTGTGCCCCAGCCCCAACAGCAACACCCATTCCACCTACAGCCGTACCTAAGGCAACCACGGCTCCAACACAGGCACCGCCGCCGACCACGGTACCTACCCAGGTATCTCAGGCGACAGCAGTTCCAACCAAAGCGGCGCAACCCACCATTCCGCCAACCCAAGTACCAGCAGCTTTCAATTGGAAAAAGTACTCGGGCACTACCATTCGTGTGCTCCTGGCTAACATGGGCTACGTGGATTATCTCAAGCCCAAGCTTAGTGAATTCGAGAGCCTGACCGGCATCAAGGTCACCTTCGAGAACTTCGTCGAAGACCAACTCCGCCAAAAGCTTACGATTGAGTTAGCCGCCGGCGGTACGTCCGTTGATGTGTTCGGCTCAATGACTATCCAAGAGGGTTTGAAATACGAGAAGGCGGGATGGTATACGCCGCTCGAAAAATATGTCGAAGACAAAAACCTCACCAATCCTGATTTCGATTTCGCCGACTTTTCGAAAGGCGCGATCAAGATCTCGCAAGTCAACGGCAAACTGGTTGGGATCCCGCTTTACTCGGACGCTGGGCTGTTCTTTTACAACAAGGAACTGCTCAAGAAATGCGGTGCTGATGTGCCCAAGACTTTCGAGGCACTAGAAGCGGCGGCAGCGAAATGCCATGATCCCAAGAATGGCGTTTTCGGCTGGGTAAATCGTGGCAAGGGTGCTGCAGCCACTTCTGTCTTCTCCAGCTTCTTGTACGGAATGGGAGGGCAGTGGGTGGACAGTAGCGGCAAACCAACCCTCAATACTCCCCAAGCTATCAAAGCGTTCCAATACTGGGGTGATATGTTGAGCAAGTATGGACCACCCGGCTCAGAAAACAATTCTTGGCCACAAGCATTACAGTTCTTCAGCACCAACAAAGCGGTCTTCTGGGCTGAAAGCGGGCAGGTTGCCGCGACCCTCCTGGATCCGAAGCAGTCCCAAGTGGTTGACAAAGTTGGCTTTGCCCAGATACCCGGGGGACAGCCGTATGCCTACGGATGGATTCTGAGCATTCCTCCTTCATCAAAGAACAAAGAAGCCGCATGGTACTTTATCCAATGGGCAACCAATAAAGAGCATGAGTTGGCTGTTCTGAAAAACGGGGTTCCCGCCTCACGCAATTCGGCGTGGAACAACCCTCAATTCAAAGCTAATGACCCGCACCCTGAACTGACCCAGGAAATGATCAAGGCTTTGGATACAGCGATGCCCTATATGAACCCTCCCATTATCCCGGTTCAAGAATTCCGAGATGCTGTCGGAGAAGTCATTGTGACAGCGATCAGCGGAGGCAATGTCAAGGCAGCTGCGGATAAAGCGCAACAAGACGCCGTGAAGTTACTCGCCGGTCAATAACTAAACGCGACTTTTGTCTGGAAGCATGACATGGAATTCAAGCCACCAGCCATGCTTCCAGACTTGAACGACTGGATGTCAACAAAAGCGAGTGGAACGATGAACCAATCGGTTGTAAAAGTCTCTCCTTTCAGCCAATTTTTCCGCAACTCGACTCGTATGGTGCGCACGCGCAATGCCTCGTTCGTTGCAATGATGATTCCCGCTGTCTTGATCATCATCCTGATGATGGTTTTCCCTGTCCTGTTCACTGCCTATATCAGTCTGCACGATTGGTCTGCTGCAACAGTCAAGTCTCCTCAGTGGGTCGCTTTTGCGAACTATGAGCAATTATTGTTCAGCGATGCTCGCTTTCACTCAGCCTTTTTACGGACGATTTACCTTACTGCAATCGCGACCGGCTTGGAAACCATCTTGGGAACTGCCTTGGCGTTACTCTTTCATCGAGAGTTTGTTGGACGCGGGTTGTGGCGCACGCTACTCTTGCTACCCATGGTCACGACACCCGTAGCCATGTCGTTGATTTGGTTGCTCATCTTGGATCCTTCGGCTGGGGTCGTAAACTGGGGACTACGGGCATTGGGGTTACCTCTGGGAACCTGGCTCAATAAGACCGCCACCGTGCTACCCTCTCTAGCCATGATTGACATCTGGCAGTGGTCGCCCTTGGTCATGATTATGGTGCTCGCAGGTCTTTCCATGTTGCCCACTGAACCCTTTGAGGCCGCCGCGATTGATGGAGCCACACCCTGGCAAACATTCTGGAAAATCACATTACCCATGCTGAGACCCTACATTGTTATCGCTGTTCTATTTCGTCTAATCGACAGCCTGAAAACGTTCGATATCATCTTTGCCACAACCCAAGGCGGACCTGGAACCGCCTCCGAAACTTTGAACTTGTACGCGTACACAACAGCCTTCACTTACTTTCGTCTGGGATATGCTTCCGCTATCCTCGTACTATTCTTTGCACTCATTCTGGCGGTGAGCCTGGTGTTAATTCGCTTAAGGAGAGAACCGTGGTAACCCATCCATCAGGGCGTCGGTTGCGAGCAAGACTGGGATCATTCTTACAATACGTTTTGGTTATTGCCATTGTGCTGGTGTTCTCTTTCCCAATCCTTTGGATGTTGCTGATGTCATTCAAGACTCAGGTTCAGAATTTGGCATTTCCCCCTGTGATCATTTTCACACCGACCTTGGAGAATTACCAGAACGCCTTTGTCCAAAATCCATTCCTGAAATTCTCCATCAACAGTTTCGTAGTTGCGGCTGGCTCCACTTTACTAGGTCTTCTTGTGGGGGCTCCTATGGCTTACGCGGTTGCCCACTTCAAGCGCCAAGATATGGCATTCTTTATCCTGCTGGCACGGATTCTGCCCGGCATCAGCTATCTCGTGCCTTGGTTCATCATCTTCAACACACTCCAATTGATTGGTTCGTACGTGGCATTGATTCTGACTCATTTGACTGTTGGCTTGCCTATCATTACGTGGATGCTGATTGGCGCTTTTGAGGATGTTCCCAGCGAACTTGAAGACGCCGCTCTGATTGACGGGTGCGGAGTCTTTGCCACTTTCCGAATGATTGCGTTGCCACTGACCACACCTGTTATGATTTCGGCATCTATCATCGCGTTCATCTTTTCCTGGAACAATTTTCTGTTCTCGTTGATTATTGCTGGTCCAGATACCCAACCACTCCCTGTGGCGATCTTCCAATTCCTCTCCTACATGAATATCAATTGGGGAGGATTAGCGGCTGCTGCCACCCTCGTGACCACACCGACGATGATCATCACGTTGGTTGCACAACGATACATCGTTTCGGGTTTTTCACTCGGCGCGGTGAAGGGATAGTGAAAGATTCCGTTGGAGCGATACGATCGGACGGAGCATAAAGGTTTCCGAATTCAACTATTGAGGAGTGTAGATTGATGAATTCAAAGGAGCGCGTTCTAAAAGCGCTGAACCATTGCCCAACAGATCGGGTTCCCATCGCGTTGTGTTTTGGCTGGTGGCTTCCTCAAGTTGAACAATCGCTCAGGGAGTTTTTTTATCTCCGCGCCGCCAGTACGCTCAACTCGGTCTTTAATTTTGATTTTTACTGGGTTGAGCCAGTGTACCGCGGCCCGGCTTTGGTCAAAGCGCCGGATGGACATCGCTTGGGGATTTTCGGTACCCCCGAATATTCAGACACGTACAGTCAGGAATTCTGGCGTCCACTAGCCTCTGCCACAAGCACTGCAGAAATCGAAAATTATCCGTGGCCGCAAATTGATTGGCTTGATGTCTCCAGTGTGACTCATTTTGCGAATCTGTACCAAGAATACGCAATTGTTGCGCCCAATAACTGGTCCCCAATCTTTTGTCAGATGGCCGATCTCTGTGGCTATGAAACCGCGTTGGCAAATCTCATTACCGAACCCAAACTCACGAAAGCTCTCATTGAAAAGATCAGTGAATGGAACTGTGCTCGTTGGCAAAAGGTACTGAATGCAGCACCGGGGCTCATCGACATCGCCTATGTGGGTGACGATGTGGCGAGCCAAACAGGAATGCTCTTCCGCCCCGAACTGTGGAGACGCTACTTCAAATCGGTATACGCAAAACAATTCCAGATCGCCAAGTCGCGGGGCGTTAAAGTGATGTTCCATATCTGCGGTGCCTGCCGAGACATTGTCCCGGATCTGATTGATATTGGCTTGGACATTTTGATGCCGTTGCAGTTGTCAGCCAAAGGCATGGACCCGGTGGAATTGAAACGCGAGTTTGGGAACCACCTTACATTCTGGGGTGGTGTGGATGTCCAAAATTTCTTGCCGTACGCCAGTCCTGATGAAGTACGTCAAGAAGTTCGTCGTTTGATTGACATCTTGGGTCAAGATGGTGGTTATGTGTTGTCCAGTTCCCATAATTTCCAACCCGATACGCCGGTGGAGAACATTGTTGCAATGTATGATGAAGCGGCCCGCTATTACCCCTACTAGTACCCTGTCTCACAAGTTTTCCGACCATGGCATCACGAAAAGTGCCTCAAAATAGGTATCTTTCAGCAAATCGACCGTCGGATTACTTATGAGACACGGTACTAGGCATCTGAGTGACACCCAATAAGGAGAAAATCCGATGAAAACAGTTTATCTCGTCGCCAGCGGCGATCTGCGCCCGTCGGCGAATCAAGATTGTTGGGCGGCGCAAGAGGCAATGGAAAAGCAAGTCATCGCGGCGGTCAAGTGCGAAGGTTGGAAAGTGAAACGTGCGCACCCGTACGATCCGCAAGCGAAGCACGGCTTTCTCGATTCGCAAAAGCGCGGCATCGAGGTGTTTCGCAGTATTCCGGCGGACGCGCCACTCATCGTCGCTGAAGCGGTGTGGCAGTACACGCATCACGTCTTGCCCGGACTGATGACGCATCGCGGGCCCATTCTCACCGTCGCGAATTGGAGCGGACAGTGGCCCGGTCTAGTCGGGATGCTCAACCTCAACGGCTCGCTCACCAAAGCCGGAGTGAAATATTCGACCCTCTGGAGCGAAAACTTCGACGATGCGTTCTTCATCAAGGGATTGCAGAAATGGCTCAAAACCGGCAGGGTCGTGCACGACACGTCGCACGTCCGCGCGTTCGACGATGTAAAAATTCCGGCGAGCGCAAGAGTCGGCGTCAAGTTCGCCAAAGAATTCCGCTCGAACAAAGCGATCATGGGCATTTTCGACGAAGGGTGCATGGGGATGTACAACGCGCTCATCCAGGACGAACTGCTCAATGCGGTTGGCGTTTATAAGGAACGCTTAAGCCAGTCCGCGCTCTTTGCCAAAATGCGAACTGTCTCTGACCAGGATGCCCGCGCGGTGTACGATTGGCTTCGGCACAAAGGAATGAAATTCGATCTCGGCAAAGACGAAAAAACAGAACTGACTGAAGCGCAAGTCTTGTTGCAGTGCAAGATGTATATCGCCGCCGTTCGTATCGCCGCCGAATTTGGATGCGACACGATTGGCATTCAGTATCAGCAAGGTCTGAAAGACGTGACGCCCGCGTCCGATTTGGCTGAAGGGCTACTCAACAACGTGGATCGTCCGCCGGTCTACGACGAAACGACGCGCCGGGAATTGTTTGCGGGCAAAGCGGTTCCGCATTTCAACGAGGTGGACGAGTGCGCCGGACTCGACGCCCTCATCACGAATCGCCTCTGGAATATTTTGGGGTTCGCGCCCGAAACGACTTTGCATGATGTGCGCTGGGGACGCCGGGTGGGTAATCAATTCGTGTGGATTCTCGAAATCTCCGGCGCGGTGCCGCCCGCGCATCTCGTCGGCGGGTACGCCGGAGCAGTTGGTGAACGCCAACCCGCGATGTATTTTCCGCTCGGCGGCAGCACGATCAAAGGAATCAGCAAGCCGGGCGCGATTGTGTGGAGCCGCGTCTTCGTCGCAAACAATCGGCTCAACTGCGACATCGGTTTGGGCGAAGCGATCAGCGTGCCGAAAGAAATCGCGGAAGATAACTGGAAGCAGACGACGGAACAGTGGCCGATGATGCACCTGGTTATGCACGGCATCACGCGCAATCAGTTTATGGCGCGGCACAAAGCGAATCACATCCAGGTTGTCTACGCGCCGACCGAGGCGGATGCGCGTCGTGCGTTGTTCGCTAAAGCCGCGGCGATGAATGAGTTGGGGATTTGCGTTTCGTTGTGTGGAAAAATCTAGCGACGAATGACCAAAGACGGAGGACGTAGGCGATTGCTTCGTCTTTCGTCCGTCGTCTTTCAGCAGAGGTTTCAATGACCAAATTCGCCATCGGTCTTGACTTTGGTACAGAATCCGGACGCGCGCTCGTCGTGAATGTCGCTACGGGTGAGGTGGTTGGGAGCGCGGCGCATCGTTACGCGGACGGCGTGATTGACGCGCATTTGCCCGGCGCTGCAACTAAACTTGAGCCGGACACCGCGCTGCAAAATCCAAACGATTACATCGAGACATTGAAACACGCGATCCCGGAAGCGTTGCAGCAAGGCGGCATCCGTGCGGACGATGTGATTGGAATCGGCGTGGATTTTACTGCATGCACGATTTTGCCAACGCGAGCCGATGGCACATCGCTCTGCCTGCTGAACGAATTCAGATCGAATCCGCACGCCTGGGTGAAATTGTGGAAGCATCACGCCGCGCAACCGGAAGCGGATCGCATCAACGCGCTGGCGCGTGAACGAAACGAACCTTGGCTCGCGGTGTACGGCGGCATCGTGTCGTCGGAATGGTATCACAGCAAGACACTAGAAATTCTGAACGACGCGCCGGAGATTTTCGACGCGGCAGACAAGATCGTCGAGGCGGGCGATTGGATCGTCTGGCAAATGACCGGCGCGCTAAAGCGCAACACGTGTGCGGCGGGATACAAAGGTCTGTGGATCAAGGGTGCTGGTTTTCCCAGTAATGATTTTTTGGGCGCGCTCGATCCGCGCTTGGATCGTTTGAACGAAACGAAACTTGCGGGTGAAATCGTCGCACCCGGTACGCGCGTTGGTTTACTCACCGAACGCGCCGCGCAATGGATGAACCTGAAACCAGGAATCGCAGCCGCCGCCGCAACGATTGACGCGCACGCGGCTGTGCCCGGCGCGGGCGTCACTGAACCGGGACGAATGGTGTTGATTCTCGGCACGTCCACGTGCCATATGATTTTAGATCGCGCACAACACCTCGTTCCCGGCATCAGCGGCGTCGTCGCGGATGGCATCTTGCCGGGACTGTTTGGTTACGAAGCGGGACAGGTCGGCGTCGGCGATATTTTCGAATGGTTCATCGAACACAACCTTGCCGCGCTGTACAACCATCGCGCGAAAGAACGCGGCATCAGCGCGTATCAACTTTTGGAAGAAGAAGCCGCGCAACTCAAACCGGGTGAATCGGGATTGCTCGCGCTCGATTGGTGGAACGGTTGTCGCACGCCGCTCGTGGATGCAAATCTCAGCGGAGTGATCTTGGGAATGACACTGAGCACACGCGCGCCGGAGGTTTATCGCGCGCTGATCGAAGCTACGGCGTTCGGCACGCAGATCATCGTCGAGACATTCGAGCAGAATGGCGTCAAGGTTGATGAACTCGTCGCGTGCGGCGGGCTTGCCGAGCGCAACAAATTGCTCTTACAGATTTATGCCGATGTGACCGGACGTGAGTTTGTGGAAGCCGGGTCGGGACATACTAGCGCGCTGGGCGCAGCGATGCTGGGCGCGTACGCGGCCGGGCGTGCGGCGGGCGGATTCGATTCCCTTACCGATGCGGCGTCGCGAATGTTCCCGGCGCAACGTGTGGCGTACAAACCGAACACACAAAATCACGCGACGTACCAAAAACTTTTTGCCGAGTATCGCCAATTGCACGCGTACTTTGGGCGCGGCGCGAACGACGTGATGAAACGCCTGCGCGAAATCCGGAGGCAGGTGTAGGCAAGGAGATAGCGGTGCTGAAAACAAAGTTGCTTCATCCCGAGATCTTGAGCGTGCTCGCCACGGCTGGACATGGCTCGCGGGTGCTGATCGCGGATGGCAACTATCCGTTTGCAACCGGCAGTCACGCGTCCGCTCGGCGCGTTTACTTGAATCTCGCGCCGGGAATTGTTTCGTCAACGGATGTGTTGCACACGCTGCTCCAAGTCATCCCGATTGAAATGGCGGCAGGGATGCTGCCCGAGTCAGGTGAGGAGCCGGCGATCTTTGATGAATTTCGCAGCCTCTTGCCGAAGCAAGTCGCACTCGAATCATTAGGGCGCGCCGAATTTTATGAAGCTGTCCGGGATCAAAACACTGCGCTCGTCATTGCGACTGGTGAGCAGCGCGCGTTTGCGAACCTTCTGCTGACCATTGGGGTGGCCAATCCGAGTGCAACTGGCTGAGCCGGTTGCGAAGACCCATGCCCGTTCCACCAGCCTTCCAGGTGATGGTCAAACCGCGCAGCGCAATCTGCAATTTGGTTTGCTGTCCTGGCTGATTATTCCGTCCATCCTCATAATTCCTATCAGAACCCTTCAACGAGCATATTGGATAGTTTGGATAAGGTAAGCAGCCTGAACAGGCAGGCGTCTCCTTGGATTTCGCCTACCCCAGTATCTCTCGTGTCTTGAACAGAAGAGCCATTGGGCATATCGCCAAGCGTTGACTTGACGAATATGAGGAAGCGCAGCGTTCTTGTACGTTCGCTGCAAATTGACAACCGAGGAACAGTATCCTACAATCGGGATCGCCCCAAACGACCAGGGCGATCCCGATTGTTTCGTTTCAGGATTCGTCGGGAAGACTACAGTTGCCGGAGGGTTGAAGAACAAGATGCCTTTGTCTACCGAACACACAGATGTACGCGATTTTCTGGTTTACCTTCGGCTGAAGAACCTTGCGCCGCGCACCATCAACGAATATCAGTGGGTGCTCAAGGATCTATTTCGTCACTGTCCACCTGATTTGACTACACCGCCAGAGGTGACCTTCACCCACCTGCGAGATTATGTGGCTGGCTTGCAGGCGCGGGGACTGGCGGCGAAAACAGTCAGCGATCGCGTGATCGTTGTGAAACGATTCTTTGGCTATTTACTTGCCGTTGGACGACTGACCTCCGACCCATCCCAGCGTCTGCCCATTCCAAAAGTTGGCAAACGCTTGCCCAAGGCATTGACGCTTGCCGAGATGCAGGCATTCTTCTCTACCCTGTCTCGTGATTCACGATCAGCCCGGCGTGATCGCGTCCTTTTTGAACTGAGTATATCCCACTTGGCGTGAAATCATGTGGCAGCAGGACGCAGATACCGCCGCCACAGGAACAGCTTGAGATGATTCACTCGACCATGATCGGTCTTGAAACCTTGACGCACTTTCTCAATACGACGCAGTCCGCGAATCGTGCATTCAGACAGCGAATTGCGGTGCACTCCAGGGACGCGCAGATATGTGAGCATGTTCTCCAAGTGGTCGCGCAAGAAGGTCATCACTTTGCCAAACGCATCGGACACATCGCTCCACCCTTCGACCATCAGACAAGCCACGCGTTCGACCGCTTCGAGAAAAGATTCGCTCGCATTGAACACATCCCGCACACAGCGCCGCAATGTGACGATGTACTCGACAATCGTATCCGCATGTTCTTGCAGTAGTTCGTCCAAGATTTTCTGTTGTTCGGGCGACAGGTTCTCTTCGTTGGTGAAAAGCACA
>Ga0194127_10007294_pt1 | contig 12248 bp, 11 predicted proteins | sample TA2KigC100mmetaG_FD_148624 | JGI IMG/M metagenome (GOLD analysis project Ga0194127, IMG submission 148624) | Freshwater microbial communities from Lake Tanganyika, Tanzania - TA2015036 Kigoma Deep Cast 100m | ecosystem: Environmental > Aquatic > Freshwater > Lake | place: Tanzania: Lake...
TAGGCAGGGCAGCCCCCCCCCCCCCGCCGGGGGGGGGGCTGGGCGCCGCGCGCCCGTCCCATTCGTGACGGGCGGCCAGCATTGGCAACCCGCCGCGGGCCGAGGGCGCGCGGCGGGCGCGAGGCGATCATCACGTCCACGGAGCTGCTCGAGGAGGCGCTCGCCGGCCGCGCCGGGACGCACGTGGTTCCTTGACGGGCACCGTCAGACCCGCTCGATGACGCGCCGGAGTTTCTCCGCGACCTCGTCGCCCACGGCGCGCAGGTCCGGACCCGGGTCGCCCATCGTCGCCAGCATCGCGCGCGGGTCGATCGCCGACACCGTGCTGCCGCCGTCCTCGCGCGCCATGACCGCGACGTTGCACGGCAGGAACAGCCCGACGAAGGGCTCCGCGGTCAGCGCCCTGTGCGCGAGCGGCGGATTGCACGCGCCCAGGATCACGTAGGGGCGGTACTCCGCGTCGAGCTTCTGCTTCATCGTGGCCTTCACGTCGATCTCGGTCAGCACGCCGAAGCCCTCGGTCTTGAGGGCGTCGCGCGCGCGCGACACGGCCGCGTCGTACGGCACGGCGGGCAGGTCCCTGGTGAAGCCGTAGCTCGGGTGCTTCGGGGTCGGCATCGGGGAGCTCCCTTGTTGCTGCCGGACGGACCCTGTGGCGTGGGAACTGCGGTGTCAAGGGAGGTTCTTCCGGACGGCCATGTCCGTTGCCAACCCCGGGGACCGTGCTTATACTCCTGCGGCGTCGTGGGGTTCACGGCTCTCCGCCCCCCGTCGCGCGGGCCTTGGAATCGCGACCCCGTTGAGGTGCCGGTTGAAGCAGAGTTTCAAGAACCTGATCGTCTGGGTCCTCTTCATCGTGTTGTTCATCGTCATCGTCCAGACCCTCCAGAGCCGGCCTGACCCGGCGGAGATGGGCTTCTCGGAGTTCATCCGCAAGGCGCTGCCGGCGGAAGGGCAGCCGTCCGAGGTCGCCGAGATCACGGTCAAGGGCGACGAGGTCGCGGAGATCGAGGGCAAGCTCGGCAGCGGCGAGACGTTCCGCACGCTCGGGGACGTGCGCGAGTACCAGAAGGACCTGGTGGCGCGCGGCGTCGAGGTGAAGTACCTGAGCACCGACGGCGGCTTGTGGCAGCTCTTCCTGGTGAACCTGCTGCCGATCCTGGTGCTCGGGCTCCTGTTCTTCGCCTTCATCCGGCAGGCCCAGTCGGGCGGCGGGCGGCTGTTCAACTTCGGCAAGAGCCGCCACCGCATCCTGAGCGAGGACGCGCGGCGCGTGACCTTCCAGGACATCGCCGGGATCGAGGAGGCGAAGGAGGAACTGCACGAGATCATCGAGTTCCTGAAGGACGCCAAGAAGTTCACGCGCCTCGGGGGACGCATCCCGAAGGGCGTGCTGCTGATGGGGCCGACCGGCACGGGCAAGACGCTGCTCGCGCGCGGCGTGGCCGGCGAGGCCGGCGTGCCGTTCTTCTCGATATCGGGATCCGACTTCGTCGAGATGTTCGTCGGCGTCGGCGCGGCGCGCGTGCGCGACCTGTTCGAGCAGGGCAAGAAGCGCGCGCCGTGCATCATCTTCATCGACGAGATCGACGCGGTCGGGCGGCAGCGCGGCACCGGGCTGGGCGGCGGGCACGACGAGCGCGAGCAGACGCTGAACCAGCTCCTCGTCGAGATGGACGGGTTCGAGCCGAACGCCGGCGTGATCATCATGGCCGCGACGAACCGCCCGGACGTGCTGGACCCGGCGCTGCTGCGCCCCGGGCGGTTCGACCGCCGGATCGTCGTGCCGAGTCCGGACGTGCGCGGCCGCGAGGCGATCCTGGGCGTGCACACGCGCAAGGTGCCGCTCGGGAAGGACGTGGACCTCGCGGTGCTGTCGCGCGGGACGCCCGGCTTCGTGGGCGCGGACCTCGAGAACATGGTGAACGAGGCCGCGCTGCTGGCGGCGCGGAAGAGCCGCGACGAAGTGACCATGGCCGACTTCGAGGAGGCCAAGGACAAGATCCTCCTCGGGGTGGCGCGGAAGAGCGCGGTGATGAGCGAGCACGAGCGCGAGCTGACCGCGCACCACGAGGCGGGGCACACGATCGTCGCGAAGAGCGTGCCCGGCGCGGACCCCATCCACAAGGTCACGATCATTCCCCGCGGCATGTCGCTCGGCCAGACGCACCAGCTTCCGGTCGAGGACCGCTACACGATCTCGCGCGGGTTCCTGCTGGACCGCCTCGCGATTGCCATGGGCGGCCGCGCCGCGGAGATGATCGTCTTCGGCGAGGAGACGACCGGCGCGGGCCAGGACATCAAGATGGCGACCGACATCGCGCGCCGGATGGTCGCGCAGTGGGGCATGTCCGTGCTCGGCCCGGTCCACATGGACCAGCGCGAGGACATGGTGTTCCTGGGCCGCGAGCTGACCACCCAGCGCGAGACCAGCGAGGCGACCGCCCAGCGCGTCGATCGCGAGATCAAGCGGCTGATCCTCGATGCCCACGACCGGGCGACCGAGATCATCCGCGACCGCTTCCGGTCGCTGAAGGACCTCGCCGCGGCGCTCCTGGAGAAGGAGTCCCTCGACGGCAACGAGGTCGATGCGATCCTGGCGCGCTCATCGCCTTCCGCCTGATCGACCACCCGCGCGATTGACAGGGCGAGCCCCCCCTGGCAGGATCGCGGCGATGCGGACGTCGCTGATTCACGTGTCGTTCCTGGCCGCGCTTTCGGCCCTTCCGGCCGCCCCCCTCGCCGGTCCCGTGCACCGCGTGGTCCTCCACGGCCCCGTGGACGCGATCCACACGGAGTACGTGATCCGCGCGATCGACCAGGCGGAGAGCGAGGGGAGCGAGCTGGTCCTGCTGGAGCTGGACACGCCGGGCGGTCTCGTCGACGCCATGGAGGAGATCGTCCAGCGCATGCTGAAGTCGCGCGTGCCGACCTGCGCGTACGTGTTCCCGCCGGGCGGCAGGGCGGCGTCGGCCGGGTTCTTCCTGCTCCAGACAGCCGACGTCGCCGCGATGGCCCCGGGCACAAGGACGGGATCGGCGCACCCGGTGCTGGCGATCGGGGGGATAATCCCGCTGCCGGAGGAGCCCGGGGAGGAGAAGGACCAGGGCAAGGAGGGGAACGGAGCGGGCACGGGTACGGGCACGGGTACGGGAAAGACTGACGGGAAGGCCGAGGCGCGGAGGCGGCCGGCCGAGTTCACGATCATGACGAAGGTGCGGGAGGATGCGCAGGCCTACCTTCGGGCGATCGTGGAGCGGCGCGGGCGGAACGTGGAGGCGGCGGAGCTGGCCGTGACCGAGTCGCGGTCCTACACGGACCAGGAGGCGCTCGACAGGAACCTCGTGGACCTCGTCGCGACCGGGGAGTGGGACCTGCTCGCGCGCCTGGAGGGGCGCGAGGTGAAGCTGATCGACGGCACCGTCCGGACGCTCCGCACGCGCGACGCGCCGATCGTGACCGTCGAAATGACGTTCCGCGAGCGCGCGCTGGCGTTCCTGACGAATCCGAACGTCGCGTTCCTGCTGTTCCTGGTCGGCGCGCTGCTGATCTACGTCGAGGTGACCCACGCCGGGCTAGTGCTGCCGGGCGTCGTCGGCGGGATCTGCCTGCTGCTGGCGGTCATGGGCTTCTCGTTCCTGCCGATCAACGCGGTCGGCGTGCTGCTGTTGATCGCGGCCGTCGGCCTGTTCGTGGCCGAGGCGTTCGTGAGCGCGTTCGGGATGCTCGGGGTTGCCGGGGTGGTGTGCCTGGCGCTGGGGGGGATCATGCTGGTCGATCTCCCGGAGGAGGGGCTGAGCGTGGATCCGTATCTCGCGGTCGGCGCGGCGGTCGGCTTCGGCCTGGTCGCGGTCTTCCTGGCCGCCCTCGCGGCGCGGGTGCTGCGGCGGCGGGCCGTCACGGGCGCGGAGGGGATGGCCGGCGCCGTGGGCGAGGCGGTGACCGACCTGACGCCGCGCGGCAAGGTGTTCGTCGGCGGCGAGTACTGGGACGCGATCGCGGCGAGGCCGATCGGGAAGGGCGCGCGCGTCCGTGCGACGGGGTTGAACGGGCTGGTGCTCACGGTCGAGGAGGCCGTGAGCGCGCCCGTGGAGGAGGGAACATGAACGTGGTGGACCTGTCCGCTCACTGGCCCCTGATCGGTGTCGGGATCGTGCTGCTGTACGTGTTCAGCGTGATCCACGTCCTGCGCGAGTACGAGCGCGGCGTGATCTTCCGCCTCGGCCGCGTGCTGTCCGCGGCCAAGGGACCGGGGCTGATCTTCGTGTTCTGGCCGCTGGACCGGATCGTGAAGGTCGACCTGCGCACGATCACGATGGACATCCCGCCGCAGGACGTGATCACCCGCGACAACGTCACGTGCCGCGTCAACGCGGTCACCTACTTCCGCGTCGTGGACCCCAGCCGCGCCGTGATCCAGGTCGAGAACTACCTGTACGCGACGAGCCAGCTCGCGCAGACCACGCTCCGGTCCGTGCTCGGCGAGCACGAGCTGGACGACCTCCTGGCGCAGCGCGAGAAGCTGAACGTCAACCTCCAGGAGAAGCTGGATCGCGACACCGACATATGGGGGATCAAGGTCTCCAAGGTCGAGATCAAGGCGGTGGATCTGCCGCAGGAGATGCAGCGCGCGATGGCCAAGCAGGCCGAGGCCGAGCGCGAGCGGCGCGCCAAGATCATTCACGCCGACGGCGAGTTCCAGGCGGCCCAGAAGCTTCACGAGGCCGCCGCGGTGCTCGCGGATCCGGCCGCGCTGCAGCTCCGCTACCTCCAGACGCTCACCGAGATCGGCGTCGAGAAGAACACCACGATCGTGTTCCCCATCCCGATGGAGATGGTGAAGTCGTTCCTGGAGAGGAAGTAGCCCGACCGCCGCGCGTCCGTCCCGTTCATCCTGGGGCGGCCCGCGGCGGCACGAACGCCGCGGGCCGAGGAGGCGCGGCGGTCCGTCAGGCGGTGAGGCGCCTGACCGCTTCGCGCAGCGCATTGATATGAAAGGGTTTCTGGATGCACTCCCGGCCGCTGGACGTGATGAAGTCCTGCTCGTCGTCGGACACGATCCCGCCCGTCACGAACACCACGCGGTCGGCGACCTCGGGCTGCTGGACCAGCAGGGTGTCGTAAAGCTCGCGCCCGCCGATCCTGCCGCCGAGGTTCAGGTCCAGCAGGACCAGGTCGTACTCGTCGATCAGGAGCTTGCGGAGCGCCTCGTTCGCGTTGTCGCAGGTGGTCACGTCGAACTCGGCGTGCAGGATCTCGGCCGTGAGCCGCAGGATCACCTGCTCGTCGTCCACGATCATGACGCGCTTCTTGGCGCCCCCGGTCGCGACCGCGACCGCCGCCGGCGCCGCTTCCGCCCGCCTCGCGGCGTGCACCGCGGCGCGCGCGCGCTCGACGATGCGCACGCACTCCCGCGCCTCCTCGAGGATGCGGCGGGCCTGGCTCCGGGCCTCCTCGTCGAGGTCGGGGCGGTCCGCGAGCATCTGGGCATACCCGACCACGACGGTCAGCGGGTTCATCAGGTCGTGGTGGAGGTGCGCGAAGGCCTCGCCGCCGGTGCCGGGACGCGTGGGATCCATGTGCTCCTCACGTACGGGGCGTGACGTTTATAGCACCGCGGACCCGGGATTCAAAGGGGGGACGGAGCAGGCACGGCGCCGCCGTCAACGACGTGGCGTAGTACACCCGCCGCGCGTTGGCGAGGCGGGGCGACCGTGGGAGAGCACGTCCGCAGGAAGCGCTACGCGGGCAAGTGCCCGCGCCGGTACGAGGATCGCTACAAGGAGCACGACGCGGGCCGGTGGCCCGAGGTCTCGGAGCGCGTTCGCGCGAACGCCCGCGCGTCGTCGGCGAAGCTGCGGTGGGCGGTGAGGGCGTGAGCCCGGACGGTCAGGGGACCTGCTTCCCGTACGCCTTGAACCCCTTCACGATCGGCCCGGCCTTCGCGACCTCGGAGTGCAGCAGCAGCTCGATCTCCAGCACCCGCCCGGTCACGCCGTAGGGGGCGAGGTCCGCGGGCCACTGCGCGGGGGGGAACGGGCCGATCTTCGGGGTCCACTGGGCGCCCTCGATCGCGCCGCCGTCGTCCGCGGCCCGCACGCGCGCCTTGATCCACGCCCCCTCCGGCACGTCCGCCAGGACCCACAGGGAAAGCCACTGGACGGGGCCGGGGAGGTCGGACGTCAGGACGTGCCGGTACCAGCCCTCGATGAGCGTGAAGTTCCTGAGCGCGTACCCGGTCATGTCGCTGTAGGTGTACGGGCTCGGCCCGACCGGGTAGGTGCCGACCGGCGCGCCGGAGGACAGGTCCACCTTCGTCGCGTTCGAGGAACCCTGGTTGACGGTCCACAGGAACCCGTCCGCATCGACCGCGACCCCGACCGGGCAGCCGTTGAACCCGAGCGAGATGGACGGCAGCGCGGTCATGGACTTCGCGTCGATCACGGGGATCAGCGAGGCCCCCGACTCGCTGGGGCAGTCGCCGGCGTAGACGCGGGCCCCGGTGGCCGCGCCGGTCGCGGGGTCCCAGGTCGCGGCGACGGCGACGCCGCGGGGGTACGACCCCGGGGTCGGGAACCAGTGCGTGAACGTCGTCGTCGCCGGGTCGAACCGGTTCATCCCGCGGCCGTCGTAGTTCGCGAGCCACACCTTGTCCCAGGGGTCCACCGCGATCCCGTAGAAGCAGTTCCCCGCGGGGTCCTCCCAGTCGCCCGTCTGGCCCGCGCCGGGATCGACGCGCATCACGCCGCACGGATGCCGGGAGGTCACCCAGACCGTCTGGGCCGAATCGATCGCGAGCCCGTATGGCCGTCGCGACACCGCGTGCGTCGCGAGCACCCCCCCGGTCTCGCCGTCGAGGCGCATCACCTTCATCGAGTTCCAGAACCCGACCCAGACGTGGTTGTCCTTGTCCACCCCCGCGGCGCGCGCACACCCCCCGCCTTCGGCCCCGCACCCGTCCTGGGTGTTCGCGTCCGGCTGGACCACCCAGAGCACGCACTCGTCGTCCGCGACCATCTCGCCCGGCGTGATCACGTGGTCGCCGTCGGCGTCGCGCGACGTCTGGATCTGGTCGTCGCCGTTCCGATCGCGGCAGTCCTCCTCGAAGATCGCGACCTTGCCGACCCTGCCGTCGCCGCGGCAGGTGATGACCCCGTTGCCGTACAGGTCCACCGCGGTCCGGCTCGGGTCGTTGCAGACCCGGTATCGCGCGACCTCCCAGCCGGTCGTGGTGTCGAGCCGCGACACCGTGTTCTCCGGCGAGTTCGCGATCCAGATGAACCGGGCCGCCTTGGCGGACGTCCCGGACCCGGACTTCGTCGTGAGCCGCACGTTCCCTTCCTTGTCCAGCGCCACGTTCCTGGAGTTCTTCGAGGGGTTCGGGAAGAACGCGGACCCGCTCCCGGGACCGGCGTTCAGGCAGTCGGTGTCCGGGGTGCAGGCGCCGCAGGTCGAGACCGCCTCCTCGTCGGTCGCGCCGTCGCAGTCGTCGTCGCGGTGGTTGCAGGTGTCGGGCGCGGGCGTGGTCTGCTCGGAGCAGTGCGACCAGAACCCGTTCACGCAGTACCGGCGGCCGTCCCGGCACTCGCCGGCGCCGCGCGTCTCGGGCGGCCCCTCGTAGCAGGAGACCGCGGGCACGCCCGAGGGGCAGGGGCAGCCCCTGGTGATCTCGCCGGGGCCGCACGCCGGGCACTCCTCGCCGAAGTGCGGGTTCGCGTCGTCGCAGTCCGGGCCCTTCCCGCAGTCCCGTCCGTACCCGTCGCCGTCGAGGTCGATGCACGGCGGCGGAAGCTCCGCCTCCGTGGCGGGCTCGACGTCGCGGGCCGGGGCCGGCGCGGCGTCGTCCGGGTCGGTCGCGTAGGCCACGTCCCGGATCGGGGCGCCGTAGTCGACCTGCCTGGCCGGCGCGGGGCGGATCGTCAGCCTCTCGCCGCCGCACGCGCCCGCGAGGAGCGCGACCGGCGGCAGCAGGAGCGCGACCGCGACGACCCTGGTGCCCATTTCCGGCCCGGCGATTCGACGCCGCCATTGTAGCGCAACCGGGGTGCGAAGGGGCCGGGGAACGAATGGGCAGGCTTGGGGCCGGGATCCGGTCCATTTCCGCACAATCCCTTTCGGGAGACCCCCCGCCCGCGCACGGCCGTCCATTCATCACGGCGGGCCGCGCCGCGGGGGCGTCCCGCGATACGCCGCGACCTCCCTGTGCGTGCGCGGCCCGAGGCCGGAGCGGGCGGGGACGGGGCGGGGGCCCGCGGTGGTGTACAATCCGCCGTTCGGGCCGGGGAGTCCGGCCCGGCCGGGAGGTGAATGCATGGAAGCGTTGGCGCCCGTGACCGTGAGGCTGGACGCGCCCGGCATCGCCGTGGGCGTGGTGGTCGCGAAGGGGTGCGGGAACGGCGAGTCGTCGCGCGACCTGCAGCAGGAGTTGCGGCGGGCGACGGACGCGGCGGTGGCGGCGCGGGAGAGCGCCGAATCGGCCGCGCGCAAGGCCGCGGTCCGTGCGATGCTGCGCCACGGCTCCTACAAGCCGACCGGGCGCGGCAAGCCGGCCAGCGAGTACCTGCTGAACGCGGCGGCCGAGGGGCAGTTCCCGTTCATCGGCAGCCTCGTCGACATCAACAACCTCGTGTCGGTCGAGACGCTCCTGCCGATCTCGCTCGTCGACGTCGCGAAGGCGGGGGCGCGCCAGTACGTGGTGCGGTTCGGCCGCGCCGGCGAGGACTACGTGTTCAACCGCTCGGGGCAGGTGCTGTCGCTGGCGGACCTGCTGCTGCTCGCGCGCGAGCCCGGGGACCTGCCGTGCGCCACGCCGATCAAGGACAGCCAGGCGACCAAGACGGACGAGACCACGACGGACGTGCTCGGGATCGTGTGGGCCCCGGCCTCGCTGGCCGCGGTGGCGCGCGACGCCGCCCGCAGGATGGCCGGCCTGATCCGCGCGCACTGCGGCGCCGCGGAGGCGCAGGCCGGGGAGCTTCCCTGACCCTCTCCGCCCGTCGCCACCCGATCCGTCAACGATCTCCCCGATTCGCTTGACGCCCGCGCGCGCGGGAACTACTCTTTTGCGCGCCTCGCGGGGGCCGGTTTCGGCATGTTCGAGGACCGCGTAACGGTGCTCGTCGGGCACTTCGGGAGCGGAAAGACCGAGGTGGCGGTCAACGGGGCGATCCGCCTCGCCGAGGGGGGGGCGCGCGTCGCGCTCGCGGACCTCGACCTCGTCAAGCCGTACTTCCGGTCGCGCGCCGGGCGCGAACTGCTCGCGGCCGCAGGGGTGGACCTCGTCGCGCCCGAGGGCGACGACGCCGGGGACCTCCCGATCGTGCTGCCGCGTGTCCGCACGCTGTGCGCCGATCCCGAGGTCCGGGTGGTCATCGACGCGGGGGGGGACGACACCGGGGCGCGCGCGCTCGGGTCGCTGTCGGACCTGCTCGGACGCCTCGGGGTGGGGTTCGACCTGGTGCTGAACTTCCGCCGGCCGTTCACGCCCGACGTGGACTCGGCCGTGGCGATGGCGCGGGAGATCGAGGCCGCGGCGCGGCTGCGCGTCACGGGGGTCGTCTCGAACACGCACCTGATGGGGCAGACGACCCCGGCGATCGTGCTCGAGGGTTGCGCGCTCGCCAGGGAGACCGCGGGGAGGCTGGGCGTGCCGCTCGCGGCCGCGGTCGTCGAGGAGCGGATGCGGGACGCGGTGGACGAGGCCGCCCTGGGCTGCCCGGTGTTCCCGGTGCGGCGCCTGGTGCAGCCGCCGTTCGACCAGGAAGGCTACCGGGTCCCGAGGAGCGGGCCGCTGTTCAGGGTGCTGTAGGGAGCGGGGGCGGGCCGGATTCGGGCGGGTTCGAGCTGGACGGGAGCGGGTTCGGGCTCGGGGACGGGAGAGGAGGGCGGCCGATGCCGAAGATCGTGATCGATCCCGAGCGCTGCAAGGGATGCGAGCTTTGCGTGAAGGCCTGCCCGCAGGCGGTGCTCGGGATGGGCAAGGACCTGAACTCGCGCGGCTACTTCTACGCGAAGGTCGCGGAGCCGCGCCGCTGCATCGGGTGCCGCGTGTGTTGCGTCACCTGTCCGGACGTGGCGATCCGGATGCTCGTTCACGGGACCATGATCCACTACTTCAGGTACTAGGCGGGCCTGGGCAGGCCCGCCCTGCAAGGGGCGGAGGGCGCCGGTGGCGAAGAAGCTCATGAAGGGCTGCGAGGCGATCGGGGAGGCGGCGATCCGCGCCGGCTGCAAGCTGTTCTTCGGCTACCCGATCACCCCGCAGAACGAGATCCCGGAGTACATGTCGCACCGCCTGCCTCAGGTCGGGGGCGCGTTCGTCCAGGCCGAGAGCGAGCTGGCCGCGTCGAACATGATCTACGGCGCGGCCGCGTGCGGCGAGCGGGTCTTCACGTCGTCGTCGTCCCCGGGCATCTCGCTGATGCAGGAGGCGATGTCGTACATCGCGGCCTCGGAGCTGCCCGTGGTGGTCGTGAACATCATGCGGTCCGGGCCCGGGCTCGGAGGCATCCTCCCGACCCAGTCGGACTACGCGCAGGCGACCAAGGGCGGCGGGCACGGCGACTACCGCGTGCTGTCGCTCGCACCGTGGTCGGTCCAGGAGGCCGCGGACCTGGTCGCGGACGCCTTCGATCTCGCGGACTTCTATCGCACGCCGGTCTACGTGCTCGGCGACGGACTGATCGGCCAGATGATGGAGCCGGTGGAATTCCCCGAGGACCGCAAGCCGCTCCGGCCGCTGCCCCCGAAGACGTGGGCCACGACCGGCTGGCGCGGCGACCGGCCGCGAGCGGTCGTCAACTCGCTGTTCCTGGACCCGATCAAGTGCGAGCAGCAGAACGCGAAGCTCCAGGCCAGGTACGCGCAGATGCGGGCCGAGGAGGTGCGGTCGGCGTACTATGGCGACGAGGGCGACCTGGACGTGCTGGTTGTCGCCTACGGGACGGTCGCCCGCGTGACGCTCACCGCGATGGAGGACATGAAGGCGACCGGCCTGAAGGTCGGGATGCTGCGGCCGATCACGGTGTGGCCGTTCCCGCGCGACGCGCTGGCCGAGGCGGCGGAGCGGGCGAAGGCGATCCTGGTCGCGGAGCTGTCCTGCGGGCAGATGCTGGAGGACGTGTGGCTCTCGACCGCTTCGATGCGGCCGGTGCACTTCCTGGGCCACCAGGGGGGGGTCCTGCTCGCGCCGGAGGAGGTCTCGGCCGCCATCCGCGACGTCGCGGCCGGGCGGAGCGCGGAGGTGCGGTATGCCGGCTAGCGGCTGCGATGCGAAGGCGGTGTTCGGGCTGCCGGAGGCGCTGGACGCGCGCGTCACGCACTACTGCCCGGGCTGCACGCACGGCGTGATCCACCGGCTGGTGGCGGAGGTGCTCGACGAGCTTGGCCTGCGGAAGAGCGCGGTCGGGATGGCGCCGGTCGGGTGCGCGGTGCTCGCGTACGACTACTTCGCGTGCGACATGGTCCAGTGCTCGCACGGGCGTGCGCCGGCGGTCGCGACCGGCATCAAGCGCGGCCGGCCGGACCTGACCGTGTTCACCTACCAGGGCGACGGCGACCTCGCGTCGATCGGCATGGCCGAGATCATCCACGCGGCGAACCGCGGCGAGAAGATCACGGTCGTGTTCGTGAACAACGCGATCTACGGGATGACCGCCGGGCAGATGGCGCCCACGACGCTGCCGCGGCAGGTGACGACGACCACGCCGGATGGGCGCGATCCGGACCTCTGCGGGCACCCGATCCGCGTGGCGGAGCTGGTCTCCGCCCTGCGGACGCCCGCGTTCGTCGCGCGCGGCGCGGTGCACGTGCCGGGCGAGATCGTGCGCACCAAGGACCTGTTGCGGCGGGCGTTCCGCCACCAGTCCGAGAAGACCTGCTTCTCGCTGATCGAGATCCTGTCCACCTGCCCGACGAACTGGGGCCTGCCGCCGGACGAGGCGCTGCGCTGGGTGCAGCAGAACATGGTGCCGTACTACCCGCTCGGCGTGTTCAAGGAGCCGGGGGGGATCGACCGGGCGCCGAAGCCGCTGTAGCGCGAGGGAGCGATGGAGCACGACATCATCATGGCGGGGTTCGGCGGGCAGGGCGTCCTGCTGATCGGCAGGATGCTCGCCTACGCCGGGATGAAGGAGGGCAAGGAGGTCTCCTGGCTGCCCTCGTACGGGCCGGAGATGCGCGGCGGGACCGCGAACTGCACCGTGGTTATCTCGGACCGGCCGGTCGGCTCGCCGGTCATCCGGTCGCCG
>Ga0194127_10007296_pt1 | contig 12246 bp, 11 predicted proteins | sample TA2KigC100mmetaG_FD_148624 | JGI IMG/M metagenome (GOLD analysis project Ga0194127, IMG submission 148624) | Freshwater microbial communities from Lake Tanganyika, Tanzania - TA2015036 Kigoma Deep Cast 100m | ecosystem: Environmental > Aquatic > Freshwater > Lake | place: Tanzania: Lake...
GGGGCCTCGCCGATCGGGAGCACAGTGCCCGCCTGGGGCCCTGCGTTCCCGGCGAGGCACGGGAGTTCCTGCTCGGCCGCGACGCCGACTGCGCCCTCCCGCTCGCCGAGCGCAGCGTGAGCCGTCACCACGCGCGCCTGGCCTGGGACGGCGAGCGCTGGACGATTGAAGACCTCGGCAGCCGCTTCGGCACACAGCTCAACGGCGCCGCCCTGAGCGCGCTCGCGCCGCTCGCGGCCGGCGACCGGCTCGTCCTCGGGCGCCTGGAGCTGCGCGTGGAGATGGACGGACCCGCACCCGACGCGGGGCGCCGACCCTGAGCCCGGACGGCGAGGCGACGGTGCTCAGCTTGAGCGCGGCGCGCGAGACGGCCTCGGCCCCTGCCGCGGCCGGCGCGACCAGCGGTCTCGGCGAGGAGCGCCGCTACCGCGTCCTGCTGCGCATCCTGGACCTCTTCGCGGGCGGCCACGATCTGGAGGCCATCCTGGCCGCCGTGATTCGCTTGGCCGGCGAGGCCGTGGGCGCCGAGCGCGGCTTCATCCTCCTTCACGATGCCGAGAGCGGGCGCTGGCGCCCCGAGACCCAGGCCGCCTGGCAGGCCGAGGCGAGCGCCGCCGTCACGCCGCCGCTCGACGCGGGCGCCATCGGCCAGGTCAGCCAGACCGTGCTGCGCGAGGCGCTCGAGAGCGGCCGCAGCGTCTGCCTGGAGACGGTCGCCGCCGATCCCCGCTTCGACGCCGCGGCCAGCCTGCACTCCCAGCAGGTGCAGAGCCTCATCTGCGTGCCGCTCCTGCTCGCGCCGGAGCAGCGCCGCCTCGGCGCGCTCTACGTGGACCGCCGCGCGGCCGGCGCCGGGCCCTTCGCCGGCGCCGATCGCGAGCTGCTCGAGACGGTGGCCGCGCAGGCCGCGCGGGTCATCGAGACGGAGCAGCTCCAGGCCGCCCGCGCGCGCGCCGAGAAGCTGGCCCTGCTCGGCACGCTGGTCGGGCGCCTCGCCCACGAGCTGAAGAACCCGCTCTACAACGTGCGCGGCACGGCGGAGAACATCCTCGCCAAGCTGGCCGCGGGCGGCCTCGCCGAAGAGGACCTGCGCGCCCGCGTCGAGCGCGTACTGGCCGGCGTCGACAAGGCGGAGGGCCGCATGAACAGCCTGCTGCGCTTCGCGCGGCCGGGCGGCGGCCAGCGCGAGCTGCTGGATCTCGCGCGGGTGCTGACGGCGGCGGCCGTCGACTGCGCAGCGCGCTTCCAGGAGGGCGGACTGCGCCTCGAGCGCGACTACCCGCGCGGGCTCCTCGTGCAGGGCGACGCCGAGGCGCTCGAGCAGGTGGTCGGCAACCTGCTCGTCAACGCGGCGCAGGCAATGGCTGAGCGGCGCGGCGGCTGCGTGCGCCTGTCGGCGCGGCCGCTCTGCCGGCTGGCCGCCGAGCCGGACTGGGTGGAGGTCTGCGTCGAGGACGAGGGGCCGGGCATCCCGGCGGGCGATCTCGAGCGCATCTTCGCGGACTTCTTCACGACCAAGGCGGGCGGCAGCGGGCTCGGCCTTGCGATCTGCCGCCACCTCGTGGCCGAGCACCGCGGCAGCCTGAGCGCCGAGAACCGCGCGGAGGGCGGCGCCCGCTTCCGGCTCGGCCTGCCGCTGGCCGCGCGGCGCGCCTGACAAGCGCGCCCGCTTGCGCTACACTCCGCCGAGGCGAAAGGTGAGCCCATGGCCGAGGCGCCCCGCATCCTGCTCGTCGACGACGAGGAGCTGAACCGCGAGTACATGGCGGAGCTGCTCGGCGAGCGCGGCTACCGCGTCGAGACCGCGGTGGACGGCCTGGACGCCCTCGCCCGCCTGAAGGCCGAGCCCTTCGACCTGCTCGTCACCGACCTCAACATGCCGCGCCTGGACGGCCTCGGCCTGCTGCGCAAGCTCGCCGAGGAGGGGCTCGAAGTGAGCGCGCTCCTGATCACGGCCTACGGCAGCGTCGAGGCCGCGGTCGAGGCGCTCAAGCTGGGCGCCCTCGACTTCCTCGAAAAGCCCGCGCACGGCGGCCTCGGCCCGCGGCTGCAGCTCGCGGTGGAGCAGGCGCTGAGCCGCCGGCAGCTGCTGCGGCGCACGCGGAGCCTCGAGGTCGCGCTCGAGCCGGGCGGCGAGGAGCTCGTCGGCAAGAGCGCGACGGTGGAATTGCTGCGCAGCAAGTGCCGCAAGCTGGGCCCCTCGCAGAAGACCGTGCTCATCCGCGGCGAGACGGGCACCGGCAAGGAGCTGGTCGCGCGGGCCATCCACCGCTACGGGCCGCGGGCGAAGCGCCCCTTCGTGGCGATCAACTGCGCGGCGATCGACCGCCAGCTCCTCAGCAGCGAGCTCTTCGGCCATGTGCGCGGCGCCTTCACGGGCGCGGTGAGCGACCGGCCGGGCAAGTTCGAGGCCGCCGACGGCGGCACGCTCTTCCTCGACGAGATCGGCGAGATGGATCTCGAGCTGCAGGCGCGCCTCCTGCGCGTGCTCGAAACGCACGAGGTGGAACGCCTGGGGAGCAACCAGCCGATTCGCGTGGACCTGCGCATCGTCGCGGCGACGAACCGCGTGCTCGAGCAGGAGATCGCGGCGGGGCGCTTCCGCGAGGACCTCTTCCACCGGCTCAACATCATCGCCCTGCAGACGCCGGCCCTGCGCGAGATCCCCGAGGACATCCCGCTGCTCGCCGAGCACTTCCTGCGCCGCGATCCCGAGGGCCGCGGCAAGCGCTTCACCGACGCGGCGCTGACCAAGCTCGCGGGCCACCGCTGGCCGGGCAACATCCGCGAGCTCAGGCACGTGGTCGAGCAGGCCGTCTTCTATGCCGAGGGCAAGCAGATCGACGCCGAGGACATCACGCTGCCCGAGCCGCGCGGCGCGGCGCTGGACTTCCTCGACGGCGGCCTCACGCTCGCCGAGATCGAGCGCGAGGCCCTCGTCCGTCGCCTCGCCCAGTGCGGCGGCAGCCGGCGGCGCGCGGCGCGCGGTCCTTGCAGAGCAGCGTCGAGCCGTCGACGTTGAGCGGGAAGGGCTGGTCGCAGGCGATCTCGAGCGTCTTCGTCGCCGCGTAGTGTTCCATCCCCCAGCGCGCGGGATCGCGGCGGATGGCGCCGCTGCGCGCCGCCGCCGCCTGGCGCAGCAGCGAGAAACCGCCGCGGTCGCGCAGGGCGTAGCAGTGGAAGCGGCCGGAGCCCAGGGCGTCCTCGCTGTAGGCGAGCTGAGGGCCCAGGTAGCCGTTCACGAGGATCAAGGCCTGGAAGCGGCCGCTTGCCGCCTCGGCGCCGTCCACCGTGAGCCGCCAGTGTCGCCGCTTCGTGAAGGGTGCCTTGAGGACGCGCTCACCGACCGCCAGGCTCATGCCGGTGGTGAAGGGGCCGAGGTCCCCGAAGAGCTGACTGAGCACACCCTTGTACCACTTCATGAAGCGGTTCTCGGTGAAGTGCGGAATGCGGCCGAAAAGACCCGCGCCGCCGTAGCCGACGAAGTGCTTCACGGGCAGGCCCGTGCCCGGCGCTTCCACGCGCAGCAGGTCGCAGGGCTCGGTGCGATCGGCGGCGATCGCCTCCGAGAACACGCGCACCGCGGCCTCGATCTCGTCGGGCATGCCGAGCACCTTGCCGATCAGGTCGGCCGAGCCCTTGCGCAGGAAGCCGAGGCGGATCTCATCGAGCGGCGGCTCGGCGTCGAGGATGCCCGCGAGCACCGCGTTGAAGGTCCCCGAGCCGCCGGCCGAGATGAGGATGCGCGCGCCGTCCCGCACCAGTTCGGCGGCCCGGGCGCGGGCCTCGCGGTGGCCCTCGATCGCTGTCAGGGGCGCAGGTTCGTCCAGCCGGCCTCGCGAAAGAGCGGCTCGATGCGCTGCACCTTGCCCCAGTCCGCGATCGAGCCCGAGACCGCCGTGGCGATCACCTCGATGCGAGCGTCCTTGCTAGCCATTGGCCACCTCCCCCAGGCCGCGCGCGAAGCGCGCGGCGGCATCCGTCAGCAGTTCGACCGGCTGGGTCCCGTCCAGCCGCAGGACGGGCAGGCCGAGCCGCGCCTCGGCGGCCGCGCAGACGGCCGCATAGGAGCGCTGGAGCAGCGCGAGCTTCTCGACCGTTTCGTGCACTTGCCGCGTTTCACCGCGCGTGGCGATGCGCGCGACGGCTATCTCGGCCGGCAGTTCGATGAGGACCGCCGCCGCCGGCAGCTCGAGCCGGAAGGGCACGAGCGCGCGCAGGCGGCGGAGTTCGGGGTGGCGTCGCCGCGCGGCGGCGCTGCCGCGGCCAGCGAGCTGGAGCAGCGCGGCCGCCGCGAAGTCGGGGTTCACTTCGCCGGGACGGTAGAGCGCGAGCCAGCCGGCGAGGTTCAAGAGCGGCGAGCCATCGAGCAGCACCCAGTCGGGGTCGTACCAGCGGCGGCACTCGCGCAGGAGGTCCTCCCTGAGCAGCAGCTCGGCCAGCTTGGGCAGCTTGTAGCCGCCCAGGCTCTTCGCCGATTTCGCGCGGCGGCTGAGGCGCTGGCGCAGGCGCTCGGCGGGCAAGGGCTGCAGGGCCTGCAGCTCGCCGCTCGCGTAGCGCTGGAGCGCGTCCCCCACGAGACAGGTGCTGCCGCCCGCCGAGAGCGCGAGGGCCAGCTCGCGGGCCAGGGTGCTCTTGCCTGAGCCGTCGATGCCGAGCACGGCGAGCGCACGCGTTGCGCGGCGCGGTGTATAGCGCGTTTGCCGGCGCCCGCGCTCGGCGGCGACCAGCTCGGCAACCTCACCCTGGAGGCTGAGCGCCAGCGCCCGCGGGCGCCCTTCGAGATGGCGGGCCGGGCCCAGCAGCACGCGGTTCCAGACCGGCAGGGGCAGGGCCGCGCCGCGCGGCAGCGCGCGCTCGGGACCGCTCAGCGCGGCGGGGATCACGGGCAGCCCGGGATGCCGCTCGAGCAGCCAGCCGACGCCGCCGCGAAAGGGCGCCAGCACGCCCGGCTCGCCGCGCGTGCCCTCGGGGAAAAGAATGAGGCTCTCACCCGCGGCGAGCGCGCGGTCCATCGCCGCGAGGCTCTCCGTGGCCGAGGCGCCGCGGTCCACCCAGACGGGCGCGAGCAGGCGATCCATGAGGTGCACGAGCCGACGCGAGCGCCCAAAGTGATCGGCGGCGGCCACCGGCCGCGTGCGCGCGAGCCGCTCGCGCGGGATCGCGCTGAGCAGGAGCAGGGCGTCGAGGTGGCTGTTGTGATTGGCGACGATGAGGAACTGCTGCAGCGTGGCGAGCTGCGCCGTGCCCTGCGCGTGCAGGCCGAAGAGCGCGCGCAGCAGCGGACGTAGGACGAGCACATGAAATGACGTGCGCCCGTCCATGGCGGCTAGAAGAGCTCCGTGGCGTAGCGGAGCAGGTGGAAGCCCACGGGGGCGGCGAAGAGCAGCGGGCGCAGGCCGTCGATGATGCGCCCGCGCCCCGGCTCGAGGGCCTCCAGGTCGATGCCTAGATCGCGCTCCACCGCGCGCAGCGTGAAGTTGCCCATCAGCACGAGGAGCGGCAGGAGCGCGGCCAGCAGCAGACCCTGCGGCCGCGTGAGCCCGGCCGGCAGGCCGACCAGCATGCAGAGCAGGAAGGCCGGCGGCGTCGCGGCGAGATAGGCGAGCGGCGGCCCGCCGCCGGCGCGGCGCACGAAGCGCTCGAGGAGGTCGGTGAGATAGGCGACGAGCAAGAGGAGCAGCGCCAGGCCGAGCGCACTGCGCGCGAGGTAGGCCAGGTGGCCCAGGCAGTAGACGAAGAGGAAGAGCCCGAGGTCCAGCGCCCCCATCGAGAAGACGCTGCCGCGCGCGCTGCCGCCCAGCGCGACGAGGAAGGGCAGCAGCACGAACACGTAGACCGGCACGGCGACGATGAAGAAGCCGTACCAGTCCGCCACTACCAGCCAGAACTGCAACGGCACCGCGAGATAGGCGGCGAGCATCGCCCAGCGATCTTCCGCGCGCAGATCGGCGAGCGAAAGGTACTCGCGCAGGCCGGCGAAGCTGACGAGGGCCATCAGCCAGGCGGCAACGGTGAAGGAGAGCCAGCGCGCGACGGCCAGGCAGGCCAAGAGCGCGAGCGGCGCAAGCAGCGTGGATCGGCTCTGGGTCATCGACCACCCCCGGCGCCCAGCAACGCAATGCTGGGCGCCGGAAGCGGAGAAGTCAAGGCCGCGCTCAGCGCAGCAGGATCAGCTTGGCCGTGGCCGCGAGGCCGGAGCCTTCCAGATGCGCGAGGTAGACGCCGCTCGGCTGCTCGCGGCCGGCCGCGTCGCGGCCGTCCCAGTCGAAATGCTGCTCGCCGGCGGGCAGCGTGCCTGCGAAGACGGTGAAGAGCCGCCGCCCGCTCACGTCGCACACGCTCAGCTCTACCGTCGCCCGTGCGGCGAGCGTGAAGCGCAGGGTCGTCTTCGGGTTGAAGGGGTTCGGCTGGGCGCTGAGCGCGACCGGCGGCGCGGGCACCGACTCCGTCGCTGTCACCGTCGGGTCCAGGGCCAGGACGACCTGGCTCGGCGCGTCGAAGTCCTGCGTGAAGACGATCGCCGGCGAGATCTTGTAGCGGAGATCCATGTCCGCGTCCCTGCCCCGCTGGCAGCAGAAGCTCTGGCTGTAGTCCGTCCAGACATCGCCCTCACGCACCATGTAGAAGAGCCCCTTCCAGGTCGGCATCATGTTGAAGCCGTAGTGCTGCTGGAACCAGACCGCGTGCACGCGGCCGGCTTCGTCGGCGGCAATCGCTGGATCTTGTGGCCAGGTGTAGGTGTCGAACTCGACGGTGAGATCTTCCGGATCGCTCCAGGCCCCGATCGGGCCGCCGTGGGTGTAGTGGATCACGTTGCAGGGGCAGGTCGGCTGGGGCCCGTTGCTCAGCACATGCTGCTCCTCGTCGATGCCGCAGGCCGCAGCGAACTCGCCGCCGTAGACGAACTGCCCCGGATGCAGCGCGACAGGTGCCTGCCAGACGCCACCGACGCGCTCGCTGTAGACGAGGCCTTCCTCCTGCATCGCATAGGCGCGAGGCCGCCAGGCTCCTAGGTCCGGCACAGGCAGGGCCTGCGCGAAACAGGGGGCGCCCCAGCTGCTGCCTGCCGGCACCAGCTCGGCATCCTGCCAGACGCCGAAGCGTCGCTCGGCGAAGCGCACGCCGCCCTGGGCGGTCTGGAAGCACAGGAAGACGCCAGTGTCCGTCGGCGTCTTCCACCAGCCGGTCAGGCGGGGCAGTGTCACGTTGAGGGCGAAGGCGTAGAGGGCGGCGTCCCGCCAGCCCGACCCGCTGTCCTCGCGGACGACGATCGTTCCCTGCCAGACAAAGGCGAGGATGTACCCGCCCTCGGCGAATGCGACGTCCGGCAGCGCGCCGCGCCCGTGGTTGACGGCGGGTCCCACGGCCCCGTAGGACCAGCAGCGGGTCCAGATGCTGTCCGCCTCCGCCCAGGCAACGAGCACTTCGCCGCCGGCGCCAGTCGCCACGCGGCAGCTCGCGGCCTCGCGCTCACCAGTAGAGATGGGATAGAACTGGAAGCTGGCGCCGAGGGGGGCGGCGCCGAGAAGAACCAGGAACGAAGCTAGAATCAGTGCCGAGTACCCGTACTTCATTTCCACACCTCCCGCGGTGGCGCGACAGGCGCCACCGCGGAAAGTATAGCACGGCCGTCGCCGGGCCCCTAGAGGCCGCTCGTCGGCGTTCCCTTGTCCTTGTCCTTGTGCGTCAGTTTCGCAAAGAGCTGGCCGACGTTCTGCTTCAGCTCGGCAACCTTGGGCGCGACGCCGTCGGGCGTGAGCCTGTCGACGAGATCGGGCATCACCTCGGCGAGCTTGGCCGCCGCGGCGTCCACGGTCAGGTCCATCTTCTGGGCGATCTTCTCGAGCTCGGGGCCGAGGGCGTCCTTCACCTGCGCCGCCGTCACCGGCAGGTTCTTGCCCTTGCTCACCCAGGACTGGGCCTGCTCCTTGAGGCCCGCCTCGTCGAACTTGGCGACGAGGCCGTCCAGGCCGTTGTCGAGCCCCTCGATCATCTTCAGCGCCTGGGCGGCGGCCTTGTTGCCCTCGGCGCCGGCGCCGTACTTGGCCTGCAGCTTGGTGGAGAGATCGTCGAGCCAGCTCATGCTTCCTCCTATCAAGGGTAAGGGAGTCCGGGCCCGCTAGCGCTTGGCGTTGCCCCGGAAGCGCGGCGCCAGCCAGGCCACCAGCAGTGCCCAGATCCAGATGACGACGCCGAGCAGCAGGCCGGTGCCGATGAAGTTGAAGCTCTTCTGCGCGGCGGTGATCACCTGCTCCGGCACATGGAGCAGATAGGGCCGGTAGAAGATCCAGCCGAAGACTACGCCGAGCACCAGGCTGCCGACCAATGCCAGCAGGAGACCGACTCGCAGGCGACTCATGCTCAACCTCCGGACGAGGCGCTGGCGGATCGCTTTCAAGAGCCCGGCCCCGCCGCCATTCGGACGCCGGCCGCTGGCCACACTAGCACATTCGTCCGCTGCTTGCAGCCCAAGATGCACCGGGAAGCCCCCGCGCGCCCGCCGCTTTTTCCTGTAACTTGAATCCCGGGGCCCGTATGCTCCCCTCGTTTGGGCGCGACCCAACCGGCGCGGAAGGACAGGCATGAAGAAGAAGCTGTTCATCGGACTGGGGATCCTGCTCGTGATCGCCCTCTTCGTCGTTCTCAATCTGCAGAAGCAGAAGGGCAAGGCGACCGAGGCGCAGGTAGAGGACGTCGAGGCCCGCGACCTGACCGAGCTGGTCAGCGCCTCGGGCAAGATCCAGCCCAAGGTCTCCGTCGACGTCAGCGCCGACATCACGGGCAAGATCGTCGCCGTGGCGGTCGAGGAGGGCGACACCGTGCGGACGGGCGACCTGCTGATCCGCATCGACCCCACGCAGATCCGCGAGGCCGTGCGCAGCGCCGAGGCGCAGCACCTCTCGGCGCGGGCCAGCCTCGAGGAGGCGCGCGCGAGCCTGGAGCAGCAGCAGCTCGAATGGCAGCGCGCCCAGGGCTTGCACAGCTCGGCCAGCATGAGCGACCGCGAGTTCGAGTCCAAGCGCGCGGCCTTCAAGCTGGCCGAGGCGCGGCTCGTATCGGCCGAGCGCAGCGTCGACCAGGCGGCTGCCTACCTCGAGCAGCAGCGCGACCAGCTCGCCAAGACGGAGATCCGCGCCCCGATGGCCGGCGTCGTCGTGCGCCGCAACGCCGATCCCGGCGAGATCGCGATCCAGAGCAGCCTGAGCATCCAGGTGCTGATGGTCATCGCCGACCTGTCGGTGATGGAGGTCGAGGTCGACGTCGACGAGACGGAGATCCCGCAGGTGGCGATCGGTCAGGCGGCCGAGATCGAGATCGACGCCTTCCCCGACTCGATCTTCCCCGGCCGCGTGACCGAGATCGCCAATAGCCCGCGCAACGAGACCAGCAATCAGGGCGTGGATTTCCGCGTCGTCATCACGCTGGCCGAAGGGCTGACCGGCCTGCGTCCCGGCCTCTCGGCCACTGCCGAGATCACCACCGCCCAGCGCGACAGCGTGCTCTCGATCCCGATCCAGGCCCTCACCCTGCGCACGAAGAAGGCGCTCGAGGACGACGAGAAGCGCTTCGGCCCCCAGCTCGCCAAGGCCGGCGTCAAGACGACGCCCTTCACCTTCGGCAGTGACGTCAAGGAGCTGGAGGGCGTCTTCATCGAGGTCGACGGGCGCGCGCTCTTCCGCGCGGTCGAGACCGGCATCGCCGGCGACAAGCACTTCGAGCTGATCGAGGGCCTCGCCGAGGGCGAGAAGATCGTCGTCGGGCCGATGAAGGCCGTGCGCACGCTGCGCCACGGCGAGCGCATCAAGGCGACCGCCGCCAAGGACGAGGTCGCCGAGCGCCATGGCAACGGCGTCAGCGTTTCCGTGGAAACCGACTAGGAGCCCGCCGTGCCCCTGCTCGAGGGCATCCGGATCGCGCTCGCGGCCATTCGCGCGCACAAGCTGCGCTCGGCCCTCGTCATGCTGGGCAACATGATCGCCGTCGCGAGCATCATCGCCGTCGTCTCGATCGTCGACGGCATGAACGCCTACGTCCAGGAGAAGGTCTTCGAGCAGGCGAGCGGCCTGCTCTCGGTGCAGCGCGTGGACGAGATGAAGGTGCTCACCGACCTGGACGCATTTCTCGAGAGCATCTACAACCCTCCGCTCACGCTGGCCGACCGCGACTGGCTGCGCGAGCGCGTGGTGAACGCCTCCAACATCGGCGCGAGCCGCCAGGTACGCGAGGACGTGGCGCGCGGCGCCGAGCGCCTGCGCGGCGTGCCGATCCGCGGCCTGACGGCCGATTACCCCTTCTGGCAGCAGATCGAGCTCGCTGCCGGGCGCCACTTCACCGAGTTCGAGACCGAGCACAGCCGGCCCGTCGCCGTCATCGGCGCCCGCGTCGCCCAGGACCTCTTCCCCGCTCAGGACCCGCTCGGGCGCCGCCTGCGCATCGGCGGCCGGCCTTACACGGTGATCGGCGTCGCCGCCGAGAAGGGGCGCGTGCTCGGCGAGGATCGTGACACCTTCGCGGCGATCCCCATCACCAAGGTGCTCAAGCACTACGGCCGCCACGGGCGAGACCTGAGCGTCACGATCCAGGCCAAGGCGATCGACCTCGACCACATGCCCGCGCTGCAGGAGGAGCTGGAGGCCGCGATGCGCCAGCGCCATCGCCTGCGCCCCGGCGAGCGGGCGGACTTCGAGGTGGTCGGCAGTGCCACCTTGCAGAGCCTCTGGGGGCGCCTCAAGAGCCTGCTGCTCTCGGTGCTCCTGCTCATCGTCGGCATCAGCGCGGTCGTCGCGGGGATCGTGATCATGAACATCATGCTGGTCAGCGTGCAGGAGCGCACGCGCGAGATCGGCGTGCGCAAGGCGATCGGCGCCCGCGAGGCGGACGTGCTCTGGCAGTTCCTCGTCGAGGCACTCACCCTTTCCCTGATCGGCGGCCTGATCGGCATCCTGCTCGGCTACGCCGGAGCGGCCGGCATCGCCCAGGCGAGCCCCCTGCCCTACGCCGTGCGCTTCTGGTCCGTGGTACTCGGCCTCGTGCTCGCCGTCACGGTCGGCGTCGCCTTCGGGCTCTATCCAGCGCGGCGAGCGGCGCGCCTCGACCCGGTGGAGGCGCTGCGCCATGAGTGATCGCCGCGCGCGCCTGACCGGCCTCGACGAGAACCTGCGCATGGCGGGGCGCAACCTGCGGGCGAACAAGGGCCGCTCCGCGCTGGTCGTGCTGGGCGTCGCGCTCGGCGTCACGACGCTCATGGCCGAGGTCTCGGTGATCCAGGGCTTCAAGGGCCGGCTCGAGCACGAGATCATGAGCACGGACATCACGCAGATCTACCTGACCCGCAGCGACCCCTTCGGCGAGACCGAGGACTGGATGAAGCGGCCCAAGCTGACCGTGGACGACGCGGAGGCGATCGCCGCGCTGCCCAGCGTGCGACTGGTCGATCCGCGCTCCGGCACGGGCACCGTCGCTCGCCACGGGCCGGAGAAGGCCAGCCTGATGCAGGTGGCTGGCACGAGCCTGAACTATCAGGAGGTCGAGAACGACTTCGTCGAGACGGGCCGCTTCTTCAACAGCCTCGAGTACGCGAGCGCGGCAAACGTCTGCGTGATCGGCCAGCAGCCGGCGCGCGATCTCTTCGGCGGCCGCGACCCGATCGGGCGCACGATCCGCGTCGACGAGGATCAGGAGTTCACGGTCGTCGGCATCTTCGCCAAGCGCGAGAGCATCTTCGGCTCGCTGGCCACCAACTACCTGATCGTGCCGCTCTCCACCTTCCGCAAGCACTTCCCCTGGGCGGACGAGCTGAACATCGTCGTCACGCCCGAGGGCAACGATCGGCTCGATCGGGCGCGGGAGGAAGTCGAAGGCCTGATGCGCATCCGGCACAAGCTGGGCCCGGGCAAGGAGAACGACTTCGCCGTCAGCACGCAGAACATGGCCGTGGATTTCACGCGCAAGGTGACGGGTCCGCTGACGCTGGTCGGCGTCGTGCTCGCCTCGATCGGGCTCATGGTGGGCGGCATCGGCGTCATCACGATCATGCTGGTCAGCGTGCAGGAGCGCACGCGCGAGATCGGCCTGCGCATGGCCGTCGGCGCCACGCGGCGGGACATCCTGCAGCTCTTCCTCGTCGAGGCGGCCGCGCTCACGGGCATGGGCGGCGCAATCGGCGTCGTCTGCGGACTCCTCATCGGCTGGCTCCTGCACCTGACGATGCGTCTGCCCGCCAGCGTGCCCGTGCTCTACGTG
>Ga0194127_10007306_pt1 | contig 12237 bp, 9 predicted proteins | sample TA2KigC100mmetaG_FD_148624 | JGI IMG/M metagenome (GOLD analysis project Ga0194127, IMG submission 148624) | Freshwater microbial communities from Lake Tanganyika, Tanzania - TA2015036 Kigoma Deep Cast 100m | ecosystem: Environmental > Aquatic > Freshwater > Lake | place: Tanzania: Lake...
GGGGCCGAGGTGCTCGGCCGACAGCTCCTCGTCCGGGCGCGAGACGACGACCTTGATCTCCCCCTGGCGCTCGCCGCCGATGCCGAAGATGCCCTGGATGAAGACGCCGATCGTCTCGACGATCACGCCCTCCTGCGGCAGCTCCTCGATGACCGTGCCGTTCACGTAGGCGTCGACCTGCACCGGGATGGGCGCCTCGCGCAGGACGACCTGGCCGGTGACGCCGGAGATGCTCTCGACGGTGCCGTCGGCCGGGCTGGCGAGCGTGGTCTTGAAGAGGCCGAAGATGCCCCGGCTGCGCGCGATCGGCTCGCCCTTCTTCACCTTCTCGCCCTCGCGCCTCAGCATGCACTCGCCGACGTCGGCCGGATCGACGTTGAGCTGGGCGGCGACGTTGACCATCTGCACGTTGCCGGGCAGCTCGGTGGCGGCGACGACGGTCGCCGGTGCGACGGCCTCGCCGGCTGCGACGCGCACCTCGCCCTTGAGCGGCAGCATGCGCGTCTTGGTGACGCGGGCCTCCTTGAGGACCTTCAGTCCGGGCGTGTAGGCGTGGGCCATCGGGGCCTCTTCCTCCTCGGCGCGCTAGACGGCGGCGCCCTGGGTGACTTCGCTCTCGGGGTACTCGGCGGTCGCCAGGCTCCACTCGCGCAACTTGGCGATGCGCGTGGCGTCCTCGGGCAGCGCGAAGGGCTGCCGGCCGCGGCCGTCGAAGATGAGGCCGACCACGCCGCCGCGCAGCTCCGTCTGCAGCTCCTGGCCCTTGCCGGCGCCGATGTCGAGCCCTTTGACCGGGCGCAGCACCGCGCGCACGCGATCCTCGCGGCCGGCCGGCACGAGGAGGAGCTCGCCCTGGTTCAGCTCGCGCTCGACCTTGCTGCCGTCCGCCAGGGTCAGGACGAAGTCCAGCACCTTGCGGCCGGGCTTGGCCGGGCCGACCGGCGCCAAGCAGGTGCCGAGGTGGATCAGGCAGTCCTTGTCGAAGACCTCGGTGGCGGCGCGCTCGTTCACCGTGGAGAGCACGCCGAGCTGCGGCATCATGAAGATGGAGTCCACCGCGAGCTGCGTGACGCCCTCGGGCAGGAAGGCGTCGATCAGCATGCGGGCGGCCTGGTGGCGGCGCGGGGCGTGGCTGAGCACGCCGCCCGAGCCGACGAGCAGATCCAGGGCCATCATGTCGACGAGAGTCTCGCCCGAGGCGCTCTGATCGAAGGCGTCGGAGATCGTGCGCTCCTTCTGGACGCCCTTGAGCCCGACGGCGAATTGCTTGTGCTGGATGAAGGACAGGCGCAGCGCCTCGCGGGCGATCGCCTGCTCGATCTTCAGCTCCTCGAGCGCCTGCGGGATCGTCGTCGGCCGGATCATCTTGTTGCCGATGCGGTTCATCAGCTCCTGCTCGTCCATCGCCAGCGGCACCCAGCGCAGCACGTTGGCGAGGCCGGCCTCGGCGAGCACGTTGCAGACGCTGTAGCTCATGCCCAGGTTCGCGCTCACCGTGCGGTTGAAGACGCCCTGGAACACGGAGAAGACGTCGGTGGTGGCGCCGCCGATGTCGACGCCGACGACGGTGATCCCCTCGCGCCGCGCGACGGTCTCGATGATCGCGCCCACCGCGCCCGGGGTCGGCATGATCGGCGCGTCGGTCCAGCTCATCAGCTTCTTGTAGCCGGGCGCCTGGGCCATCACGTGCTCCATGAAGAGCTCGTGGATCTCGTCGCGGCTGGGCGTGAGGTTCTCGCGCTCGAGCACGGGGCGGATGTTGTCGACCACCTTGAGGTCGGTGACGTTGCCGAGCGTCTCCCAGATCGTCTGCCTGGCTTCCTTGTTGCCGGCGTAGATGACGGGCAGCTTGTAGCTCATGCCCAGGCGCGGCTTCGGGTTGGCGGCGTGGAGGATCTCGGCCAGCTCGACGACGTGACTGACCGTGCCGCCATCGATGCCGCCCGAGAGCAGGATCATGTCCGGGCGCAGCTGGCGGATGCGGGCGATCTTCTCATGCGGGAGTCGTCCGTCGTTACTGGCGAGCACGTCCATGACGATGGCGCCCGCCCCGAGGGCGGCGCGCTCGGCGCTCTCGCCCGTCATCGACTTGACGACCCCGGCCACCATCATCTGCAGGCCGCCGCCCGCACTCGAAGTGGAGATGTAGATGTCCACGCCGCGGTCGCCCGCCATCGGCGTGATGATCGTCTCCCCATCGAGCAGCCGGCGCTCGGGGTTCTTCTGCCGGGCCAGCTCCTCGACTTCGAGCACCGCGTTGAGCACCCCGCGCGTGACGTCTTCGAATGGCGCTTCCACCGTGGTCGGGGCCTCGCCGCGGAAGGTCTGCCGGTACTCGCCGTCCACCAACTCGATGAGGATCGCCTTGGTGGTGGTGGAGCCGCAGTCCGTGGCCAGGATGGAGCGCGCCTTGGCGTAATCCCGCTGCTTCTCGGACACTGTGACCTCTGCCAGGGTTCGGGCATGGCAAAGCGCCGGCAGATTCCCTCCGTCGGCGCAAGCGCTTGAATGGCTGCATGCTAGGGAAAGGTGCGCTGAAAATCAAGGCCACCCGGCGCGCGCGTGGTGCGAGCGCGGACGGCCTGCTATACTGCCGCGGCCCCGCCGGGCGGTCCGGGGGGTTCCGCCGGGAGGTCGTCCTCATGTTCGCAGCCACACGCCGTCTTCTGCCGTCCGTCCTCGCCCTGCTGCTCGCGGCGGGCCCGCTGGCCGCGGCGGAGCAACTCGTCGACGGCAGTTTCGAAACGCAAAAATCGAGCGGCGATCTGCGCAAGGACGGCAAGGGTCCGGACTGGTACGAGAGCCGCGACGACGGCGAGGGGGCCAAGCTGCTGATGCTCAGCAAGAAGCCCGTCGCCGGCAACGCCACGCAGAAGGCGATGCTCAAGGCCCACCCGGACCTGAACACCTACCTGAGCCAGCGCCTGCCCAAGCCGATTGCGGTCGCGGCGACCCTGCGCTACGACATCTGCGTCAAGGAGATCCTGGCGGACGACAACCGCTCGGCCTTCTGCTTCCTGGGCGGGGTCAAGGACAAGCAGGGCGGGCCCAACAGCACGGGCGCCGAGCGCTTCGTCTTCCTCGGCTGCGAGAACGCCGCCACCCCCGGCAAGATGAACCTCTTCGCCCGCGAGGGCGCGAACGACTGGGCCAAGCGCACCCTGGTCGCCAAGGATCTCGATCTGAGCAAGTGGTACACGGTGGTGGTGGAGGTCAACGTGCCCGAGGGCTTCTACGCCGTGCGCATCGAAGGTCTGACCAAGCCCTTCGAGCTGGAGTCCTTCTTCACGAAGGGCAAGACGCCGGGCCAGCTCACCCATCTCAGCTTCGCGACCTGGAACGACGGCGCCGGTACCTTCTACGTCGACAACGTCTCCCTCGCGGGCAACTAGGAGCGCGGCGGCCCGCCCTCGCCCCGAAGGCGAGGGCCCAGAACGCGAAACGCCTCCCCGGCAGCGGGGAGGCGTTGGCCGGTCCGCTCGCGGCGCGGCTAGCCCTTGGCCTGCTTCTCCAGGGTGCGCATCGCGCGGGTGGAGATCCAGACGCGCTGCGTGACGCCGTCGATGGTGACGAGGCGCTTCTGCAGATTCGGCCGGAACCAGCGCGGGCGGCGGTTCTTGGCGTGGCTCACGTGGCGGCCGGCGCGCGGACCCATGCCGGTCAAGGCGCAGCGCTTGGACATGGCGAACTCTCCTGGCGTGTTGGCGAGCGCCGGGCGCGGCCCGGCACAAGAGCCGGCAATATAGCAGGCCTCCCCAGACCCGTCAAGTGGGCCCCCGATCTCGGTTTCCGGCCGCGGAGCGCCTCGCGCGGTGGCGGGGAAGCTGGGGTCGCAGTCGCTCTAGTCCAGCGCGCCCCCAAGCGCGCATTCCGCGCCGGCGCTCACGGCGGGGGCGCCGGTCTGGCCATTCAGCGATCCGGAGGGCGAGGCCAGGGCCATCTCGACGTCGAGGAGGGCGGTCCCGGCGACGAGGGCGGCGAAGAGAGAGAGGAGCGCGAGGAACAGCGGGCGGCTGGGTCGCATGGGAACCTCCCTTCAGAGGGTGAGGGGGTGGCTCGGATCACTGCCGAGATGACGAAAAGTGTACGCGATCCCAGATCGGCATGGCAAGCGCCAAGTGCCGGTATCCCGATGAAAGCGATGGACTTGCAGGTCTTGTTTGGGCGCAAGCGGCGTCTCCACGCTGCGCGTCGCGGCGACCGGCGGGGGCCCGGGCGGCCACTCGCCGGTTGTGCCGTCCGGGAGGCCGTGCTAGCTTGCCCTGCCCGCTGGCCGCGGTCGCAACGATCCACCGCTTCCCGTTTTCAGGAGGTTCCCGATGTCCCTTCGGACAGGCCTGGCGCTCCGCGCCGCCGCCGCGCTCCTCGCCCTGCTCGCCCTGGGCGGGCAGGCCAGCGCCAGCTATGAGGAGCTGGCGAATGAAGTCCAGGAGATCGTCCTCGACAACGGTCTCAAGATCCTGCTGCTGGAGCGGCACGACGTGCCGGTCTTCTCCTTCTGGACCTACGTCGGCGTCGGCGGCGTGGACGAGGACAACGGCAGGAGCGGCATCGCTCACATGTTCGAGCACATGGCCTTCAAGGGCACGCGCGAGATCGGCAGCCTCGACATCAAGCGCGAGCTGAAGGCGCTCGAGGCGCTCGAAGAGGCCTACGCCGCCCTGCAGGCCGAGAAGCTCAAGGGCGACGCGGCGGATAGCGCGCGCCTGGCCTCGCTCCAGGCGCACTTCGAGGCGCTCGAGGCCGAGGCGGCCAGCTTGGTCGACACGAACGCCTTCGGCAAGCTCGTCGAGGCGCACGGCGGCGTCGGCCTGAACGCGATGACGAGCTGGGACGCCACGCAGTACTTCTACAGCCTGCCCTCGAACAAGCTCGAGCTGTGGTGCCTGCTCGAGAGCGATCGCTTCATCAATCCGGTGCTGCGCGAGTTCTACAAGGAGAAGAACGTCATCCTCGAGGAGCGCAACATGCGCACCGAGAGCCAGCCCCAGGGCCGCCTCTTCGAGCAGTGGGTGTGCACGGCCTACATCGGCCACCCCTACGGCCGCCCGCCGATCGGCTACCGCTCGGACATCGAGCTGTGGAGCCGCCGGGACGCCGAGGACTTCTACAAGCGGAACTACGGCGCGCGCAACATGGTCATCGCCGTCGTCGGCGACGTCTACCGCGCGGAGCTGGAGTCCCTCGCCAAGAAGTACTTCGGCCAGATCCCGCCCGGGCCGGGTCCGCAGGCGATCCGCACGGTGGAGCCCCAGCAGCTCGGCGAGCGCCGCGTGGTGATCGAGGAGGCCACGCAGCCCTTCATGTTCATCGGCTACCACGTTCCCGCGCGCCGCCACGCGGACCGACCCGCGATCGGCGCCCTCGCCAGCATCCTCGGCGAGGGCCGCTCCAGCCGCCTCTACTCGCGGCTGGTCAAGGCGGACCAGCTCGCGCTCTGGTCCGGCGCCTTCGACGGCCTGCCGGGCGACCGCTACCCGGCGCTGCTCACGCTCATCGCCCTGCCGAACAAGGACGTCAAGGTCGAGGATCTCGAGGCCGCGGTCTACGCCGAGGCCGAGCGCATCGCGACCGAGGGCGTCACGGAGAGCGAACTGGCCGGCTACAAGACCCGCGCGCGCGCCCAGTTCATCCAGGGCCTGGACGGCAACGAGAACATGGCCGGTCAGCTCTGCTGGGCGCAGATGATCCTCGGCGACTGGCGCGAGCTGTTCAAGCAGCTCGACGCGATCGCTGCCGTCACCGCCGCCGACGTGCAGCGCGTAGCGGGCGAGATCTTCCGCAAATCCAACCGGACGGTGGGCCTCATCCAGACCACCGCGGGCAGCTAGGGGAGGACGAGATGACGACGACCATCAAGCGCACGCTCACGGGGGCGCGGCCCCTGCTGCTCGCCCTGTTCGCGGTCGCCCTGCTGCCCGGCGCGGGCGCGGCGGCCAAGGGCCGCTACGACAAGGTAATCGGCGGCCTGCCGGCCCTGCGCGACTTCCAGGTGCCGGCCGTGGTGCGCGAGGAGCTGCCCAACGGCATGGTGCTCTACCTCGTCGAAGACCACGACCTGCCGACCGTCCGCCTCTCGGCGATGATCCGCGCCGGGCGCATCTACGAGCCGGGCGCGAAGACCGGCCTCGCCGACCTCGTCGGCGAGGTGATGCGCACGGGCGGCACGGAGCGCTATCCCGGCGACAAGCTCGACGAGCTGCTCGAGAACATGGGCGCCAGCGTCGAAACGGGCATGGACGAGGCCAGCGCCAGCGCCTCGCTGCGCTGCCTGACGGAGAACTTCGACGAGGTGCTCGCGATCTTCGTCGATGTTCTGCGCCACCCGGCCTTCCCGCAGGAGAAACTCGATCTCGCCCTGACCCAGGCCAAGTCCGGGATCAGCCGCCGCAACGACGACGCCTCCGGGATCGCCAATCGCGAGATCCAGAAGCTCTACTACGGCGCGACGAGTCCCTACGCCCGCCAGCCCGAGTACGACACGCTGGCGGCCATCGCGCAGCCGGACCTCGTCGAGTTCCACAAGTACTTCTACCACCCGAACAACCTGATCCTCATCGCCGGCGGCGACTTCGAGACCGCGGCGATGAAGGCCAAGCTGGCTGCCGCCTTCGGCGACTGGCCGCGCGCGGAGACCTTCTTCCCGCCCGATCCGCTGCTCTCCGAGACGCCGATGTCGGTGAACTACATCGAGAAGGCGGACGTCAACCAGTCGAAGATCCGCATGGGACACCTGGGCATCCGCTGGGACGACGAGTACCTGTTCCCGCTTTCGGTGCTGAACGAGATCCTCGGCGGCGGCTTCTCCAGCCGTCTCTTCACCGAGGTGCGCAGCAAGCGCGAGCTGGCCTACGGCGTCTGGGCCTGGATGATCACGGGCAACCACCACCGCATGCCCTTCACGGTGGGCGTCGACACCAAGAGCGAGTCCACCGTCGAGGCGATCCAGCTGATCATGAAGGAGCTGGAGCGGGTCCGCGTGGAGCCCGTCACCGTCGAAGAGCTGCGGCGCGCGAAGGAAGGCCTCAAGAACAGCTTCGTCTTCAACTTCTCCAATCCCTTCTCGATCGCCAGCCGCAAGGCCTCCTACGAGTTCTGGGGCCGGCCGGCGGACTTCCTGGACACCTATCTGGCCAAGGTGGACGCCGTCACCGCCGCGGACATCCTCGCGGCGGCCCAGGCGCGCATCCATCCGGACGAGATGGCGATCCTCGTCGTCGGCAAGGCCGAGGACTTCGACGCGCCGCTGAGCAGCCTCGGCTTCGGCGAAGCGAGTGTCATCGACATTGCGATCCCGGAGCCCAAGTTCGAGCTGGCGCTGCCGGCGGAGACGCCCGAGAACCTCGCCGCGGGCCGCGCGCTGATGGACAAGGCCGTCGCCGCGCACGGCGGCGCGAGGGCCCTGGCGGCGGTGAAGTCGCTGCGGATGGCCGGGGACTTCGCGATCAAGGAGAGCGGCATGGGGCCGCTGACCTTCGGTGTCGTCCAGCAGCGGCTGGGCGACGACCGCCTGCGCCTGGAGACGACGACGCCCTTCGGCAACATGCTGCAGGTGCTCACGCCCGAAGTCGGCTGGATGAAGAGCCCGCGCGGCAAGCAGAAGATCGAGGGCGACGACCTGGCGCAAATGTGGCGGAGCGAGCGCAGCGACGTGCTCTACCTGCTGCGGCACCTGGACGACTACCGCGCGCTGCCCATGGCGAGCGAGAGCTGCGCCGGGCAGGAGTGCGCGGTCGTCTACCTGAAGGGCGCGGGCGACGAGGGCTACAAGCTCTGCCTCGGCCCGGAGGGCCGGATCCACGCCATGGAGTACAAGGACCAAGGGCAGAGCGGTCCGGTCATCAACTTCACCGTCCTGAGCGAGTACCAGGCGACGGGCGGCGTGCAGCTGCCGCGCAAGTTCGTCATCAGCCAGGACGGCAAGGAGTTCGCGACGATGACGGTGAAGGAGATGGCGGTCAACCCGACGCTGGCGGCCGCGCTCTTCGAGGAGCCCGCCGACTAGCGGCCGGCGAGAGGGCGGACGATGGTCTGGCGGCGCACGGTCGGCGAGTTCGCCCGGGCGATGCTGCTCAGGCGCAGCTACGACCCGCGCCGGAATCTGTATCTGCTCTTCGGCTTCGTCTGGGGGTTGCCCATCCCGCTCTTCTCGATCGGGCTGGGCTTCTCCCTGGCGGGGCTGGCGCCCGGCTGGCGTGCGCTGCCGACCCTGCTCGCGGCGCAGCCCTGGCAGCTCTTCTTCCTCATCCACCCGCTGCTCTTCGGCGCTATCTTCGGCATTCTCGGCAGCATCTACGCGCTCAAAGAGGACCAGGTCGCGCGCCTGCTGCGCGACCTGCGCGGCAAGGTGCGCGAGCTGGGCGCCGCCAACCGCGAACTGCAGGAGCTCGACAAGCTCAAGGACGAGTTCCTCAGCAACGTCACCCACGAGCTGAAGACGCCCCTCGTCACGATCCAGGGCTACAGCGAGATGCTCGACTCCGGCCGCCTCGGCGAGATCAACGACCGCCAGCGGCGCGCCCTCGCGGTGATGCGGCGCAACCAGGAGCGGCTCCAGGAGCTGATCCGCCAGCTCCTGCGCTACGGGAAGCTGGAGGAGAGCACGGCCCAGGTCTTCATGGGCGAGATCAGCGTCGTCAAGCTGCTGCGCTTTCTCGAGCAGAGCTTCCTGCCGGCGATGGAGCAGAAGGGCGTCGACTTCCGGGTGATCCCGCCGGACCCGGACGTGCACGTCATGGGGCAGGAGGATCTCATCGAGCAGGCCCTGCGCAACCTGATCGGCAACGCGCGCAAGTTCACCGAACCGGGCGGCCGCATCGCCGTCAGCGTGGACGCCAGCGAGGCGCCCGCGCGACTCGGGCTCGTCGTCGAGGACAGCGGTTGCGGCATCGCGCAGGATGCACTACCCTTTATCTTCGAACGCTTCCGGCAGGGCGACGGCTCGATCCGCCGCAAGTACGGCGGCACCGGCCTGGGCTTGGCCATCGTCAAGAAGATCGCCGACGCGCACCGGGCTACGGTCAAGGTGGAGAGCACGGTGGGGAGGGGATCGCGCTTCACGATCGTGCTGCCGATCGTCGATCGCGACCAGGAGCGCGTCCAGCTCGAGCGGAGGAGGCAGCCGCGATGACACCCGACAAGAGCCGCCGCATCCTGGTCGTCGACGACGAGCCGGATATCGTCGAGATGCTGCAGAGCCTGCTCGAGATCGAGGGTTTCACCGTGAGCGCGGCGACCGGCGGCGAGCAGGCCCTGGCGGCGCTCGCAGCGCAGCCGGACCTGGTGCTCCTGGACATCATGATGCCGGGCATGGACGGCCACGAGGTGCTCGCGGCCATCCGCCGCCGGCCCGACACCGCCGCGCTGCCGGTGCTGATGGTCACCGCGCGCAACGACGTCGTCGACATCGGCAATGCGCTCGACGCCGGCGTCAACGGCTTCGTCGTCAAGCCCTTCGAAACGGAAAGCCTGCTGCGCACCCTGCGCGCCGTGCTCGAGCGGCGGCCCGCCGAGTTCTACGCCAACTACGAAGCCGTGCAGGGCGTGACCGCCCGCCAGGGCGGCGGCTATCAGGAGGGCGACCGCATCATCTTCCTCGACCTGCAGGAGACCGATCCCGGCGCCGACCACATCCTCGGTGCGCTCGCCAAGGACGGGGTGCACCTGATGAGCATCCTCCAGTTCGACACCGAGCACGGCGCCCGCCAGAGCTCCGTGCTGGTGACGGCGGAGGACGGCCTGGCCTTCGGGGCCTTCCTCAACGCCCTGCTCGCGAGCGGCAGCGTGAGCGTCGCCGCCTGCCAGATCTACAAGGACCCGCTCGACCTGCCCAGCGACCTCATCACGGGCGGCCAGTACAGCGCCGATTAGACGCCCGGCCTTCCCGATCGCGGGCTCGGCTTTCTCGTCGGTGCCGCCGCTGCCTCCTTGCGCGCCGGCGCTACCCAGCGGTGCCCGGGCGTGTTATCCTCATTAAGGAAGCAATGCGCCGCCACCCCCGCAGCCCTCGATCCCGGAGGCTCCCCATGGCCCGTGCCCTCAGCGTTCTCCTCCTGCTCCTCGCCCTCGCCGCCCCGGCTCTCGCTGCCCCGGCTCTCGCCGCGCCGCCGGCCGATCCCCTGATCGATCTCAAGGCCAACTTCTGTCGCTCCGGGCAGGGCCTGCTCGCCGGGCGCGAGCCGCGAGCGCGCGACTACGAGTGGGACATCCGCCATGCCGAACTGCACTTCGCGCCGAACTTCACGGCCCAATCCCTGAGCGGCAGCGCGCGCTTCGATTGCCAGGCGATGGTGCCGGGCCTGGCCAGCGTCGCCCTCGACTTCAACGACGCGATGGGCCTGCTCGCCGTCCGGCAGGACGGCAGCCCCGTCGCCTGGACGCACGGCGGCGGTGTCGTGCTCGTCACGCTGGCCGCGCCCCTGCCCGCGGGCAGCCTCTTCAGCCTCGAGCTGGACTTCGCCGGCTCGCCCGTTTCCTCGGGCTGGGGCAGCTTCGTTTGGACGAACCATGCCGGCACGCCGCTGCTGGCCACGCTCAGCGAGCCCGAGGGCGCGCGCGACTGGTGGCCCTGCAAGGACGTCCCCGACGAGAAGTTCACCGCCGACATCTACTACCGCGTGCCGGCCGCCTACTCGGCGCCGGGGCCGGGGCTCCTGCAGTCCGTCACCAACCACGGGGACGGCACCAAGACCTGGCACTGGTTCGAGAGCTACCCGATCAACTCCTACCTGATCGCGATGACGGTGACGAACTACCAGCACTACACGGACTGGTACGTGTCCAGCGCGGGCGACTCGCTGCCGATCGAGAACTACGTCTACCCCGAGAACTACACGAACTCGGTGGAGGATCTCTCGATCACGCCGCTCACGATCGCGATCATGGACAGTCTCTTCGGCGAGTATCCCTTCGTGGACGAGAAGTACGGCCACATGGTCTTCCACTGGGCCGGGGCGATGGAGCACCAGACCTGCACGAGCATGGGCAACCTCGTGCTCGGCGGCGGGCACTACTACGACCGCATCGTCATGCACGAGCTGGCCCACCAGTGGTTCGGCAACTGCGTCACGCTCCAGGATTGGGAGAACGTCTGGCTGAACGAGGGCTTCGCGAGCTACTGCGAGGCGATCTGGTTCGAGTACACGGGCGGCCAGGCCGGCCTCACGAACTGGATGACGATCACCACCAGCGACTTCGTCGGGCCCGTCTACAACAACCCGGTGCTCTTCGGCAACGTCGTCTACCGCAAGGGCGCCTGGGTGCTGCACATGCTGCGCTGGCTGCTCGGCGACGAGACCTTCTTCGGCGCCCTGCGCTACTACTACGGCCAGCACCTCTACGGCAACGCGCACACCACGGAGCTGGAGGCAGACCTCGAGGCCTACACGGGCCAGGACCTGACCGCCTTCTTCCAGCAGTGGGTCTACGGCCAGAACAAGCCCATCTACCAGTGGGCCTGGCGCGCGCGCAGCGGCGTGGGCGGCTGGTGGCTGGACCTGCAGATCCGCCAGGTACAGACCAACGCCGGGCTCTTCACGCTGCCGCTGCCCCTGCGCGTGACGACGCCCACGGGCTACGTCGACCTGCGCGTGGACAGCGACGCCTGGTTCACGCAGACCAGCCTGCTCATTGGCAGCCAGCAGCCGCAGGATGTCAGCTTCGACCCCGAGAACTGGGTGCTGGAGTCCAACAGCGAGCTGCCCTTCGACCCGACGGCGACGGACACGGCGCCCGCTCACGCGACGGGGATCAGCGGCTGCTACCCGAATCCCTTCAATCCGGCGACCCGCATCGACTTCACGCTGGCCGCGCCGGGCGAGGCGCGCCTGGAGCTCTTCGACGCCGCGGGCCGGCGCGTGCGCGTGCTGGCCGCCGGGCCGCGCGCGGCGGGTCCCCAGAGCCTGCGCTTCGACGGCCGGGACGATCGCGGCGCGCCGCTGCCCAGCGGCGTCTACCTCGTGCGGCTGAGCGCAGGCGCGGTTGTCGACAGCCGGCGCATCGTCCTCCTCAAATGACCGGGAACGGCCGCTGTCGCGGGACTCGGGCAGATGACAGGGCGACTTGCCGCGTGACGCGAACGGCTCTTCGCCGCTGGCAGCAGGGACAGGGAGCGATCTGCCTGAGCCACTTCGTTGGGAGCCGGCCCTTACCTGGCGGGGGAAGCGGACCGGGGGGAGAAGAATCCTACGGCGTTCCTCCGATCGGGCTTGTATCGCCCCGCATGCGAGGTTCATAAAA
>Ga0194127_10007308_pt1 | contig 12236 bp, 14 predicted proteins | sample TA2KigC100mmetaG_FD_148624 | JGI IMG/M metagenome (GOLD analysis project Ga0194127, IMG submission 148624) | Freshwater microbial communities from Lake Tanganyika, Tanzania - TA2015036 Kigoma Deep Cast 100m | ecosystem: Environmental > Aquatic > Freshwater > Lake | place: Tanzania: Lake...
GCCATTTTTATCCCCATGGAGAGAAGAATCTCAATGGGATGGAAACGGATTCCCGTGGTGACATCGAAGTCGAGGTCGGTATGGTGGACCCGGTGAAGCCGCCAGAACAAGGGGATGAAATGGAACACCGCATGCTGAAGGTAGATGACAAAATCGAGAGCTAAAACAGCAATGGCGATCTCCATCCAGCCCGGGAGTGAAATGTTATTGAGCAACCCCCACCCGCGATTTTGAGCAAAAAGAGCCACTCCAACCGCCTGCATCGGGAGGAGTATTCGGAGGGCAAGAGTGTCGATCAAGACCAACCCCAGATTGCTATACCATCGTATCGTCTTCGATGTCTTAAGAGGACGCCGGGGAGAGAGGCTTTCCCAGACCGCCATGACAATCAGGATGGCAAAGAAGAAGGAGAGTCGAACAACGCCTTCATGTGCTAAAATAGAACCAGTCATTCTTCATTCCAAACTTCTCTTTTGTCTTCCTTAAAGTAGTCTACTTTAAAGTAGACTACTTAGAAATCATTGTCAACTCCCTTTGTGCAATTGTGCAATGATAAAAGAATTGCCTCTTAAAGACCTTTCCATCATTTGATGAATGTCCCTTTAGAAGATTTTAATAAAGCCGGAAGGGGGCAGAGAGAGAAAGCGGCAAAAACAAAGGTTTGACTTGGCACACATCAGTTCATCAAATCCAGACCAACACTTTCACAAGTTGTTGGAGGCAACCACATTTAAGAATCGAAGATTACGCATTGAAAGAAAGGGTAACACTCGCCATCAGCGGGAGGCCCGCTTTACCGCTGATTCGCCCCGTGTCGTGTCTAGCCGCTGGTGAGTTCCTGCCAATTATCATTGACAAAGAAAGCAAACCGCAATAGTGAAGCCATAGCAGTATATGCTTCGTTATCTGATATGTTTGATGGAGCTCCATGAGCCGCGGCATCCCTCCAGTACTTTATTAACGCTGTGAACCCCTTATACTCTTCTCGAAGCTGGTCCCTTGCTTTTCCAAGTAGAATATTCTCAACTCTTCGTCGACCGCCGGATGAGAAGTATTCTTTTAGTACTCTCGCTTCATCCGACTTGGCGATTGCCGTTGTGATAAGAATTGATTCAGCCGCAGCACCGCACATAGCACAGCAAGCAAGGTATGCATGCGCACCGTAGCAGCGAATGGCCTCTTGCGCGCGTTGATGGAAAGAGGCTCCATACCTGTCTTTGTAGGGAGATAGCATCTTCGCGAATCTTTCTGGTTCAGTTGGAACGAAATAGTCCTTGTCTTTTTCCTGAAGCCAGCTTCTGCCAAAGGGGGTAATCGAATACCCGTTTCCAGCATTTCCGTCATCTGTTGCTTGGGCACCGTATTCTCTTATTCCGGGTCTGAGAATTCCTCTGCGGCATAGATCCCATGCAGCGGCGTAGAGTACGGGCATCATTTCCTTGAGTTCTGATTCAACTTCAGATTGCGAGTTTATTCGTTTTTCTTTTCGAAAGTACATACGGACCATTGATGGCAAATAGAAGTCGTAGCCGTATGAACTATAACTACCGTGATCTGGCGATTGAAGCCACCGCAACAATAGGTTCATTGCATCTTCATATTCCAGTTTCATCGTTCCTCCTGCGAGTTAACGTGGAAGTCACTGGGAGCCGGATTTATCAGCGATCCGGTCGAGCCGATTGTTACGTGAAGCATCACTTTCGCCTTCGGCCGGAAACCGGACCGCTGTCCGGGCCATACTTGTCACGCAGCAGCGATCGTACTTGCTCATCGGATATCACGGTAAACCAATGCTCAAGTGCGTTCCGAAGATGTGTGAGTCGCTCTCGCAACCGCGGGACGGCGCCTCCAATATCATGCTTCAGGGAGTTAACCTCTTCGCGCACTCCAGCGAAAAGTGAGCGCTCATAAAGCTCAGGGAGCTGTCTTGGAAACTGTGCGTGAGCTCGCGAATAGAGATCTGGCCCACTGGTTTTCGACGTATCGTTGAGCAAGGCTCGAAGAAGTCGCTCGTAGAGCACATCGACACGCATTACCGCCGCATTGTAATAGAAACCCCGCATCCAGTCCTCGGGTGGCGTTGCATTGGCGCGAATGGCCTCGATTACTTCAAATGTATCCGCAACGTACTCGACTTCGCGCCGATCTCGTTGGGGAATTACCTGCGCAAGGTGATACGATTGGTAAAGTGCATAGATTGCACCGACGGCAAATCGCCATGTGTGTATTAGGCCAGGCAATTCTTGTGCGAGCTCGGCGGATTGATCCAGAAGCTCATCAAGTGATTTTAGCGCTTTATTCATGGAGTATTCTTAGTGATTCCACCTTGTTCATTTGTGCTTGTACTATACACCTTTTTCTAAAATTACAAAACAGAATGTTTCAGGAAGGAAGTCAGTAGTGGGGAAATGGATAAGTTGATGGTTCATTTCCTAAACACGATATCCCCATAGTAAGCAGTGGCGGATTCGCCGGTGTTGTCTGTGTCGGTCATGATGGCTACACCCGAGATCATCGGTGGCTCATAACCAAAGGCCTTCTTGAAATCCTCATAGAGATTTCTCTCTTCATTCACCCACTGGTTCAATTTGGTTGCGCCACTTTCGACCACAATCATCATTACCCGGTCGGTGTAGGGATTGGGGAAGAAGCCACCCACGGGAGCCGCGCTCTCCCAGATATAATTGATGGCGGCAGTGGGCGGGTACTGGCCATAGAGAATTCTGGCCGCCTCAAACTTTGCCTTCTCGAAAAAGCCTAATTTAGATGAATCATATTGGAAGGTGATGTAGAGCCGTGCCGGATAGTCATCGCCTTCCTTTAGGCGGACATTTCCTTTCTTTAAGATATTCTCCACTTTCCAGCGCCACTGGAGGATGGGATATTCTTTCGGATCGATCTGAATCTCCCGGGTCAACCCTGAGGCAGAAGCTTCGGAAACTGCCTTCACAACGACGGTCTCCCCATCTTTCACCAGGGAGTAGGTTGTATGCCGTTCGATCTTCTTGAAGATCAGGGGCTTCCAATTGGATGGAATTTTGTTCTCTATCTTTTCTGCTGAAAATTTTCCCACCTCAAGGATGGGCTGGGATTGACTGTAGGAAGTAAAAGGAGAACCCAGAAAGAGAATCATGAAAAAAATGGATTTTATGATCATAGTGAAGTGGCGCCCCTGCAAATTCTTTTTAACTTCAACCTTAGCCTTAGCCTTCACCTTTGAAGGGTGTGAAATGTTCATAGCCTTTTCTTCTCAAGCGCTCCATATCTTTGTGAATGACATGGAGTAGAGGGTGTTTCCCTGAGAGTTTTACATCAACACGGTCCCAAGACCTCTTTTTTTATCCATTCCTATGATGATTCAAAGGTTTGGGGAAATTTTAGATATATGCTTTCATTTTAATTCGGCTTGGGATTGCATTCAAGCCCTACTTTTTTACTTGATTATTGGGTGGCAGCCATAATATAAAATAAAAAAATAGTAATACTTAAGCCTTTTGAAGCGGTTATCAGACGATCAGGTGATCGGGAAGTGGATATCAGGATATTGGAATATCAGGTCAACCCCCAAATTGTTATTCTTTATCTGAGATCCTGGTGCCCTGGTATTCTGCCCCCCGATATCCTGGTCACCTGATGCCCGTATTTTTCCGCACAAAAGTCATTGACCAGTTTCAAAGCGCTAAACTGCTACAAAAATTACAAAACTTTTGTTATTCAAGGAGGAATCATATGGAACAGGTGAAGAGCGTGGATGGGTTTAAGTTTCTTCCGCCCGGGCTTAAGGCATGGGTGAAGACGTTTATTCCCGATGAGGACTTTAAAGGAAAAATTCCGTGGACGCCAATGTCGAAACCATTAAATCAGACGACCCTCGCCCTGGTAACGAGCGGTGGAATCAGTCTCAAGTCAGATCCTCCCTTCGATATGGAAAGAGAGAAGCGAGAACCCATCTGGGGCGATCGTTCCTACAGGAAGATCCCTCGGGGGACAACTGAGAAAGAGATCGATGTCAATCATCTCCATATCAACACCAACCTTGTTAAGCAAGACATCAATGTCCTACTCCCATTAACAAGGATGGCAGAGTTTGAAGAGGAGCGAATCATCGGTCGTCTTGCTCCAACAGCTTATTCGTTCTACGGGTTTCAATGGCAGAATACCGACTTTCTTAAGGAGGCCATTGAACCCATTTCAAAACATATGAAAACCGAGAAAGTGGAGGCAGTTCTTCTCACCCCTGCCTGACCTTTCTGTTGCCAGTCCGTTGGACTGGCTGCAAGGGTCCTGGAGGAAGCTGGATTTTCAACCGTGCTTCTTAGTCCAACCTGGGAGTTTACCCGGGCGGAGGGTATTCCGCGAGTAGCGGCGATTGAATACCCTTATGGCAGGCCCGTTGGACAGATAGGAGACAGAGAAGGGCAGAGAAAGGTTCTTCTCGAGGCCGTTTCCGTTTTCGAAAAGGCAAAGCGGCCCGGAGAGGTCTTTCATCTTCCCTTTACCTGGCCCGAGGATCCGAGAAAGACCGACTGGCAGCCGCCTGAGATGTCTCCCCTGATCAACTACTATTTGGAGGATATTAAGAAGGCCCGTCAACAAGCCTCTTAAATTGCAGATTTCGGAATGCGGATTGAGGATTGAAAAAAAGAAGTCAGATTTTCTAATTACTTTCAAATCTTTTCCTTCATCACTTCTAGGAATTCTGCGGGAGATAATATTTTCACTCCTTCATACTGCTTCTTCGGACAATGGCGTTTGTTCCCGGTTATCACCGCCTCCGCTAAGAACGGTTCATCGTCCGGGTCAGGGAGATGAATTTTTAAAGGTTTCGCTGAAGCGAGAAGCCCCTCTTGTTCAACCTGATCCAGGAAGGCTTCCACATTTTCTTTAGCAAAGTTAAATTTTGACCGGCCTTAACATGGTCACATGTCTTTAGTATTTTATCTCTTGACAATAGTAAACAAATTGTTTATCATTGCTCCATGATCAGGTCGTTTCGTTGCCGCGAAACCCAAAAAATATTTTACCGGCAATTTTCCCGAAAGTTTCCACAGGACATTCAGCAACGTGCCTTTATGAGACTTAATGCGATTGATGCGGCAACGAAGATTGAAGATTTGGTTCTACCGCCATCAAACCGACTTGAAGCCTTGAAGAAAGAACGGAAAGGGCACTGGAGCATTCGCATTAACGATCAGTGGCGTATCTGTTTTGAATGGCGCAGTGGCAATGCAGAACAGGTTGAAATGGTCGATTATCACTGAGGAGGTCAGCATGAAAAAAAAGCATATTTCTCCAGTACACCCTGGAGTATATCTGAAAGAGCTGCTTGACGAGTTAACATTAACACAATACCGACTCGCCCGGGAGTTAGGCGTGCCCGCAATGCGTATCAATCACGTTGTAAAGGGCAAGCGTCCGGTAACAGCGGAGCTTGCCTTGCGTCTGGGGCGCTTTTTTGGGCAGAACCCGCGCTATTGGATAAACCTGCAAAGCCGGTATGATATGGATATCGCCGAAGATGCACTGTCCGAACATGTGGCACGCGAAGTGCGTCCCTTGACGGCATCCGTTTGATCCAATTTGGTTATAACGGACTACTTACCGATGCCTGGCTCTAATTCTTGTTTCATACATCCTGTTCTTACATTTGGGATTTGATTAAAGAAGAGATAGATTGATCAATGGGATGGTGGTTCAAATCCGCCCATGGGCGCAAGAAAAATTAAAGGGGCTGATCAAATTCGGTCGCCCCTTTCATATTTGTGGAGATTCCTTAATCCTGAAACCCTTTTAAGAGGGGTCGCAACGACTGAACTGGGGTCAGGTCTATATTGTTGATATCATAATTGGAAATTGAAAATTATTTATACTGGGCAATTGTTAAGAGTGTAGATCTGACCTAAATTAACCTTCTTTTACTCCATCATTTTTCAGTCTGTTCCAAAATCTCTTTCATTTGTTCTTCTAAAATTTGAAGTTCTTTAGTGACAATATGCCAGACAATGCTAATGCTGATATCAAAATATTCATGGGCTATTCTATTTCTGAGCCCAACGATCCCTTTCCAATCCGTATTTTCATATTTCTCTTTTATCTCATCTGGTATAAACCTCGAGGCTTCACCAATAATTTCGAAATTCCTGACCACGGCATCTATCGTTTTTCTGTCTTTCTTAAAATCGTCGAATCCCATTTTTTCTGCATAATTCTTAATCAGACGAATGGATTCCAAGATATCTTCAATAAATAGCTTCCACTCCCGTTTAGACATAGCTTACATCCTCCATGATATACTTCCTCCGGTTCGGTTTAATCGCATCCGGTGTTACCAAATCAACTTCAGATTTTAAGATTTCTTCCAGAAAATCTGCCAAATGAATAAAGAGGAAACCAACGGGTTCTTTGAACTCGACCAAAATATCTATATCGCTTCCTTCACTTTGCTCGCCCCTCGCATAAGATCCAAATACACCAATCCTTTTAACCTTGTACTTTTCTTCTAATTCTCGCTGATGCTGCTTAATGATCTTTTCGATTTCTTTTAAGGTCTTCATAATTCGATTCCTTTTTATTAAAATGCCTAAACCTATTATACTCCTTTCGCAAGCGAAAATAAAATGGAAAACAATAATACCCCCTACCCCTGCCTACCGGAAGGCAGACTGACCCTTCCCCGTCAAAATTAAGGGGTATCACTTTAATCCTTTTAGTTTGAGCCAACTATCAGTAGGGAGAAGTGACGTGATTGTTATGGAAGATCATGGGGAAGTGGGTTTTTTAATGACGATATCACCGTAATAGGCGACTGCGGGTTCGCCGGTGTCGTCTGTATCTGTCATAACGGCAACCCTTACCCCTCTTCAAAAACCCTATAAGATCGATAAGATATGGAACCTTGGGAGACAGGGGCCGACCTGTTGAATCCAAGATGCATTTTCTTCATGTCACTTTTTCATTGGAATGATTATATTTATGGGAAATAGTTGATATGGAGGTGGTGGGTTTTATGAAGAGTCTGATCATCGCGGCTTTGATGCTCATGTTGATCATAAGTGGATGCCAAAGGGTTGATTCGGGGCAGACGGAGGTGAGAGATATGCCAAAAGAAAATAGTGGATTACGCGTGGCTACATTTGCCGGAGGCTGTTTCTGGTGCACAGAAGCAGACCTCGAGAAATTGGACGGTGTTGTAAAGGTTGTCTCAGGTTATACCGGTGGGGATGAAAAGAATCCGTCTTATGAGCAGGTCTCCTCAGGGAGAACAGGCCATGTGGAGGCGGTTCAAGTCTATTACGACTCAACGAGGATAACGTATGAAGAGTTGCTCGATACCTTATGGAAGCAGATCGATCCCACGGATTCCGGAGGACAATTTGTTGACCGGGGGGCACAGTATCGAAGCGCTATCTTCTATCATGACGAAGAGCAGAGACGATTGGCGGAGAAATCGAAAGAGGATCTCAATCGATCCGGGAAGTTCAACAAGCCGATCGTTACAGCGATTGTTAAATTCAAAAATTTTTATGAAGCCGAGGATTATCATCAGGATTACTCTAAGAAGAATGCCCTCAAATATCAATTCTACAGGTTCAACTCTGGCCGGGACCAATTTTTGACTGGGGTGTGGGGAAAAGACGAGGAGAAAGCCAGAGATAAGAGAGGAAAGACCTATTCAAAACTTGACGATGCCACCTTGAAGAAGAGACTGACTCCCTTGCAATATGAAGTGACTCAGAAGGATGGCACGGAACCGCCCTTTCAAAATGAATACTGGGACAATAAGAGAGAGGGAATCTATGTGGATATTGTTTCCGGAGAGCCTCTCTTCAGCTCCCTCGAAAAGTTTGATTCCGGAACAGGATGGCCCAGTTTCTCCAAGCCTCTTGAGTCAGGGAATATTGTCAAAAAAGAGGACCGGAGCTTTTTTATGAAGCGCTTTGAGGTAAGGAGCAAGCATGGCAACTCTCACCTTGGACACGTATTTGATGATGGGCCGCTCCCGACCGGACTCCGGTATTGCATGAACTCTGCCTCCTTGAGATTCATTCCCAAAGAGGATCTGGAGAGAGAGGGATACGGAGAGTATCTGAAACTTTTTGTGAAGAAGTGAGAAGGTGTGAAAAAATTGGCGCATGGTGCCTCCGCCCCCAGGGTTGTGGGTCTTGTCCAAGCTTTAGGACGCGGGGCATGAGATGTTATGGGTAACCTTTGTTCTCAGGAAGAGAGCTGTGATATACGGGTTTAGGCAACGTAGTTAAATATTAGAGGTTCCGCCCTAAAGCTTTTTCAATCCCCACAACCCTGTGGGCGGGAACAAGGATGATACTCAAAATGTATTTTTTCACACCTTCTGGTCCATGTTCGGAATAGTCCGTTAGCCATTCATTCCACCGCAGCCTTCAGGTGGCCTGTGCCATAGCAGAAAATCCCACTTCGAGGTCGGCGATCAGGTCGGCGGGGTCTTCCAGTCCGATGTGGACACGAATCAATGGATCACCCTGCCACGGGGCTACGCTGCGCAGTGAACCGATCCGGGCGGGGAAGATCAGGCTTTCAAAACCACCCCAGGAATAACCGATGCCAAAATAGCGGCGCCCCTCGCAAAGGGCAGCGATCTGTGTGGATGTGGGATTCTGTCCTTCGGAGTTGGTTTTAAGTTCGAACGAAAAGAGACCGCTTGAGCCCTTGAAGTCGCGCTTCCAGAGCGCATGCTGAGGGTGGCCGGGCAGGGCGGGATGAAGCACTGCGCCGACCTCCGGCCGGCGCTCAAGCCAGCGTGCGATCTCCAATGCGTTTTGCTGGTGTCTCTGCATGCGCACATCGATGGTGCGCATTCCGCGAAGAATCAATGCTGCATCGTCGCCGCCAACACTAACCCCGAGTTCACGCACGGTTCTCCATAGAGGTAACCAATGTTCCTCGCGCACCACAACGGCTCCCATGAGCACATCTGCATGGCCGCTCCAGTACTTCGTGAGAGGTAAGACAGAGGCGTCCACACCCCAGTCGAAGGGTTTTGCAAAGAGAGGCGACCCCCAGGCATTATCGATTGCCGTCATCACTTTATGTCTGCGGGCCATGGCACAGATGCCGGGCACGTCCTGGATCTCAAAGGTATAACTTCCCGGGCTTTCGAGAAAGATCATGCGCGTGGCAGGCTGAATCAGGGCTTCAAGTTTCTCGGGTGTAATGGTCGGATCATACCAGGTGGTCTGCACCCCCAACCTTGAGAGAATTCCGTTGCAGAAGACACGCGTCGGCCCATATGCCGAGTCTGTGACCAGAAGATGGTCGCCTGGTTTCAAATAGGCCAGCAGCAATGTCGTAATCGCCAACAGGCCTGACGGCATGAGGGCAGCCCGGCAAGGATGGCCTGCGCCTTCGATCCGGGCGAGCGCATCCCTGAGGGCAAAGGTCGTGGGTGTCCCGATGGTGCCATAATGGGAGACTCCCAGCTCGCCGCGCTCCGACGCTTCAACCCTGGCCTTAGCCTCCTCGATCGTATCAAACAGGACGGTGGAGGCACGGTAAACCGGCAGATTCGCCGTCCGAATGTCTGAGTCAAAATCTCGCCCCAATTCGATAAACGACGTTGCATTTGAGGATTCAATCTGATCGGAATCACTTTTTTCCTTATCCATCGGGTTTCCTTCCTAATACATTGAACCAGATTATAATGCAGGAGAAACAGGGGGGTCAAGGCAGGGGGAGGTCTTTGGCAATGCGTCACTGAAGCGTGGGGAAACCCGTCCATCGAGCCGTCATGTCTCCGAAAATCTTATTAAGCGGATGGTTTATATTTTTTTTGGGCAAAGACAACATTGCCCGTTGCAGAACAGACCTTGTTATACGGGATCGTCCTTTTAGTTTACAAACAAGCTGATGTTTCCGCTATAAGATGTTCTCCAACATGCCTGCCCGAAGGACGGTGATATTTCACGGAAGAGTGACGCATTACGTTCTTTGACAGAAATTGATTGAAAAGATGGTGCGTTCCTGATACGCTAAAGGTAAAAAGAAGGGGGTGAAAAAAGAGATGATCCGATTCTTATTAGGAGTGGGTACTGGTATCCTCATCTTACTGCTCTTTATTTACTTCGGCGGCGGCAAGGCTGTGAAGAAGGTTGGCGAGGGCTTAACCGAAACCGGAAAGAGAATGGAGCACCTGGAAGAAGTGATCAAGAAGGAGGGAGATGAGGTAGGGAAGGATATCAAGAAGAAGATCCTCAAAGAGGAGAAGGAGATCCCGAAGAAGGGTCAGTAGGTAATAGAGAAATCCTTAAACTCTCCTGCAAACTCCTCCCAGATGACACGGACATTGGTCACACTCGCCTCAGAGGGTCCTCGATGGCACCATTGAATCATCTCATCCACCTTTGCCTTGTCTCCTTCGAAGAGGGCTTCCACCCGGCCATCCCTTTTATTTTTCACCCAGCCCTTCAGGCCTAAGAGATAGGCCATCTCCTGGGTATGCGCCCGGAAGAAGACCCCCTGAACCCTTCCTTCAACAATGACCCGCGCCCTGGCTTTGTCCATAATAGATACTCAGAAAGTAAACCCCGTTAGAAAGTTTTCAACTTTCTAACGAGAAAGCTCACACGGGGCATTAAACCCCGTGTTCGCTGAAAAGGAAACAACCACCATCCCCGCAGCAGAGCTGCGGGGCTTTCTACCGGGGTAAAAGTTTTGTTTAATCGAAATTGACGTTTATCGTTGTCGAAGCTCGTATCGAGGCTCGTCTGATGATACTGGATGCTCGAACTTCAAGTTTCGAGCCTCTTGCTTCGATACGAGCGTCGTCACCCGTAACCGTTTGACTATCAATATATTCGGGCTTCGTAACCGTAACCGATTGGCCCTAAACCATTTTTATTTTAAAAATTATCACAGACTCCTCTGTAAATCAATAAACTGGTTCATCATGAAAAACAAGTTTGACTTGAAAAGGAGAAATTGAATCAATTAGAATTAATACATTTCTTTTTTGAGAGGTGAATGGTCAAAGAGAATGAATAAACTCTACTTAGGCATCGATATCGGTTCTGTCAGCGCCAATACAGTGATCCTGAATGATCGGGGAGAAGTGTTGGAGGAGCATTATACCCGGATCAAGGGACAGCCTCTCAAAGCGGTTCAGAGAGTTTTAGAAGAGATCCTCAGCCGCATTCCACCCGAGCAATTTCACGGCCTCTCGTTTACAGGCACCGGAGGAAAACTTCTCTCCGAACTCCTCGACGGTCATTTCGTCAACGAGATCATCGCGCAGGCCAAGGCGATTCAACATTTTTATCCTGAGATCAGGACGATCATCGATATCGGAGGAGAGGATTCGAAACTGATCTTTATCGAAGAGGAGAATGGCCATTTCAAGATCGGTGATTTCTCGATGAACACCCTCTGCGCGGCCGGCACAGGTTCTTTTCTGGATCAACAGGCTTCTCGATTGGGTCTGACGATTGAGGAGTTTGGCGAGCTGGCTCTCAAGTCCCAAAACCCACCGCGCATTGCAGGACGCTGCAGTGTCTTTGCCAAATCGGATATGATCCACCTTCAGCAGATCGCCACACCGGACTACGACATCGTCGCCGGTCTCTGCTTTGCCCTGGCCAGAAATTTTAAGAGCAACATTGGCAAGGGAAAGATGTTTGTCAAACCCATCTCCTTTCAGGGAGGCGTGGCGGCCAATGTGGGAATGAGAAAGGCATTCCAGGATATTCTGGAACTCTCGGATGGGGAGTTGATCATTCCGAAGCATTTTGCCTCCATGGGAGCCATCGGCGCGGTCCTGGTGACCCTGGAAAGCGAACAATCTAAAAGGGCAGGGACATTAAATTTGACGCCCCTGCGGGATTATCTCCAGCATCATCAGGAGAAGGAGGTGCCGTTAGAGCCTCTCTGTCTTTCTTCGAATCATGTTTCACCCCCACCCTCGCCCTCCCCCGTCGAGGGGGAGGGGGTGCAAAGTGTCTCTCCCGTGAAGGGAGAGGGGGTAGGGGGAGCCTTCCCCATCAAAGAGGAAGGGAGTCAGTCTAGCGCCTTCCCTGCTTACGGGCCGAGCCCTTCAGCAGACAGGCCAATCGAGAAGAAGATCGAAGCCTATCTGGGCCTCGATGTGGGTTCGATCAGCACCAATCTTGTGTTGATTGACAACAATAAGAAGGTTCTTTCAAAGCGATATCTGATGACTGCAGGCCGGCCCATTGAAGCGGTTCGCATCGGCCTTCAAGAGATCGGTG
>Ga0194127_10007309_pt1 | contig 12235 bp, 8 predicted proteins | sample TA2KigC100mmetaG_FD_148624 | JGI IMG/M metagenome (GOLD analysis project Ga0194127, IMG submission 148624) | Freshwater microbial communities from Lake Tanganyika, Tanzania - TA2015036 Kigoma Deep Cast 100m | ecosystem: Environmental > Aquatic > Freshwater > Lake | place: Tanzania: Lake...
AGATCCACCACAACACGTTCGACCTGAACTCGGCGGACTGCGGCCTCTGGATGATCAACAACAACCGCCGCGTCGACCGCGTCTACGACAACCTGTTCGTCGGCTCGCTGCAGTCCTACACCAGCACCTACGCGAACACCGTCAGCGTGATCCGCGCCGACATCAGCAACTACGAGAACTACTTCACGAACAACACCTTCGCCGTGACCTTGCCCGCGTGCGGCTGCTGCATCGCCACGCAGGGCTACGGCACCGGCGCGAACACGGCGCAGAACTACATCTACGGGAACGTGTTCTACCTGCTCGGCGGCACCGCGATCTGCGTGACGACCTACGGCGGCACCACGATCCCGCCCTACGAGAGCAACGGCAACGTGTTCTTCTGCCCCGGCGGCGAGATCGGCCGCATCAACGAGAGCCAGCCCGGCGTGACCACGCTGCTCGCGTGGCAGACGCTGTCGGGCAAGGACCCGAACTCGCTCGAGGCCGACCCGCAGCTGCGCAACCCGTTCGGCACGCCGCCGGACCTGCGGCCGCTGCCGACGAGCCCGATCACGGGCGTCGCCGTCGGCACGCCGAGCTGGGTCACGACCGACTTCGCGGGCCGGTTGCGCGACGCGCAGCCCGACGCCGGCGCCTACGAGTCGACGAGCTTCGCGCACTACGGCCAGGGTTGCCCCGGCACCTCGGCGCTGGTCCCGGCGATCGGCAACAGCGGCACGGCGGCGCTCGGGTCGACGACGTTCGGCTTCCTGCTGGCGCAGGCCGCGCCGAACACGCTCGCGGTGCTGATGGGCGGCCTGTCGCGCACGATGTCGAGCGTGGGACCGCTGCCCTACGCGATCGGCGGTGGCTGCGCGATCCTCGTGTCCCCGGAGGCACTGGTGTCCACCGTCAGCACGATGCAGGGCACCGCGAGCCTGCCGTTCCCGATCCCGAACACGGCATCGCTGTCCGGCTACGACCTGTTCTTCCAGTGGGCGGTCGTCGATGCGGGCAGCGGCAGCCCGTACGGCATCACGGTCTCCGACGCGGGCGCGCTGCAGCTGTGAGCCGGTTTGCCCGCCGATGGCGGGCTGCGTCAGGAAAGAACAGCTGGCGGCGCGCCAGGCGGCAGCGATGATGGCGTGCTGGCGCCGGGACGAAGACCGGATTAGCTCTGGTGCCTCGTGCCCGACTGTGAGCCTGGTCTGCGGGGACCTGCGGCCTCGTCACTGGTGACGTCGCGCGAGCGGCGATCCCGTTTGGAAGAGTGTCCATCACCGCCCCCGCTCCTTGGCGCCTGTTTCATCCAAGGAGGTGTCGAGTGGCTTCGCGATCGAGTAGGCGGAAGAAGAAGTCGGCGGCGATGGAACGGATCAACCTGCACGCAGCCGGGATCGACATCGGCTCGGCGAGTCACTTCGTGGCGGTGCCGGAGGATCGGGACGACAAGCCGGTGCGGGAGTTCGCTGCCTACACCGCGGACCTGTACCAGCTTGCGGATTGGTTGACGGCGTGCGGGGTGAAGACGGTGGCGATGGAGTCGACGGGGGTCTACTGGATCCCGTTGTTCCAGATCCTGGAGGAGCGCGGTTTCGAGGTCCGGTTGGTCGACGCCCGACGGGTGAAGAATGTGAGCGGCCGGAAGACCGATGTTTCCGACTGCCAGTGGCTGCAGCAGCTGCACACCTACGGGCTGCTGACGTCCGCGTTCCGCCCCGATGACGAGACATGTGTACTGCGCTCGTACATGCGCCAGCGCGATGGCTTGGTGATCCAGGCCGGCCAGCACATCCAGCACATGCAGAAGGCCCTGGAGCTGATGAACCTCAAGCTGACCGAGGTTCTGGCGGACGTGACGGGGACGACCGGGCTGGCGATCATCCAGGACATCATCGCCGGCAAGCGGGATCCGAAGGAGTTGGCGAAGCACCGCCACCCGCGGTGCAAGCACGACGAGGAGACCATCGCCAAGGCGCTGACCGGCCACTACCGGGCCGAGCACGTGTTCGCACTCCGACAGGCCGTGGCCCAATACCAGCAGTGCCAGACGCTGATCGGCGAGTGCGATGGCGAGCTCGAGCGGTTCCTCGTGGAGCACGGACCCGACGACGCCGGCCAGGTTCCGCCGCCCGAGCGACCGAGCAGCCGGTCGAAGAATGCTCTGGGTTTCGACGCGCACGCCCACCTGTTCCGGCTCACTGGCGTCGACCTCACCGCGATTCCCGGGCTGTCGACGGCGTCGGTCCTCACGCTCCTGGCCGAGACCGGTGTCGACATGTGCCGCTGGCGGTCGGCGAAGGCGTTCGCCTCCTGGCTGGGGCTGTGCCCGAACAACCAGGTCTCCGGCGGCAAGGTGTTGGCCTCACGCACCAGAGCCTGCGTGAATCGCGCTGCCCGCGTCTTTCGCATGGCGGCCTACGGGTTGCATCACGCCAAGAGCGCTCTCGGCGCCTACTACCGGCGCATCCGCACCAAGCTGGGCGCTCCCAAGGCCATCACGGCGACCGCGCACAAGCTCGCTCGGCTGTTCTACTCGATGCTGAAGACCAAGAAGTCCTTCGCCGACATCGGGCAGGAGGCCTACGACCAGGTCTACCAAGCCCGACGCCTCAAGGGGCTCCGCCGAGTCGCAAGGGAACTTGGCTTCCAGTTGGTCCCTTGCGAGGCCTCCTGACGCGTGCTGTTCTTTGGAAGCCCGGTGCCGCCGGTCAGCCCGGCGGCTGGCCGGCGCGCAACGCGCGTGCGAGCGACCAGCGCTCGGCGACGGCGAGCAGCACGAGCAGCAGCAGCGCGGGCAGCGCCCACGCCGGCAACTGGCTCGCGACCGTGCGCACGATCCCGAGCGGAGGGCCGCCGGCCGCGCCGGCCGGCACGGGCACCATGCCCGCGAGCGCCGCGAGCGCGGCGAGGTCGCGCGGCGACGGTGCCGGCGGCTCCACCCGCACGGCCGCGAGCAGCGGCTCCGCCTGCCGTGCTGGCGCCGCGGGCAGCACGTTCTGCACCCACAGCGACAGCCGCGCCGCGAACGCGGGTTCGGCGCGGAACTCGCGCCCCGCTTCGCCGGCGAGGTCCGCCGCGAAGACGCCGATGCGGCCGAGCCCGCGGTTGCCGAAGGCCAACAGCGGCCAGCCCTGCTCGCCGGCGACCAGCAGCACCTGCGCGTCGAGCGGTGCGGTCGCGGCGGCCGCGTCGCCGAGCGTCGGCCAGTCCGGCACCGGAGCGGGCTCGAGCACAGGCGATTCGGCGACCGCGCGCACGCGCAGCCGCTGCGGCGCCTCGGGCGCGGGCGGTGGCGGGGCGGGCGGCGGCGGCTCCGGGTCCCGGCGCGGCGGCTCCGGCGCGGGCGGCGGCGGTGCCTCGGCGGCCGGACCCTGGCCCGGCCCCCCGCGCGGCTGGCGGCCGACGCGCGACAACGAACGCGTGACCTCGGCGCTGACGAACACGGGGATGCGCGTCGGGTCGCGTTCGGCGATGAAGATGCCGCCGCCGTCCTTGGCGATCTGTTCCGCGGTCTTCTGGAACTCGCCAGCGCTGCCCGGCGCGACCAACGACAGGATCGACACGCTCTGCTGCCGCACCGTGCGCATCTGGTGCGCCAGGGCCGGCAGCGCGAGGTTCGCGTAGTCGTGGAACTCGCCGTCGGTGATCACGACGACGTGCTTCACGGCCGCGGCGCTGCGCTGCAGCAGCTGATCGGCGACCTGCAGGCCGGAGAGCAGGTGCGTTGGTTCGTTCGGATTGTGGGCGAGCGCGGCGACGCCCTGCTGCACCCTGTCCGGTTCCCCCACGTCGGTCAGCGGCAACGCCACGCTGGCGCCGCCCTGCCGGCCGAACGTGACGATCGCGACCTGGTCGCCGGGCTCGAGCTGCGCGCACGTCTGCAGCGCGCTCGTCTTCGCGTAGCTCATCTTCGTGCGGCCCGACACGACCTCCTCGCCCATGCTGCCCGAGCGGTCGACGACGAGCACCAGCGCGATCGCGTGTTTGTCGACCTCGATCGGCTCCTTGGACACGGGCCCGGCCTCTGACGGGTCGCCAGCGGGCGGCTTCGGCTCCTTCGCGGGAAGCGGTTCCAGCACCGGCGGCTTCGGCTCCGCGGGTCCTTCGCCAGGCGCCGCGCCCTGCCCCGCGCCGCGCTGCACGTCGCGCGGCGGCAGCGGCCGCACCGGCAGCAGTTCCCGCAGCGGCTCACCCGGGGCGCCGAAGCCCGGCGCCAGCACGAACAGGCCGAGTCCCTCGCGCAGCGCTTCGGCCAGCAGCCGCTGCTCGGCGACCGGCAACGGCCCGCCGAGGACCACGGCCGCCGCGTTCGCCCAGTCCGGCGGCAGGTGCGCGGCGGTCTCCACGGCGACGCCCTGGGCAGCCAGCGCCGCGGCCGCCACGCCGCTCGGTTCGAGCACCAGCACGCGCGGCGGCGCGGTCACCTCGAACGACCCGGTACGCACGACGCGGTGCGGCCCCAGTGCCAGTTCGAGTTCGACCTCGTGCCGCCCCGGTGCCGCCGGCGTGAACGGCACCTCGGCCGGGCGGCCCGGCTCGAGCGCGACCGGCTGCGCCAGCACGGTGCCCGCCGGGCCGCGCACCAGCAACCGCGCCGTGGCCGGCTCGCGCAGCGAAGGCGCCTCGCACTGCAGCGCCGCCGGACGATCCGCGGTCGCGCGCGCCAGCAGGCGGATCTGCAGGTCCTGGGGCTCGAGCGGCAACGGCAGGCCGGCGAAGGTCGCGCGCGCGCCGAGCGGTCCGGGCGGCAGGCCACCCGGCACGGGCCCGGTCCAGGCGATCGTCAGTTCGTCGCTGCGCGGCCCGGCGCCTGCTCCCGCCGCGAGCAGCGCCTTGCCGGGATCGGCCGCGGGCAGCGTCGCCGCGGCCGTGCGCGGCTCCACGGCAGCGAACCCCACGGCGACCGGGTCGGTCGCGGCGACCGCGAACGCGAGCACGGCGGCGAACGCGCACAGCCGCGGCGCGGGCCGCTGCGAACGCCGCAGCAGGAGCCCGAGCGCCGCGAGGCCGGCGAGGCCGAGCGCGGGCGCGATCATCCGTTCCCCTTCGCCGGCAGGAACACCGGCAGGAGCCAGTCGACGCGGTCGCCGAGATCGCGGCCCTCGCCGAAGTCGACCTCGAGCACCACGCGGTCGCCCGGTGCGACGGGCAGGAGCCCGCTGTCGCGGACCGGCCGGCCCGCGAGCAGCCCCTGCGCCTCGAACCTGCGCGCATCGTTGACGTAGACGCGCGCGTCGGCGTGGGCGCGCAGCGGCAGGCCCGCGGCGCTGTCGTCGATGGCGACGCGCGTCCAGAAGTGCCGGACACCGGCGGGCACCACGAAGGCGAGGCGGCTCCTGCTGTGCACGCCGAGGCCCTTGCCGCAGGTTCGTCCGGCCGCGACCAGCGGCGCGCCGAGCACGTTGAGGTCCCGGCGCCACGGCAGCACGGCGTCGCCGTCGAAGCCGCTCTCGGCGACCTCGGCGGGCTCCAGGTCCGACAGGAAGGTGCCCACCGAGGCGAACACGAGGCTCGCCACGTCGGCGCGACGCACGTCGAGCGGCGCGCCCGACTCGAGTTCGGCCAGCAGGCCCGACTTCGTGAACGCGCGCACCCGCACGCCGAGGTGGTCGCCGGTGCGCGTGCGCAGGAAGGCCCCGGCCGGGGCCGCGCGCGGCGCCGGATCCGCGATGCGCAGGCCCACAAGGTCCTGCAGGCGGAACCAGCGCGGGCCGCCGTCGCCGTCGGGCTGGAAGCTCACGCCGCGTTCGCCGAACTGGTGCACCGCGCCGGCCAGCAGGTCGTAGCCGAAGGCGGCGCGTTGCACGATCGCTTCGCCGACGCCCGGCGGCAGCGGCAGGGCGGCCGCGGCTTCCGCGCCCGGTCCGACCAGCGCCTGCAGCCGATCGGTCGCGAGCGCCACGCGGCCGAGGCAGGGCGACAGCAGTTCGAGGTGCTCGCCCGCGGCGTCGCCGCCGGCGAGTGCCCCGCGCACGACGTCGCCCCCGGCGAGCCAGGCCGAGGGCAGCTCCACCAAGAGGGCCGGCGCCCCCTGCAGCGCGAGCAGTTCGCCTGGTTGCAGGCGGCGCCTGCCCTGGGCGGACTCCACGTCGAGGCCACGGGCCGGGTCGCCTTCGATCGAGGTCGCGACCAACACCTCGCCGCTCGCCAGCGCGAGTTCGAAGGTGGGCTCCTGGGCCGGGGCAGGCAGCGACAGCGCGAGCACGGCCAGCAACCCGTGGATTCCGGCACCTGTGCCAGAATGGCACCTGGCAGCGGAAGCTGCCGCGGGATGACTGCCAATCTGGCGAACCAGCCCCAGGCCCGCCGGGCACGGCGCAAGCAGTTCCTCAGTCATAAGCCATGTATCCACAAGCACTCGAAGAGGGCCATGGGGACGCGATCCATGGCCAGCTGGAGCCCGGCACCACCTTTGCTTTGCGCGCCGCCCGTTCACCGGACGAACCCCGCGGGGCACACAGCCCCGAGCGTCCGACGCGGCGCGGCCGCCTCGCAGCGAGGTGGCGCGAACTGCCACCGAAAACGAACTGTCGAGATTCCCCCCCGAGGTCGTGATGGTCAAACAACTCGTGTTCGAAACCGACGCGCGCGAGGCCGTGCTGCGCGGTGTCACCAAGCTGGCGAAGGCCGTCGTCTCCACCCTTGGCCCCCGCGGCCGCAACGCCGTGCTCGACAAGGGCTGGGGCGGCCCGACCGTGACCAAGGACGGCGTCACGGTGGCCGAGGAGATCGAGCTCGAAGACCGCTACGAGAACATGGGCGTCAAGCTGGTCAAGGAAGCGGCCAGCAAGACCTCGGACGTCGCCGGCGACGGCACCACGACGGCGACGCTGCTCGCGCACGCGATCTGCGAGGAGGGCATGAAGTACCTCACCGCGGGCGCCAACCACGCCGAGCTGATCAAGGGCATCCGCGCCGCGGCCGACGCGATCGTCGCCGAACTGCAGCGCATGAAGAAGAACGTGCCCGGCAGCGACCAGAAGGCGATCGTGCAGGTCGCCGCGATCGCCGCGAACAACGATCCCGAGATCGGGCGCATCATCGCCGAGGCGATGAAGAAGGTCGGCACCGACGGCGTGATCACGGTCGAGGAGGGCAAGGGCCTCGAGACCGAGATCAAGGTCGTCGAGGGCATGCAGTTCGACCGCGGCTACCTGTCGCCGCACTTCGTCACGTCCGCCGAGGACATGACGGCCGACCTGCGCGACTGCTACGTGCTCGTGCACGAGGACAAGCTGTCGTCGGTGCGGCCGCTGCTGCCGCTGCTCGAGAAGCTCAAGGAGAGCAACAAGCCGCTCTTGATCATCGCCGAGGACGTCGAGGGCGAAGCGCTCGCGACGCTGGTCGTCAACAAGCTGCGCGGCGTGCTGAAGGTCTGCGCGGTCAAGGCGCCGGGCTACGGCGACCGCAGGAAGGCCATGCTGCAGGACGTCGCGATCCTGTGCGGCGGCGAGGCGATCTTCAAGGACCTCGGCCTCGACCTCGAGAAGGTGCAGCTGCGCCAGCTCGGCGTGGCCAAGAAGGTGCTCGTCGACGCCGACAACTGCACGATCGTCGAGGGCAAGGGCAAGCCGGCCGACGTCAAGGCGCGCGGCGAGCAGATCCGCCGCGAGATCGACGCGACGACTTCCGACTACGACCGCGAGAAGCTGCAGGAGCGCCTCGCGAAGCTGACCGGCGGCATCGCCGAGGTCCGCGTCGGCGCCCACACCGAGACCGAGATGAAGGAGCGCAAGGCCCTGGTCGAGGACGCCCTGCACGCGACGCGCGCCGCGATCGCCGAGGGCATCCTGCCCGGCGGCGGCACGGCGCTGCTGAAGGCGAGCCGCGCGCTCGACTCGCTGCAGCCGGCCGGCGACGCGCGGTTCGGCGTCGAACTGATGAAGTCGGTCTGCCAGCGGCCGGCGCGCATGATCGCGCAGAACGCCGGCGCCGACGGCGCCGTGGTCGCGCGCAAGGTGCTGAACCACAAGAGCGACACGCACGGCTACAACGCGCTGACCGGCGAGTACGGCGACATGTTCCAGCTCGGCATCGTCGACCCGACCAAGGTCGCGCGCTGCGCGCTGCAGAACGCGGTCTCGGTCGCGACCCTGCTGCTGACCACCGACTGCGTGGTCACCGAGGGCAAGAAGGACGACGACAAGGCCGCCGACGGCGGGGACGAGGACTGACCTCCGCCGCGCAAGCACCCGACCCACACATTCCCCCTGGCCATTCCCACTGGAGCAAATCGAACCATGGCTTCCCTGCGACCCCTGGACGACCGCGTCGTGCTGAAGGTGCTCGACGCCGAAGAGAAGACCGCCGGCGGCATCCTGCTGCCCGACACCGCGAAGGAAAAGCCGCAGCGCGGCAAGATCACCGCCGTCGGCGACGGCAAGCTCGGCAAGGACGGCAAGCGCATCAAGCTCGACGTCAAGAAGGGCGACATCGTGCTGTTCGGCAAGTACGCCGGCAGCGACGTGAAGGTCGCCGGCGAGGACTACAAGATCCTGCGCGAGAACGAGATCCTCGCCAGGCTGGAGGGCTGAACCGATGGGCAAGCAGATCATGTATGACGACGTCGCGCGCCGGAAGGCCGTCGACGGCGTGCAGAAGCTCGCCAAGGCCGTCAAGGTGACGCTGGGTCCGGCCGGCAAGAACGTCATCATCGAGAAGTCGTTCGGCGGCCCGCAGGTCACGCGCGACGGCGTCACCGTCGCGAAGGAGGTCGAGCTCGAGGACCCGTTCGAGAACATGGGCGCCAAGCTCGTGCGCGAGGTCGCCAGCAAGACCAACGACGTCGCCGGCGACGGCACGACGACGGCCACGGTGCTCGCCGAGGCGATCGTGACGATCGGCCAGCGCTACCTGACGTCGGGCGTCGACCCGAACGACCTGCGCGCCGGCATCGACGCGGCGGTCGCCAGGATCACCGAGCAGCTCGCCGGCATGGCGAAGAAGATCGACAACAAGAGCCGCGACGAGATCGCCCAGGTCGGCACGATCTCCGCGAACAACGACGCGGAGATCGGCAAGCTGCTGGCCGACGCGATGCTGAAGGTCGGCGCCGAGGGCGTCGTCACCGTCGAGGAGGGCAAGAGCGCTTCGGTCGAGCTCGAGCACGTCGACGGCATGCAGTTCGACAAGGGCTACATCTCGCCCTACTTCATCACCGACCCGAAGACGATGGAGGCCGCGTTCGAGAACGCGGCGATCCTGGGGCACGAGAAGAAGATCTCGAACGTGCGCGAGATGATCCCGCTGCTCGAGCAGATCTCGCGCGCCGGCAAGCCGCTGGTGATCGTCGCCGAGGACGTCGAGTCCGAGGCGCTCGCGGCGCTGGTCGTCAACCGCCTGAAGGGCGTGCTGAACGTCTGCGCGGTCAAGGCGCCGGGCTTCGGCGACCGCCGCAAGGCGATCCTGCAGGACCTCGCCACCCTGACCGGCGGCCAGTGCATCAGCGAGGACCTCGGCATCAAGCTCGAGAACGTCACGCTGCAGCAGCTCGGCACGGCGCAGAAGATCCGCGTCACCAAGGACAATACGACGGTCATCGGCGGTGCCGGCAAGAAGGCCGACATCGAGGCGCGCGCCGACAGCATCCGGAGCCAGATCGAGAAGACGACCTCGGACTACGACCGCGAGAAGCTGCAGGAGCGGCTCGCCAAACTGACCGGCGGCGTCGCGATCATCCGCTCCGGCGCGATGACCGAGGCCGACATGAAGCAGAAGAAGCAGCGCATCGAGGACGCGCTGAACGCCACGCGCGCCGCCGTCGAGGAGGGCATCGTGCCCGGCGGCGGCGTCGCGCTGCTGCGCGCCAGCCAGACGCTCGGCGCCCTGAAGCCGAAGGGCGACCAGCAGTTCGGCGTCGAGATCTGCCGCCGTGCGTGCGAGGAGCCGATGCGGCAGATCGCCGAGAACGCCGGCGAGGACGGTTCGGTCGTCGTCGACGAGGCGCTGTCGCGCAAGGCCAGCGAGGGCTTCGACGCGCTGACCGGCCAGTGGGTCGACATGTTCAAGGCGGGCATCGTCGACCCGACCAAGGTCGTGCGCTGCGCGCTGCAGAACGCGGCGAGCATCGCCGGGCTCATGCTGACGACGAACACGATGGTCACCTCGATCAAGGAGGAGCAGAAGGCCGTCGCGGGATCGGTCAGCTGAGGTTCCCGCACCTGCCGATGCGCGCCTCTCCCGAGCATCCCGACCTGCCTTGAGCCCGGGGCCGGCCGCCGCGGCCGGCCCCGCCGAGCGTCCGGCCCCGATCGAATGGCCCAGAAGCGCGACTACTACGAAGTGCTCGGCGTCGACCGCAAGGCCGACGAGGACACGATCAAGAAGGCCTACCGCAAGCAGGCGCTCGACAACCACCCGGACCGCAACCCGGGCAACACCGAGGCGGAGCAGCGCTTCAAGGAGGCCGCCGAGGCCTACGCGGTGCTTTCCGATCCGCAGAAGCGCCAGCGCTACGACCAGTACGGCCACGCCGGCGTCTCCGGCCCGCAGGGCGGCCCCGGCTTCGCGACCGCCGAGGACGTGTTCGCCGCGTTCGGCGACCTGTTCGGCGGCAGCGGCGGGTTCTTCGAGCAGTTCTTCGGCGGCGGGCGGCGCGGGCGCGGCCGGCGCGGCTCCTCGCTGAAGGTCGACCTCGAACTGACGCTCGAGGAGGTCGCGACCGGCGCGACGAAGACCATCGCGCTGAAGCGCCCGGAACCCTGCGGCCACTGCGGCGGCAGCGGTGCGCGGCCGGGCACCAGGAAGAAGCGCTGCGGCACCTGCCACGGCCACGGCGAGGTGGTGCGCAACCAGGGCTTCTTCCAGCTGCGCCAGACCTGCCCGCACTGCCACGGCCAGGGCGAGCACATCGAGGACCCGTGCCCGAAGTGCCACGGCCGCGGTGCGATCGCCAAGGACGCCCCGGTCAACATCACGATCCCCGCGGGCATCGAGTCCGGCCACACCGAGCGCATCCCCGGCCAGGGCGAGCCCGGCGAAGCCGGCGGCCCGCCCGGCGATCTCGTCGTCGTGCTGCACGTCAGGGACCACGAGGTCTTCACGCGCGTCGGCGACGATCTGCTGATGCAATCGCGCATCAGCTTCCGGCAGGCGGTGACGGGCGACGACGTCGAGATCCCCACGATCTCGGGCACGACCGTCGCCGTGAAGATCCCGCCCGGCACGCAGCCCGGCGAGAAGCTGCGCATCCGCAACCACGGCCTGCCGCGCGCCGACGGTTACGGCCGCGGCAACCTGGTCGTGCAGATCCAGGTCGACGTGCCCAAGAAGATCACGCCGGAGCAGGAGGACCTGCTGCGGCAGTTCGACGATCTCGACGCCGGCGGCAAGAAGGGCAAGAAGACCGGCCGGAAGACGATCTTCGAGAAGGTCAAGGACATCTTCTCGTGACCGGATGCGGCCCGCGCGGCGACGGTGGTCCCCGCGCGACCCCGACCCAGTGAACCGAAGAGCCACGGAGCCCCTGTGAACCCGATCGACGAGAAGCCGACTGCCGGCGCGCCGGGCGCCACGCCACCGGGCCAGGACGGCAAGCCACCCACCGAGCCGGCGGCGGAGATCCCGGGCCCCGAGCGCGAGATCGCGCGCCTCGAGCAGGAGCGCCTGCTGCTCGAAGGCCAGCTGCAGCGCACGCTCGCCGACGCGGCGAACATGCGCCGGCGCCAGAAGCAGGAGATGGACGAGGCGAAGCGGCGCGTCGTCGAGGGGCTGACGCAGGAACTGCTGCCCGTGCTCGACGCGTTCGGCATCGCGCTGCAGACGTTCGACATGCAGGGCGGCGATCCGCAGGCCCTGATCGACGGCGTGCGGCTCGTGCGCACGCTGCTGCACTCGGCCCTCGAGCGCCACGGCCTGCAGGAGATCCCCGCCGCCGGCCTGCCGTTCGACCCGGCGCGGCACGAGGCCGTCTCGCTCGAGATCGCGCGCGATCTGCCCGCGGGCCACGTCGCCCGCGTGCTGCAGCCCGGCTACCTGCTCGGCGACCGCGTCGTGCGGCACAGCCGCGTGGTCGTCGCGAGCGCCCCGGCCGCCCCGGGTGAGGCGGGCGCGACGGACCCGATCGACGACCAGAAGGAGGAGAAGGAGAACTGAGATGCCGACCTACGAGTACCTCTGCCGTTCCTGCGATCACCGCTTCGAGCAGTTCCAGTCGATGAGCGCCCGGGCGCTGCGCAAGTGCCCCGAGTGCAGCAAGAGCGCGCTCGAGCGCCTGATCGGCGCGGGCGCCGGCGTGATCTTCAAGGGCTCA
>Ga0194127_10007312_pt1 | contig 12232 bp, 9 predicted proteins | sample TA2KigC100mmetaG_FD_148624 | JGI IMG/M metagenome (GOLD analysis project Ga0194127, IMG submission 148624) | Freshwater microbial communities from Lake Tanganyika, Tanzania - TA2015036 Kigoma Deep Cast 100m | ecosystem: Environmental > Aquatic > Freshwater > Lake | place: Tanzania: Lake...
CCGATCGTTTAACCATTTCAACCAGCGCGGCAGGGGTGTGCTGCGTGAGTGCAACGCGCACAGCCTCGTAGCCTCCGTGCGCCAGGTAGGTGGCGATCTTCTCGGAGTCGGGGCGGCGGATGTTGCGGGTGAGAATGGGTTCGAACTTCACGCTTCACGCTTGACGATTCACGCCTGACGCAACCTCTCCAGCAACGCGTCAATCCTCTCCGGCGTCATATGCTCATACAGATCGTCGTTCACACGCAGGACCGGCGCGGACCCACACGCGGCCAGGCATTCCACCACCTCGAGGGTGAACCGGCCATCCGCTGTTGTCTCGCCCGGCCCGATCTGCAGCCGCTGGCCCAGGTGTTCAAGAACCGGATCGGCGCCGCCCACAAGGTGACACGACAACCCCTCGCAGACCTGGATGCGGTAGCGGCCCTGCGGTTGCAGCTTGAAAAGGGTGTAAAAGCTGGCGGTGGCGTAGACTTGACCGGCCGGTACGCCCAGCCGGCGCGCTGCCCGCTCGATCGCCTCGGAGCTGAGCCAACCATATTGCTCCTGGACGATATAAAGCGCGGCCAGCAGCCTCGCCCGTCTGGCTGCTGGCTCATCCGTGATCACTGGCTGCAGATTCACCACTGCGTCGCTGCCCCCCCATCGGGCCTGGCCAGACTCATCGGGCAGATCGGCCATCTACCCTACACTCACGCCTGCTGGCGCGCCGCTCTCCGCGCATGTGACCGGCCCGCTATTGGCCCGCGGCCAGACACAACGTTTGCGCGGACCGTGTAGACGGTATCACGAAGCCAGGTTCGCGCCAATGACGTTGGTCATATCGCTGTTGAGGAACTACGGAGGAACCCGGGGGCCGCGCTAGAACGTCGGTCAAGTAATGCTATCGGGCGGTTAGAAACCGCTGCAACCAGCGCAAAGCCGATCCTTCGACAAGCTCAGGACAGGCTCTTCGTCGGCTGAATTCAGTCGCCGCAGGGCGACTTCGCAGGGGTGGCAGCGACCTCGGTCGCCCGTGACGGACTACTTGACCGGTGCTCTAGGGGCACTGCACGAAGCCCTGCGCCCACAGGCAACCGCCGCACGTGGGGAAGGTGTTTTCAGTGCAGTCCATGGAGTTGCCGGCAAAGCGTTCGCAGCCGCCGCAGGTGGTACAAGGCGAAAACGGGAACCGGCGCAGTTGGCCGCGATGAGCGGCGAACGCGGCAGACTCCCACAGAGCGCGAAACGAACTCTGACCGATGTTGCCGAAAGAGTGATGCGCGACCTCCTTGCGCCGGCCGCGCACGAAGACCGGGTGAGCGTGCAAGAGCTCCAGGCAAGGGCTCAGCTCGCCATCCCAACGCACGGCCGCGTAGCTTTCCTGAGCAAAGCGACAGTAGTCATTGCGCGCACTCAAGCTGCCATCCAGCAGGCTGATGCTGGCGGTTGAGGTGAACACCTGGCGCAAAGGCTCCAACGTTGCTCCATCCAGGTCGAGCTTCGGCAGGCTCATGGTCGGCACCCAGACCGAGGAACGATAGGCGCACGCCGTCAGAGCATGTCCGTAGAGGATTTGCCCTTCCATTTCGGCCGTGTGCGGGATGACGTTGGAGACCTGGATGCTCGACGCGCCGACTGCCGCGGCCAGGGCCGGCAGGTGAGGCAAGTCTGCGACATTCTGCCGCATGGCCACAAAAGCCAACCCGACTTGCGGGTTGCTGTGACGCGTGGCCTTGCGCAGTTTGATCCGATACAGATCGCGCAGGTTCTCCACCACCTGAGCGAAGACGCCCTCGGGCCGGATGGCTGCGTAGCTGGCCGGGGTCAAGCCGTCCACCGAAACGACCAACCGATCGAGACCTAGCTCCACCAATGCGATCGCCATCGGCCGATCAAGCAGCATGGCGTTGGTAGTGACTTCGACGCGCAGGTTCGCAGCCTTCGCCAGCCGCACCAGCTCCAAAAAGTCGGGGTGATAGGTTGGTTCGCCGTAGCCGCCCAGGTGGATGATCGGCGCTGGCGAGAAATCGCGCAACTCCTCGATCAGGGCGCGGAAAGCGGCCGCCGGCATACTGCCTGGCAGCTCGCGCCATGCGCCGCGCACACACATCGTGCAGTGCAAGTTACAGGTCGAGGTGAGCTCGACGTAGAGTTTGGTGCAGTGATCCATGTCGGAGATCGCTCAGAAGCAGTCTTGCGCAGGAGCATTCGCGGCCGCGTTCAAGGAGTCGCCCTGGCTTGCGACGTATCGGCGCCCAAAATCACCGCCAGATCGGCATCTGGCGAAGGCGCTTCAGAGCGGATGTGGTCGGGGGGAATGCCGAAGCGCCGGATGAGCGCCTCGCGCGTGAGCGGCTTGGCGTTGCCATAGGTGATCAGCCAACTCTTGGTATAGTCTGTGCGATCGGCGTTGCCCACAGCCGACACGGTGAACCCTTCGGCGCTCAGTGAGGTTGCGGTCTTGGCCGCCAACCCCTCTTCACGCGTGCCGTTGAGCAGCACCACGCGCGCCGCCTCAGCCTGGAGGCGCTGGCGAGCCAGCTCGGCCGCCGAAGGGCCGGCCGGCGCATCTGCGAAGACGGCCGCGGCTGCCGCGCGCAATCTGACCATATCTGGCAGCAATACGAAACCCCATTCGGGATCGGTGGTTTCCGTGCCCATATTCCGGTCAATGACCAGCCGCGCCGGGTTCTGCAGGTTCATCTGACCCGCGGCTCGCGCCAGGGTGATAGCCCGCTCCACCGGCATGTCGGTTTGGATCGAGTTCGCCAGGGCAATCGCCAGGCCGGGCAAGCGCGGCAAGAGAGCGGCCAACTGGCCGGACTGCATGACCTTGTTCTTGATCGCGATGATCACCCGCTGCTGCCGGTCGGCCCGGCCGTAGTCATCATCCACATGCCGCGTGCGCGCGTACTTCAGGGCCAGGGCGCCATTCATGTGTTGGCGTCCAGCCGGAATGTAGAGCGGGTCGTAGCCATAGGCTTCGTCTGGAAACAGATCGTCGCGAATTTCCTTTGGCACGTCAATGTCAATCCCGCCGATCTGATCTACGATCTGCCGGAAACCATCGAAATTGAGTCGCACGTAGTAGTCAATCGGATAGCCGATCAACTCCGCCACAGTCGCGCGCAGCAAGGCCGGGCCGCCGCCGGGGTATTTGTTCGCCTCGCCCCAGAAGTGCACCGTATTGATCTTGGCGCTCTTGTTCCAGCCAGGAACCGGCGCCACCAGGTCTCGCGGCAAAGAAAGCATGCCGGCTGCTCCGGTGCTCGGATTGATCGTGAGCACCATGATGGTATCGGTGCGCGCGACCTTCTCGTCCGGCCGGTTGTCCACGCCCATCACCAACACCGTCACGCGGCCGGTCACAGCCGGCGCAGCCTCCTGCGGCCGGCCGGCGGCCGGCTGAAAGAGCCCTGGCAGCGAACCGCTCTGTTGTCCGCTTGCAGAAGGCGCGGCGCGCACCAACGCAGGGAGATTGAGCGGCGGCAACTGCGGGATGGCCGCCAGGGCCGTCTGTCCCCACGCCAAAAACAGATAGGCAACGTAGACGAACGCAGCCAGGAAAAGAGTCAGGAGAAACCCGAGCAGCAGGCCTGACCAGATGGCTGAGCGCGGGCCAGGATGACGCACCCGCCGATTATCGTATGTCTTCATAGTTCGTGTTCAAGCCACATCCACGGCCCACCCATGAGCAAGCCGTATATGACGTTATCCTCGTAAAGTCGCCATGCACCAGTTGGCCGCTGCGGCCTCACCTGGTTGGCGCAGGCGCGGCCGCAGGCTTGGGCAGATCTGCCTTGTAGAGCGCGTCGGCCGTGAGTATGTAGAGCTTGTCGCCTGCTTCATCCAGAAAGACGTCACGCATCTCGCGCAGTTCCCCCTGGCTCGGCCGAAGCTGCCGCAAGAACTTGCCTTCCTTGTCGAATTCGACGATGCGGCCGTTGCCGGCGTCAGCGATGTAGACCTGGTTGCCGTCCACCGGCGCGACGACGGCTGTGGGCGCGCTCATGGCGTCGGGCAGGCCCCGCAGTTCAAAAGGCTTCGACTCGCCCACGAAGAACTTCAGCAACCGGCTGTCGGCCATCAATAGCCAGATGTTGCCATCAATGGCGATGGACTGGATGGATGCCATATCCACCGCGGTATTGGCCGTGAAGTACTTCTCGGGCGGGTTCTCGAAACCCTTATCGCTCGGCCGGTAGCGCCAAACCATATTGATCTTGGTATCCACGATGTAGAAGTTGCCGCCATAAGTGGCTACCAACTGCGGCAACCCCCATTGGTCGCGACCTGCCAGCGGCACGCGACTGGTCTTGTACGTTACGTCGAAGCTGACCAGGCCGCCGTTGGTGTCCAGGGCCAACAACCGGCTGCGCTGATTGCCCACGGCGTCCATCCAGGCGATGTCGAGCAGGTCGCTCACCACCAGATCCCCGACCTGATCGCCTTTGCGGAGGATGACCGGCTTTTCGGCCGGCGTCACGCTCTCTTTGAGCTGCCCGAAGACGAAGCGATAGATTTCGCTGCGGCCGCGGTCGAGCACGAAGAGCGAGTCGCCGCCCGCCACCACCCGCTCCAGGCGACGATTGCTCTCTTTGAACTCCCACAAGGGGATGACGCTGTAAAGCGGTGTGACGTGATCGACGCGGTTCAAGCTGTCGGAATAGCGGGTTTGCAGCCTGGCCAGCTCCGCATCGGCGGGCCGCACTGTGCGAGCCTTGTCCAGGAACTCCCTGGCGGCTTTCAGGCGGGCCCGCGCCAGCGTCTCGTCGGTCAGTTTTTCGGCATCTGCGATCGCCGCAGCCGCGCCGGCCAGCGTCTGCTGGAACTGCTCCTCGGCGGCGCGTGTGCGCAGCCACAGCATGCTCAGCACAATCACGGCGACGATCAGCGGAATGACGATCACCGCCAGGATCAACGGCAGCAGGCTGCGCTTCGGCTGCCGATCCGTCTCACGACTCACAGCTCGAGGCTCGGCCGCCGCGCGTGACGCCTCCCCATCTCGCAGAGAGGCCGCAGGTTCGGCGGCCGGCTCGAGTGGCGTTTCCGGGGCCGGCATCGCGGCCCGGCCGCCGAAAACGCGCAGACCCTCGACCAGCCAGGTCGCGCCCGCCGCCAGCCCCCGGCCGGCGTCGCCAGCCGGCTGACCATCCGCCGTTGCACCAGGAAGGCGGATCGCCGCGGGCGCATCCTCGCGCACCTCGGGGATTACTGCGCCGAAACCCACCATCAAGGCGCTCAATTCGACTGTGCCTGCCAACTGCCCCAGGTAGTCGCCCGCCAGCGTCACGCTCTCGGCTGCGGCCGCCACAGCCAACGCCTCTGGCGCAACCCGGTCCAGCCAATCGCTCTGCGCCAACAGCAGGATGCTGCCCGGCTCGACGGTCGTCTCGAAGAGCTGCACCTCTGGCCGCTCCCTGCCGCCGAGCGCCGGTCCGCTTGGGCCTGGGACCGCAGGAAACTGATCCACCGTTTTGGGATGGCTGACCAGCGCCAGCGTGGGGCCCGCCTGCGCGATCATCAGCTCGCGGCCTTGCAGCGCAGCGCAGGTGATCCCGGCGCGCCAGTCAGCCTCTGGCAGAGCCTCGTTGGCGCGCACCAGGGCGCTGTGCGCGCCGCTCACCGCGCGCGCCAGCGCGGCCGGCAACGCGCCGCGCGCCTCGTAGAACGCAGTTTGCGCGGCGTTGAGAACCTGCCGGTACAGCGCGGCATGACCGCCGCCGCTGCCAGTCACCTCCACCAGCATATACAGGTTCCCGTGCTCTGCGCCGGGCAGATCGGCTGCTGGCTCGACGGCCCGCACGTTGATCGCCCGTGCTTGCGCGCGGCCGCCGGCGCTACTGAACTGACCGATGGTGGTACGTAGGGAATCAGGCATCAGAGGCTCCTTGTAAGGCCATCCGTTGTCGGTACCAAATGGCTGATGGCTGACCGTTGATCGGTGGAGACCTGTCAGGTCTCAGTAGATCACAATTGCTCAGGCCGGATCCGTGATCCGACGGGTCATGAACCCGCTTGGAACATGAATCTGTGATCTACTGGGTCTCCATGACGCACACTCAGCGGCCATATCCCATACGCCAGATTGTAAGCCAGTGCGCGCGTTTTGTCAACCGTTTGGCTCACGCGTAGCTTTCGGCTATAATGGCTGCGAAGATCCGTTCGGGGTATCCTCTCAATAATCCGGGGAAACGGCGGTCACAGACCGCCTACGAGCCTGCTTTCAGGGGGTCTGCGACCCCCGTCGGCCCCCACTTATTGAAAAGATACCGTTCGGGGGTTGGCTGTGTCGCTAGAACTTTTCAAATTGACCGCCCAGGTTGAGGTGATGGGCGCGGCCCTGGCCCAGCGCCGTCAGGATGATGCCGCGCTGCTGGCGCAGGCTCGCTCCATGTTGCTCGCTCATGGGCAGGTCACAGATGAGCTGCGGCGCAAAGTCGCCACAGCTCACGAGGCCGACATCTCCTGGCGCGGGGCCGACCCACTCGGCGCTCGGCTGGATGAGCGGCATGCGCCAGCCGTGGAGCCGCGGCCCGCGACCCTGATCGCCGCGGACGGCAGCCAGATCTACCCAGATCGGCACGGCATCGCGCTCTACTATCTGTTGAATACCGGCAGCATCGTCCTGCGCCAGGGCGGCAGCCAGGCGCCCGCGGTCAGCACGAATCCCGAGGTCTTCTACGAAGACGCCGACCTGTACGACGAAACCGGCCGGCCGCGCGATCCCGAATACATCAACAGCCAGCGCGATCGCCGCGAGCTCGAGGCGTTGGCGGATTTGGCCGAGGCCGAGCGGATCGCGCTTGGCGGGGACCTGGCGCGGCCCATCGTCGTCCTGACAGATGGCCCGCTGTTGCGCTGGACCCCGCAGCGGATCACCGACCGCGAGGTCGTGCGCGAGGTACACCACTTCACGGCGCAGTTGGAGCGGTTGCGACGCAGCCAGGCTGTTCCGTTCGGCTATGTGGATCGGCCCAGCAGCGCCAATGTGCTGCGCACCGTGGAGCTGACCACCCTCGCGGCTGAGGAGATCACGCGCGAGACGGTGCGCCACGGCCGCTTCCGGCCGTTGGCCGATCGTGCGCTGTTCGACGACCTGGCGCCAAACCAACGCACCGGCTTCTTTGCGTCCACATCGGATTTGAACGATCGCTATCGCCGCGCCGGCCACCGCATCGTCTTCTTCTATCTCAATGTCGCGCAGCGGCCCGGCCCCGAGAACGCCCTCATCGTGCGCATCGAACTGCCGGAATGGGCTGCGCACGAGAGCGCCGGCCTCGACGTGGCGCAAGCCGCGGTGTACGCCGACTGCGCGCTCAGCGGCTTCCCCTATGTCCTGGCGCGCGCCCACGAGTTAGCGGTGGTGGGCTATGTGGAGCGACATAGCCTGGAGGCGATGCTGGGCCAGGCGATGCTGCGCTGTGGCCTGCAGCCGGTCGCTTCGACCAAGGCTGAGGCGAAGCGATTGACAGGCAGCCGATCGCGACGATAGCCGAAGAACGGAGCCAGTTTTATGAGCAACGAAACGAGCATCGGTCGTGTGCTGCGCGCCAGCACGACGAGCTTCGCCATCGGCTGCCAGCAGCCGATGGCCGAGCAGGAGCGCACGACTCCTGAGTTGGGCGCGCTGGTCAAGGCGCCGAACGGCGCTGGCCGCGTGACCTATGGGCTGGTGTACAACGTCGTAGTCGAAGATGATCCGTTCGTCCGGCAGCTTGTGGCGGCCGGGATCGAAGATGAGGTCTACATCGCAGATCAGCGCCAGCGCCGCCAGGTTCCCGTGGTGGTGAATGTGCTGATCGTCGGCTGCGGCCAGGGGCTCGAGGTGTATCACCGCCTGCCGCCGATGCCGCCGGGCACGCTCGATCGCATCTTCGCCTGCAACCACGCCGAGATCGTGCGCTTCACGCAGCGCCACGATTGGCTGCGCACGGTCGTCGCGGCTGCGCAAATCCCGGCCGACGCGCTGCTGATCGCGGCGTTGCGCAACGCCGCTGCGGCGCGGCCGCCAGACCAGCGAGGGGCGTACCTGGTGAGCGCGGGCCGCGAGATGGCAAAGCTGCTGGCGCTGGACTTGGCAAGACTCGACGGGGTTCTGAGGCAACTGAGATAGGCAAAGGAGAGACGCAGTGAGCGACGCCCGCAGCAAACTGCAAGACCTCAAGACGCGGCTGATCGAAGTCAGCGATGTCGAATACGCGAACGCGATCTTGGGGTGGGACCAGTCCACCTACATGCCGGCCGGCGGCGCGGCCGCGCGTGCGCGGCAATCGGCCACGTTGAGCCAGATCGCGCACGAGAAGTTCACCGACCCGGCCATCGGCCGGCTGCTCGATGACCTGCGGCCCTACGAGGAGAGCCTGCCCTATGATGCCGATGACGCCGCGCTGATCCGCGTCGCACGCCGCGAATACGAGCGCGCCTTGAAGGTGCCGCCCGACTTCATGGCCCGGCTCTCCAGCCACATGGCCGCGTCCTATCAGCTCTGGACCGCGGCGCGGCCGGCTAACGACTTCGCCAGGATGCAACCGAACCTCGAGAAAACGCTCGAGCTCAGCCGGCAGCTCGCCGAGTTCTTCGCGCCCTATGAGCACATCGCCGATCCGTTGATTGACTGGGCGGACTACGGCATGAAAGCCTCGACGATCAGCGCCATCTTCGCACAGTTGCGCAGCGAGCTCATCCCCATCGTCGAGGTGATCGCCAGCCAGCCAATCGCTGACGACTCATGTCTGCGCCAGCAGTATCCAGAAGCCGAGCAATGGGCGTTCGCAGTGGAGGTTATCAAGCGCTTCGGGTACGATTTCGACCGCGGACGGATGGACAAGACGCACCATCCATTCATGACCAAGTTCTCGCTGGGCGATGTGCGCATCACGACGCGTGTGGATGAAGGCTATCTCGGTGAGATGATCTTCAGCGCCATGCACGAAGCCGGCCATGCCATGTACGAGTTGGGCATCTGCGCGGACTACGAGGGGCTGCCGCTGGCGCACGGTGCGTCCGCGGGCGCGCACGAAAGCCAGTCGCGCTTGTGGGAGAACCTGGTCGGCCGCAGCCGACCGTTCTGGAACTTCTTCTATCCCAGGTTGCAGGCCTTCTTTCCGCAACAGCTTGGCGGGGTGTCGCTCGACGCGTTCTACCGGGCGGTGAACAAGGTGCACCGATCACTGATCCGCACCGACGCCGACGAAGTGACGTACAATCTCCACGTCATGTTGCGCTTCGACTTCGAGCTGGCGCTGTTGGAGGGCAGGTTGGCTGTGGCTGATCTGCCAGAGGCGTGGCGAGCGCGCTACCAGACCGACCTGGGCATCGCCTCGCCGGATGACCGGGATGGCGTGCTGCAGGATGTCCATTGGTACGGCGGCATCATCGGCGGCTCGTTCCAGGGCTACACCTTGGGCAACATCATGGCCGCGCAATTCCAGCAGGCCGCGCTCGCGGCGCATCCCGACATCCCCGCCCAGATCGCGCGCGGCGAGTTCGGCGTGTTGCACGACTGGCTGCGCGAAAACATCTATCGGCCCGGCATGAAATTCACCCCCTCCGAGTTGGTCGAACGCGTTTCCGGCCAGCCGCTGAGCATCGAGCCGTACATCGCGTATTTACGGACGAAGTATGGGGAGTTGTATGGGGTTTGGGGCAGTTTCCTCCACTGATTCGTCTCAACCTGGCGCTGCTGGTTTCGACATCGAAGGAATCGCTCTATGTCTGACATCTCTTTCTCATCCGACGCCGAATTCGACGCCATCCCCTCTGCCGCCGAGGAGCGTGCGGCCCTGGCCGCGAAGCGCGAGCACAGCGACCGCCTCGGTGTGGTCATCGGCGGGTCCCTATCGGCCGGGCTGGATGTCAAGCTCGACCGCGACATCTCGCTGGAAGAGCTGGCCGTGGGCCGCTACGTGGTAGCGCGGGGGCAGCGCGCGCGCTTCTTCTGCATGATAACCGATGTGGCGCTCGACAGCACCAACCCGCTGATCGCCAAGCAGCCGCCCGATATGTCCGACCCCTTCCTGGCGGCGATCCACCAGGGAACGACCGCCTTCGGCACGGTGCACCTCAGCCCGCTGCTCATCATGGAGGAGGGCAAGGAAGAGGTCAAGCCGGTTAAGACCGTGCCGGCACACTTCACGCCGGTCGCCACCGCCAGCCAGGCCGAGGTGGACCAGGTCTTCGGGCCGGAGGGGGAGCGCAAGGTCGGCGGAAGGGCTGCGCATTTCTTCCACATCGGCCAGCCGCTCGACATGGAGAGCGTCAAGATCACGCTGAACCTGGAGCGGCTGGTCGAGCGGTCGAGCGGCGTCTTCGGCAAGTCGGGCACGGGCAAGACGTTCCTGTCACGGCTGTTGCTGGCCGGCATCATCCAGCAGCGCGTGGCGGTCAACCTGATCTTCGACATGCACAACGAATACGGGTGGGCCGGCACGAGCGAAGATCTGGGCAAACAAACAAAAGGGTTAAGCCAGTTATTCCCCGGTCAGGTAAACATCTTTACGCTGGATGAAGACTCCAGCCGAAGGCGGGGAGCTAAATTCAACTATACTATCACTATCGGCTACGACCAGATCGAGCCGGAGGATTTGGAGATGCTGGCGGGCATTATGAATCTCAATGAGTCTCAAGTAGGGGCCGTCTACGCACTAGCCAGGAAATTCAAGAAGGAGTGGCTGGCTAATCTTCTGGACGATGATTGGATCGATGCTTTCACATACACGGTCTACTCCGAGGATTCGGAAAAAGAGAAGACCTTGACAGGCCTAAAAGCCCTTGCTGAAGAAACGGGACAAGGCCAGCAAACCCTCGCCGCGCTCCGCCGCCGGTTCGAGCGGATGCGCAACTACGGCTTCCTCAAGCCGCGAGCGCTCGACGACTCGGTGGGGCGGATCATGAAGTACCTGGAAGCGGGCACGAACGTCGTGCTGGAGTTCGGCCGCTACGGCTCAGACCTCGGCGCGTACATCCTGGTGGCGAACTTCCTGACGCGGCGCATCCACCGCCAGTACGTCCAGCGCAAGGAGGCGTCGTTCGGCGCGGCCGGCAAGGAGCCGACCCCGCTGGTCATCACCATCGAGGAGGCGCACAAGTTCCTCGACCCGAACATCGCGGGCAACACCATCTTCGGCACGATCGCGCGCGAGCTGCGCAAGTACAACGTGACCCTTTTCATCGTGGACCAGCGCCCCAGCGGCATCGACGGCGAGGTGCTGTCGCAGATCGGCACGCGGGTGACGATGCTGCTGGATAACCCGGAGGACATCAAGGCGGTGCTCTCCGGCGTCAGCGGCGGCGACGCGTTGCGCGAGGTGCTGGCTCGCCTCGACACGCGCGAGCAGGCCCTCATCCTGGGCCATGCGGTCCCCATGCCCGTCGTCGTCCAGACGCGGCGCTACGACACCGAGTTCTACAAAGCCATGGGCGCGCGCGATCCAGCGGAGTTGAGCGATCAACTGGCCGAAAACGTCCGCGCCATGCGTCCGCCGAAGGAGTTCGCGGGGTTCGATTGAGGGGAACGGGACGCGGACTACGCGGACGACGCAGACGACGCGGAAAGATTCTTTTCTCGGGTTTAGTCTGCGTCGTCCGCGTCCCCGTCTATCCTATCGCAAGGAGGCATACATGGAAGAGAAGCTGAAACACGCCGACATCACCGATAAGATCCTCAAAGCGTTCTTCACGAGGGTCTACCGCCGCCTGGGCTACGGCTTCTTGGAGAAGGTCTACGTCAACGCGTTGGTGATCGAGCTACGGCAGATGGGGATGAAGGTTGCGGAGCAGGTTCGGATCCTGGTCTACTACAATGGCATTGTCGTCGGCGAGTATTATGCCGACCTGGTGGTGGAGGACCTGGTCATCGTCGAATGCAAGGCGATCAAAAAGCTCGACGATGATGATGAGGCGCAATTGCTCAACTACCTGCGCGCCACCCCCTACGAAGTCGGCCTGCTCTTGAACTTCGGCCCCAAGCCCGATTTCCGCCGCAAGGCTTTTGACAACGTCAATAAACCCTCGATAACGTGGGAGCCGAAGTAGGATGTTGAACGCGGACTACGCGGGTAACGCGGACAAGAACAAAAGGAAAGATTATCCGCGTAATCCGCGTCGTCTGCGTAGTCCGCGTCCCCGTCTCTCTTGCGATAAGGCGTAAATCATGCAACCCATCAAACTCCTCCACACCAAAAGGAAAGATTATCCGCGTAATCCGCGTCGTCTGCGTAGTCCGCGTCCCCGTCTCTCTTGCGATTTT
>Ga0194127_10007314_pt1 | contig 12231 bp, 9 predicted proteins | sample TA2KigC100mmetaG_FD_148624 | JGI IMG/M metagenome (GOLD analysis project Ga0194127, IMG submission 148624) | Freshwater microbial communities from Lake Tanganyika, Tanzania - TA2015036 Kigoma Deep Cast 100m | ecosystem: Environmental > Aquatic > Freshwater > Lake | place: Tanzania: Lake...
CCCCCAATCTCGACGGCTGGAAACCGACGACGGACGACGGACGATTGACCACGGTCCAAGGTCCATCGTCCGCGGTCTCCCCACTTGACCGCTGGCTCCTGTCTTCTCTCAACGCGTTGGTTCGCGATGTCACCCACGCCTACGAAACCTACGATGTGCCCGGCGCGACGCGTCCCATCGAGGCCTTTGTCGAAGCGCTCTCGACCTGGTACCTGCGCCGCTCGCGCCGCCGCTTCTGGAAGTCCGAATCCGACTCGGACAAGCAGGCCGCCTACTCCACGCTTTACACCGCGCTGGTCACGCTCGCCAAACTGCTGGCGCCGGCCATGCCATTCCTGGCCGACGAGATGCACCAGAACCTGGTCCGCTCGGTGGACGAGAAAACGCCCGAATCGGTCCACCTGGCGAAGTGGCCGCAAGCGGACGAGTCCCTGATCGACGAGACCCTCAACCGCGAGATGGCGCTGGTCATGCGCCTCGTTTCGCTGGGACATTCAGCGCGGCAGAAGGCCAACCGCAAGGTGCGCCAGCCGCTGGCCGAGGCCGCCTTCGCGTTGGGCCGCCTGGACGAGCGTCACGCGGTGGAAACCTACGCCGATCTCATCACCGACGAGTTGAACGTCAAGAAGGTCCGCCTGCTGGACGCCTCCGGAGACGTTGCTACATTTTCACTGAAACCGCTCCCGAAGCAGTTGGGGCAGAAATACGGCAACAAGTTCCCGGCCATCCAGAAAGCCATCCTTGGCATGGATGCGGCCGCCTCGGCTCCGGCGCTGCTCTCCGGCCAGCCGCTCACAGTGACGGCGGACGGCGGGACATTCGACATCCTGCCCGGGGAAGTGGAAGTGCGCGCCGACGCCAAGTCTGGTTTCGCCGTGGCGGCGGACGGCGCGTATCTCGCCGCGCTGGTCACCGACCTGACGCCGGAACTGGTCAGCGAGGGGCTGGCGCGTGAGTTCGTCCGCCGGGTGCAGGACCTGCGCAAGACCGCCGGCCTCGAAGTCGCCGACAGGATCAGGGTCCATGTGAAAGCAACCCCCGGGTTGAAACAGGCCATCGAGACCAACCGGGAATATGTACTGGCTGAGACCCTGACCATCGCACTCGAGTTCGACCGCATCCCCGATTTTGGGGCTGTGACCGAGGATGAATTCGATGGGGAGAAGGTCGTCATCGGCCTGGTCAAAGCCTGAGACCAGGCGCCGTATCCCCGCCCCGGCTGGCTTGCCGGGGCTTTTTTTATGGCTTGAATTCACCCTCCAGCCATGCTATAACAGGATTGCGGAGGCCATCTGCGGCAGATGACTACAAGGAGAGGAAGCCATGAAAACTCGATCGTATGTTGTGATATTGTTGATCCTGCTTGCTGCCTGCCAGGCTGCGCCCGGTGGGACGGAAGAGCAGCCGCATAGGACGGCGACCTTCCAGGAGATCATCAACGATGTCCAGAGCCGGCAAAGCGAGGACGCAGACTACGCGCCGGCCGTCCTCGAACAAACCCTGCCTGTCGGGGGCCAGGGGCAAACGGGCGAGACCGGCCGGGCCAGGCTCGACCTGATGCCGGATGCGACACTCGTCCGCCTCGGACCCAGCACCCAGTTCACCCTGTCAGAACTTTTCCTGGATGATGACGAACCGCTCACTCGGCTGGAACTGGTTGCCGGACAAGTGTGGGTCATCCTGACCGGCGGTGAACTGCAGGTGGATACCGACCTGGGGTCGGCCAGCGTGCGCGGCAGTTACATGAGCGTCTCCTATGACCCACAGGCAATGGTCATGACCGTCACCTGCCTCGAAGGGGAATGCTACCTCGCGAACGACGCCGGTACCACACCCCTGACAGGCGGACAATCATCCGAGATCACTGCCGCCGGCCAGCCTCCATCCGATGCCCGCCCGATGACGGGGGAGGAGTATGACCAGTGGCGGGAGAACTGCCCCGAGGCTGGGGAAGACCTCCTGCCGCCTCCCATCCCGACTGCCAGCCTGGTCGATGAGCCGGCCCGGGTGGAATTCCAGGCATCCGATGGGCAGACCCTGGTGGGTTATTTCCACCCATCCCACCTGCCGGATGCGCCTGTGGTGGTGTTGATGCACATGGTGGGCTACACCCAGCAAGACTGGGTCTCGCTGGGATTGGTGGACTGGCTCCAGAACTGGCCTTCCCTGCAGGGCGGCGCTTCTCACGCCGCAGTTTCCAGCATCTACCCGCCCATGCCGACCGGATTGTCCTTCGCTGTTCTAACTTTCGATTACCGCGGTTTCGGTGAGAGCGCTCCGCCCTTCCTGCCTGACAACCTGACCAGCAGCCAGATGGGAACCTGGATCGAAGGCTGGCTGCTCGACTCTGCGGCTGCTTATGAAATTGCCGCCACCATGCCGGGCGTGGATCCCGAAAGGGTGGCCGGCATCGGCGCCAGTATCGGCGCCGACGGCGTGGTGGATGCCTGTGGCGCGGGTTGCCTGGGCGCGCTCTCGCTCTCGCCGGGGAGTTACCTGAACGTCCCATACCCCGGCGCAGTGGCCCAGGTGGATGCCGCCGGGAAGCCGGTCTGGTGTGTCGCCCATATCCTGGATTCATATTCGGTTAGCGCCTGTGACGCATCCATTGGAACATATTTCCGCCCGGTCATCTTTACCGAAGGCGGTGGTCAACGCGGCGCCCACGGCATGACTTTCCTCGACCCGGCGACTGCCCCGCCTGGCATCGGCCAATTGATCCTCGACTGGCTGCTGGTAATATTCCCCTCGACACGCTGAACGGAGGCTCCCATGAACCAGTTTATGAACGAACTACCCGCCCTCCTGGGGTCGCTTGGCATCGCCCTTTGCTGCGGGCTGCCCCTGCTGGGTTTTGCATTCTTTTCTTTCTACGCCGGCCGGAAGCATGCCCGGAACCTGGCGCATGTCAATGGGGCGCTCCCAGCCAGGATTGCCACCCTGAAGCCCGGCAGTTCCCTGGTCCGCGTCGAAGGCGTCATTGGCGAGGTGCCAAAACCCATCGACGGCCCGCCGGAAACCCCGCTGGCTGTCCTGAGAGTGAAGGTGGAGGAGTACAAGGATGAAGGCGGTTGGAGCGGGGCTGCCGACAAGACCCGCGCCGTCCCCTTCCTGCTCGGGGACGAGACCGGCTCTATCCAGGTCGACCCGCAGGGACTCGACCGCCATGCCCTCGGCCCGGCGCTGGCCGCTACATCCGCGGAAAGACTGGAAGCGGCGGCCATCCTGCTCGGGATCGCTCCGGCGGTCTTCATCGGGCAGACGCGCTCGCAAGTCTGGGAATTGCGCAGCGGCCAGCGGGTGACGGTCATCGGAACGGTGCAGCAATGCGATGTGGGAACCACCCTCGCCCGTGACAAGAAGGGCCCTTTCCTGGTCACACCGCTGCTGGGTAAGGAGGTCCAGGTCCAGACCGAACAGCAAGTGAGAACTTCCTGGGTCTACACCGCCATCCTGGGCATCCCCGGACTGCTCTTCCTGTGCTGTGGCCTGGTTTTCCTACTGACCGCCCTGTTCCGCATGGTCCAGCCACGATGAATCCCGGTTACAGGCACACACAATCGATCCCGTTCGTGCAGGAGTAAGTACAAGTCATGAAATTCCATCGCGAATGTATTTCCTGGATGCTGGTCCTGGTAATCGGGGCTGGCTGTGCCAATCCACAAGCAAGTGAACCGGCGCCGGTTCCATCGGCTTCAACGGAACCGCGCACCGCTGTTTTCGATGCGCTGGAGGATGATGTCCAGGCGCGCCCTGCGAATACCTCAACCTATGCCCCGGCCGCGCTGGGCGACATGTTGCCAACCGGTGGACAGGCGCGCACCGGCGAAACCGGCCGCGCCGCCCTCCTGTTGTCTCCGGAGATGTCCATTGTCCGCCTCGGGCCGGCGACCGGCTTCACCCTCACCGGACTTTCACCCCGGGCGGAGGATTTCTTCGCCAACCTGTGGCTGCAAGCGGGACAGTTATGGATCATCATGGCCGGCGGCTCGCTCGATGTGGAGACCCCGGTCGGGACGGCCAGTGTGCGCGGCAGTTACCTGGGCGTCTCGTTCGACCCTTATATGTTCCAGATGACAGCCACCTGCCTGGAGGGGGTTTGCAGCCTGGCGAACAGCCTGGGGACGACCGGCTTCGGCAGCGGCCAGGCGGCGGACATCCTCGGTCAGGGACAGGCCCCCGGTCCGGCGCGCCCGATGACGGAGGATGAGTACCTGCAGTGGCTGGATAATAACCCGGAGGCGGTTGACCTTCCGGCGCCGGCCATGTTCGGCTTGCCCTCCTTATACCCGGTGACCGTGCTGGAACCCGGCGCGGGCTGGCCGACCGCCCCGGCCGCCTTCCAGGTCACTTACCCCGACCCGTCCGGCGACAGCGAGAATTGTTTCTTCTCGTATCTCAAGATCCCCGATCCCTCCGCGGATATCATCGCCACCACGGTCACCGACCTGGGCGGGGAGTTCCTGGTGGTGGATGTGCTGGTCGAGGAATATTCCGACTCGGTCTATGATGTCTTCCTGACCCTCTACTGGTTGTCGCCCAATGCCTACGCCGACTACATGGCCGAGGTGACGCCGGACCTGGTCACATTGTTCAAACGGGACGCCACCGGCGAGGCGCCGCCTGCTCCCGGCGAGATAGCCCTGACCGGCCAGACCCTGGATGGATACCGTGTCTTCCGCTTTGTTGTTGCCAACATGTCGGATACGGTCTCCACGTTCATCATATCGCTCTTCCACCTGGAGCCCGAGCCGGATATCTGCGACCACCAGGATGAATCCCCGTAACCGGTGGGACCGCCCGCCCGCGCTGGGGATGCAAAAACGGAGGCCGCCACAGGCGCCTCCGTTTGCTATTTGTTGAGTAATCCCAGCCTATCCCAGGTCGCTCATCAGCGACATGGGCGCCACTGCCGCGCCGACGATCCCCGGCCCGGTGTGGACGCCCAGCACCGGCGAGATGCGCAGGATCTCGAGGCGCTTGATGTTCAGCCGCTTGCCCAGCATATCGGCCAGGGACTGGGCGCCATCGGTGAAGCGACCGTGCATCACGCTGACCCATAATTCGGTCCCGGCGTAGGTCTGGTGCAGGTGTTCGGTGATCGATTCGAGCGCCAGCGGGATGGTGCGCGCCTTACCGACAGTTGAATACTTGCCGTCGTTCTTGTCCACGTGGATGATGGGTTTGATCTTCAAGACCGACCCGAGCAGCGCCTGGACGCGCCCGATCCGCCCGCCGCGCGCCAGGTATTCCAGGGTCTCCAGGGTGTAGATCACTTCGGTGTTCTGGCGGATCTTGTCCAGCCGTTCGGTGATGGCGTCCAGGCTCCAGCCTTTGGCGGCGCCCTTGGCGGCTGCCAGCACCTGGAAACGTTGCCCCCCGGAGAGGGTCATCGAATCGACCACATTCACCACCTTTTCCTTGATCTGCCCGGCGCCGATGCGGGCGGAGTTGACCGTGCCGCTCAGGCCGGAGGAGACATGGATCGAAAGCACCTTCCCGGCGTCCGCCAGTTTGCCGTACAGGCTGGCGAATACGCCGCTCGAAGGTTGGGCGGTGGATGGGATCTCCGGCCGCATGGCTTCCAGCCGGTCGTAGAACTGGTCGGGTGTCAGGTCGGCGGAATTGACCTCGCCTTCCGGGAATTGGATGTAGAGCGGGGCTTCGATGATGCCAAGTTCATCCCGTTCTTGCGCCGGCAGGTCGGCGGCGCAATCTGTCACGATTTTCATTGGATTTTCCCTTCTCTGTTCAGGAATGGTTACGACGCCCTGATTATACAAGGGGATGGTGAGCGCCCGCTTACACATCACCTATCAGTTCGCTATCAAACGCAGCCTGGGTTACAATTACGCCGATGAGCATCCAACAGCCTGTCATCAGCAGCAACGGCGACCTCCGCTCCACCTGGGCCGAGGTCGATGTCACGCGCCTCGAACGGAACCTGGCCGCCATCCGCGCCCGCGTCGCCCCGGCCGGGGTGATGCTGGTGGTCAAGGCCAACGCCTACGGTCACGGCCTGAAGGAGGTTGCCTGCCGCATCGGCCCGCAGGCGGATTACCTGGGAGTGGCGGTGCTGGAGGAGGGCATCTACCTGCGCGAGGCCGGCGTCCGGACGCCGATCCTGGCGCTGGGAGGCATCTGGGGAGACCAGATCCCGGCCTACCTCGAACATGACCTGACCCTCACCGCTCCTTCGGTCGAGCGCCTGGAGCAGATCGACCAGGCCGCCGCCGCAACCGGCAGGAAGGCCAGGGTCCACCTCAAGATCGATACCGGCATGGAACGGATCGGGGTCCATTACTACAACGCCGGTTCCCTGCTCGAAGCAGCCCTGGGATGCAGCCATATCATTGTCGAGGGGATTTTCTCCCACTTCGCCAATGCCGATTCTGCCGACCTCTCGCACGCCCGGCTGCAACTGGAGCGTTTCGAAGAAGTCCTGCGTTTTTACGAGAAACGCAGCCTGCCCCTGCCCATGCGCCACATGGCGAACTCAGGCGCCATACTGCAACTGCCGGAGGCCAACTTCGACCTGGTGCGTCCCGGCATCCTGTTCTACGGCGTCTACCCCTCCGCCGAAGCCGCCCGCACGGTGCGGGTAGAGCCGGCGCTGGCCTGGAAATCGCGGGTGGTTTATTTCAAGGTTGTGCAGCCCGGCCACCCGGTCAGTTACGGTTCCACCTGGCAGTCGGATGCGCCAGTGCGGGTCGTTACGGTCCCGGTCGGGTACGGGGACGGCTACTTCCGCCGCATGTCGAACCAGGCGCAGGTCATCATCGGCGGCTGCAAATACCCGCAGGTCGGGCGCCTCTGCATGGACCAGGTGATGGTCAACATCGGCTCGGCCTCGGCCTTCAACGGCGACGAAGTGGTCCTGGTCGGCGAGGCCGCCAGCGGCGAAAGGATCACGGTCGAAGACCTGGCCGGATGGGCAGGCACGGTCCCCTACGAGATCCTGACCAACATCAATACCCGCGTCCCGCGCATCTACCTGCCGGAGTGAACAAACCCATTTCTCGTGATGGAAAATACCCACAAGGAGCATCATTTGAAACGACGCCTGCGTGACTACCTGGCCCTCTTCCTGATCTCGGGTTCGATCGTCGCCCTCGACCAATGGACGAAAACCCTCGTGCGGGAGAACATCCCGCTCGGCGGCATCTGGATGCCCTGGGAATGGCTCCAACCTTATGCCCGCATCGTCCACTGGTACAACACCGGGGCTGCCTTCGGCCTGTTCAAGGACGGCAACCTGGTCTTCAGCATCCTGGCCATTGTTGTATCCATTTTCATCATCTACTACTTCCCGCGGGTTTTAGCCTCCGACCGCATGTTGCGCCTGGCGCTGGCCATGCAACTGGGCGGGGCGGTCGGCAACCTGGTGGACCGCCTGACGGTTGGCAAGGTGACCGATTTCATCTCCCTCGGCAACTTCCCGGTCTTCAACGTCGCCGACAGCAGCATCACGGTCGGCGTGGCGGTGTTGGCGCTCGGCGCCTGGCTCAAGGAACGCGCCGACCGCCGCAAGCAGATTATCGAACCCCCTCCAGTGGAAGGAGAAACCCCGGGTGGCTGATCGGCTGGAACGCTTCACCTTCCAGCAGGCGGGCAGGGAAAGGCTTGACATCTTCCTGGCTTCCTGCCTGCCGGAGTTCTCGCGCTCGCGATTGCAGGGATTGATCCGGGACGGTTTCGTGGCGGTCGACGGCAGCCCGGTCACCAAAGCGGGGCGGGACCTGGACCCGGGGGCGCGGGTCGAAGTGCGCATCCCGCCGCCGCAGCCGGCCGGCCTGCTGGCCGCGGCCATCCCGCTCGAGATCCTGTTCGAGAATGCCGACCTGCTGGTGGTCAACAAACCGGCCGGGATGGTGGTGCATCCCGCCCCCGGGCACGAACGCGGGACCCTCGTCCATGCCGTGCTGGCGCACGTCCCGGAACTCGAGGGCATCGGCGGGGAGGAGCGCCCAGGCATCGTCCACCGGCTGGACAAGGAAACCTCCGGCCTGATCCTGGTGGCAAAGAATGAACGGTCACACCGCTGGCTGCAGGAACAGTTCAAGGCACGCACTGTCGAAAAAACATTTTTTGCCCTGGTGGATGGACGGCCGCCGACCCCCTCCGGGCGGGTCGAAGCGCCGATCGGTCGCTCCACCAGCCATCGCAAACTGATGTCGGTCCTGCCGGAGGGCAAGGGGCGCGAGGCGGTCAGTGAATACCGCACGCTCGAATCCTTCCCGGCCTATACCCTGCTCGAAGTCCACCCGTTGACCGGGCGCACGCACCAGATCCGCCTGCACCTGGCCTTCCTGGGCTGTCCGGTGGCCGGGGATGCGATGTACGGCCACAAAAGACCGACCCTGCCGCTGGGCAGGCATTTCCTCCATGCATACATGTTAAAGGTAATGCTGCCGGGCGAAAATAAGGCCAGGATCTTCGAAGCCGGCCTGCCGGGAGAGTTGCAGCAAGTTCTCGATCAAGTCAGAAGCAGGGTCTAGATGGGTAACAGGAGTATTCCATGGAACTGATCGACCTCCGTTCGGATACGGTCACGAGGCCAACCCCCGAAATGCGGGCTGCCATGGCGCAGGCCGAAGTCGGGGACGATGTCTACGGCGAGGATCCGACCGTCAACCGCTTGCAGGAACTGGCTGCCTCCATGCTGGGCAAGCAAGCCGGGTTGTTCCTTCCATCCGGCACAATGGGCAACCTGGCGGCGGTGCTGGCCCACTGTGGGCGGGGCGACGAGGTCATCCTCGGCAACCGTTCGCATACCTTCCTCTATGAAGCCGGCGGCATCTCCGCCCTGGGTGGAGTCCACTCATGCCAGTTGCCCAACCAGCCGGATGGTTCCCTGGCGCTGGAGGACATCCGCGCCGCCATCCGCGCCGACGATCCCCACCAGCCGCCGACGCGCCTGCTCTGCCTGGAGAATACCCACAACCGCTGCGGAGGGACATACCAGGCGCCGGAGTACTCCCATGAAGCGGCAGGACTTGCCCACGCCCATGGCTTGCAAGTCCACCTGGATGGAGCCAGGCTGTTCAATGCCGCGGCCGCCCTCGGCCGGGACGCGGCTGCCCTGGTGGAACCGCTGGATTCGGTCACTGTTTGCCTGAGCAAGGGCCTGTGCGCCCCGGTCGGTTCGGTCTTGTGCGGTTCGAAACAGTTCATCGGCAAGGCCCACCGCGTCCGCAAGATGCTGGGCGGCGGGATGCGCCCCCCGGGCATCCTGGCGGCAGCCGGGATCGTCGCCCTGGAGAATATGGTCCACCGGCTCGGCGAGGACCACGCCCGGGCGCGTAGGCTGGCCGATGGCCTGCGGCAGGTGGAAGGTCTCGAACTGGAGGCCGGCGCCCCGGCCACCAACATGGTCTTCCTCGGCCTGGGGCCGAGCATCCCCATGACAGCCCGCCAGGCTGCCGCTGGTCTGGAGGAGCGCGGGGTGCTGGTGGGCGTGGTCGGCGGGCGCCGCTTCCGGCTGGTGACCCATTACTGGGTGGACGATGCCGGGGTGGAGCGCGCTGTTTCGGCTTTTGGGGAGGTTGTGAAAGGGTGATTTCCAGCTGCGCTCATCCGCATTATGCGCGTGGGTCCGCGTGCTACTCTCCGCATGTAAAGTGTAGAACGGATTTTCAGCGCTCCGCGCCAGGTCCATAACGTGGAGTTTTGTTACCGGAAAACTTTTTTCGGGGGTCCCGCAATTCTAAGGGAAAGAGCCTAAACACGAAGGGCACAAAGTACACAAAGGGGAAAAGGCGGTGAATCTTACGGGTGTTCTTCCTTCGTTACCTTTGTGTCCTTTGTGTTTGAAAAGGTTTTCCCGTTAAAAACGGAGGAATCCTTTTTTCTTACAACCCCAACGCTCTAACATAAACCCTCATAAACTCCGGGCGCTTAGCCAGTTCCACATACTTCACCTTGCCGGCCAGTTCGGCTGCTTCCCGGCGCAGGCGGCTGGATAGCAGCAACAGCCTAGCCCCGCTCCCGGCGGCATTGCCGACCTGGCGGAAACGCGGGCGCGGCAGGTCGGGGAACATGCCGATCGCCACCGCCGAATCCAGGTCAAGATAGGTGCCGAAGGCCCCGGCGACGATGAACTTCCGGATATCCGGCGCTTCGATGCCCGCTTCCAGCAGCAGGATCTCGAGCCCGGCGCGGATGGCGCCTTTCGCCAGTTGGATCTCGTTCACATCCTGGCGCGTGACCCGCACCGGGCGTCCGGAACCGCTGGCTCCGGCCTCCACCAGGACGAAGGCGGCATTTTTACTGTCCGGGATGAGCCGTGGATGGCCGCCCTTGAGCGCGCCGCGCCTGTCCAACAGCCCGGCTTTCACCAGTTCCGCCACCGCATCCAGGATCCCGGAACCGCAGATGCCCACCGCCGGCTGGCCGCCGATGGTCTGGACCCGCACTGCATTGCCATCGATGCGGACGCGTTCGACGGCCCCCGGGGCGGCGCGCATCCCGTCGCCGATGTGGGCGCCTTCGAAGGCCGGGCCGGAGGCGCAGGAACAGGCCCAGTGTCTCCCGTCGTGGAAAAGGCTGATCTCGGTATTGGTGCCGATGTCGAGGGCGATGGTGGTCTCCTGCACTTCCAGCAGTCCCGACCCCAGCAGCATTGCCACGTGGTCGGCGCCGACATAACCGGCCACGTTCGGCGGCAGGTGGACCTTCGCCCCGGGCGACAGGCGCAGGCCGAGGCCGGCGGCGCGCAGTTCGAGCGCTTCGCTGACCGCTGCCACGTACGGCGATTCGCCCAATTGTTTCACCGGCAGCCCGGCGAACAGGTGGTGCATGGCGGTGTTCCCGGCCAGCACGGCTTCCACGACCTGCTGCGGGTCGGCCTGCGCTTCACGGCACAGGTTCCCGGCCAGGTCGTTCAGGGTCTCGACCAGCCGGGATTGCAGGGCGGCGGCTCCGCCGGCATGGGCGTTGGCATACTGGATGCGGCTGATGACATCCTCGCCATAGGCGATCTGGGGGTTCATTGCGCCGCCGCTGGCAAGCAATGTCCCGCTTTCCAGGTCCACCAGGTAGGCCGCCAACTTGGTGGTGCCGATGTCCACTGCCAGGCCGAGCAGCCGGGTGGAGGCAGGCAGGATGGCGACCACTTCGTCCCCCCGCATGGCGAGCCTTGCGCGCCAACCCGCTGCGCGCAGCGTCCCGGACAGGTCCGGCAGGAGGCCGGGATCGAAGCGTGCCTGCGGGACGGGGAGCGACCGGCGCAGGCGGCTCAGGTCGGAGGCCAGGTCGTCCAGGCTGGGCGGGGCGGCCTGGATGTCGATGGGGATGACCACCGGGTCCAGTTCCAGCGCCATGGGTTGCCCCTCGACCTGCAGCCGCTGCGGGGCGGAAAACGACTCGGGCGGGATGTCCACCCGCACATCGCCCAGCGCCTCGGCCTGGCACGCCAGGCGGATGCCGGCAGCCAGGTCTGCGGATGAGAGCTCGGCCTGCTCCGTCAGGGTGGGGGCGGTGACCGGTCCCTCCAACAAGCGGACGCGGCAGGTCCCGCAGATGCCCTCCCCGCCGCAGATGGCGACCAGTTCCACCCCGGCCAGGCGCGCCGCCTCCAACAGGGTGACGCCGGGCGGCACGGAGATGCGCCGGCCGATCGGCTGCAAGATGATTTCACAGGTCTTTCCAGTGGGAAGTTTGGCGGGGGTCATTTCAACCTTGCAGGGTGAGGATGCCGGCGTCGTAGGACATGCCGATGCTCCGCCCCGGCGGGACGACCAGGAAGTCCTCGTCCCAGGCGCCGTCGAGCAGGCGGTGGACCAGGCTCAGGTTGGCCGGCAGGCTTTCGTAAGTCCAGCCGCGGCGGGCGGATTCGTCGCGCGCCTGCGCCTCCACCTGCGAACCGTCGCCCAGGCCGGTATCGAGGTAGACGGCGCGTTTGTAGTGGGAGCGCCAGTTGTCCATCACTTCCATGAGTTTATCGGCTTTGTTCCGCCCGTACTTCTGGATGTAGTGTTCGTACAGCGATTGAAGGTCGGCCTCGGTCCCAGCGCCCATCGCCAGGGCGGCCGTCCCGCCGCTGTTGCGTTCCAGGTAGTCGTGGGCGTACCAGTAGGTGCCGGGTTCGCGGGCAGTCTCCTGGTCGTAGCGGGCGCGGCTACCGAGGTAGAGCGTGATGCAGTCGTGGGCCCTGGGGATGACGAGCGGGGCGGATCGCGCTGCCAGGCCGGCGGTGGTCTGGCCGCACAAGCCATAGGCCAGCAGGACCCC
>Ga0194127_10007324_pt1 | contig 12214 bp, 12 predicted proteins | sample TA2KigC100mmetaG_FD_148624 | JGI IMG/M metagenome (GOLD analysis project Ga0194127, IMG submission 148624) | Freshwater microbial communities from Lake Tanganyika, Tanzania - TA2015036 Kigoma Deep Cast 100m | ecosystem: Environmental > Aquatic > Freshwater > Lake | place: Tanzania: Lake...
GGGGCTGATAGGTGTTCCGCAGATGAAACTGTTGTCCGATTGCGCCCCGCTGTACGAAGAACTGGCCGATGAATTTCAGCTGGTTTTTGACGGCAGGCTGCTTGGCGGATTGCTGCGCCGCCCGTCCCTGAAGTCGGATTACATCCACTTGAATGAAAAGGGCTATCGCACAATGGCAGAGTCGATCTACAAAATATTGAAAAAAAACGGGGCCGTGTTATAAAGTGGAAACCCGGCGACACCACTCCAGGGTTGAAAAAGTGTTTTTATACAGGCTGTCAAAAACGCAGCAGATGGGCCCGTCCTCCGCAGTAGACCTGCTGCGGAGGATGGACGTTTTTCAACAGCCTGCTAATTTAGAGAAGCCTGCATCGGCCGCAGTATGACCAGCCTGATACATATCATCAAAGCTCACTGGGTTGTGTTCACTCTAACAGCCCTTGCTGCAATTACCTTCCTGTCGCTCTGGCCGCTGGAGCAGTTACCGCCAGTGCCGGGCACAGACAAAACACATCACCTGATCGCATATGCATTGTTGATGTTCCCAACCGCATTGCGGAAGCCGAAAAACTGGAAACTTCTCGGTCTGCTCTTCATTGCCTACAGCGGCACGATTGAACTGATACAGCCGCATGTAAACCGCTACGGCGAATGGCTGGATATGCTGGCCAACACCGCCGGCGTGGTATGCGGATTCCTTGCGGCGGGACTGGTTAATGTGCTCGTATCCCGCGGAAAATCTTTCCCGCAATAAGAAAGCCCGCGGGCCTGAGCCGTGGCCATATTGAAATCGTCGGACAATGAAAAACAAGCCCGGTTCGACGCCGGTATATGGCCCGGACCGGGCAAATGCTTTTCTGGCATTACAAAAGCGCACAGCTGATTTTTTACTAATGTTCGGTTCTCAGGACTCAGGATGCCCTTTAGCAGGCTGTTGAAAAAGTCTGCTTGCTTTTATATCGCAAAAGATGGAGAATGGCTCCCACACAACCCCACAGTGCTGAGGTTACGAGCACACTATGTTCGAATCGGTGAATTCGAAGATAATCATTACATCATTCACCAACAGAAGGAGTATGAAAATGGCTCAAGGTACAGTGAAGTGGTTCAACGCCGATAAAGGGTTTGGTTTCATTACACCTGAAGGTGGCGGCAAGGATCTTTTTGTCCACCATTCGGAAATCCAGAGTGGCGGCGGATTTGCAACACTCAATGATGGCCAGAAAGTAGAGTTTGAAGTCGGCCAGGGTCAAAAAGGCCCGTGTGCAAATAAAGTCAAGCCCCTGTAAGCTGGACGCATAACAGGCTGAAGCGCGCGGGTGTGCCACAGGGTGCACCCGCGTGCACGGCATGTGCGAACATCAGAGGGTCTCCGCCCCTGTCACGGCTGGAAAAAGGATGTGCCCGTCAATACTTGAGGCCTGAACCGCATTTTTTACGGTGGGTTGCGCTTCGCTGCACCCACCCTACCCGTTTGACCCGTCTTTTTTAGTACAGTATCTGCTACGTCTCCAAGTTGACCTGCTTGATATAGACATCGTGCTTGGCATAGGGTATCTCGATTTCGGCGGCATTCAGCTCTTTGTACACGCTGGTGTTGAGGGCATCTATAGCGCGGCCGCGCAGCTCAGGCTCTTCAATCCAGCCCAGCACTTCAAACATCAGCCCGGAAGCGCCGAAACTGCGAAAGCGCACGCGCGGTTCCGGCTCCTCACAGAGCAAGTCGGTACCACAGGCAGCCGACATCAGCACCTCTCTTACCCGGTCGATGTCCGAACCGTAGGCAACGCTGACCCCGCAACGGATCCGCTCCTTGGCATGATGACCGCCGGACTCATTGATGATCATGGTGTTGGCGATCACTGCGTTGGGAATGGTGATTTCTATATCATCGCGCGTGAGGATGCGCGTGCTGCGAATGCCGATGTCGGTAACCCGCCCGCGTTCTCCGCTGCCCAGAACAATATAGTCGCCAAGCTTATAGGGCGCATCTCCTATGATAAAAATACCCGAAAACAGGTTGGCAAGCGTGTCCTTGGCGGCGAAGCCGACACCGATGCCGAGGATGCCGGCCGATGCCAGCCACGCCGTGACATTGATATCCCAGGCATTCAATATTAAATAACTTGCCCCGCCCCAGATAATCAGCATGCTGACAATCGTAAACACCGGCTGTGTCCGGGGCTGTACGATGGAGAAACGGCCGAGTGCCGAAAGGCGACCGAACAGAATGTGGGCAATAGTTCCCAGCGCTACGGCCCACACCAGTACCACCAGGCTCGTGATGATATTTGTAAGTATCTGCACAAGCTCCGGCGGCAGAACAAGCACCCTGAGCGCCCATGCGGTGCCGATAGCGAGCATGCTTATATAAACAGGGGCGCGTAGGGCATTAATGCCGCGTCCGTCTATGTGTTTCAAGTGTATTCCGGCGATTTTTGCGATCACCCGCTTCATGACAGCGTTTACGATCCAGGCGCACACTGCAGCAGCGGCCAGAATCACCAGCGCCTTGACCCACATATTGCCCAGCAGGGAAACAGCAGCAGATACTTCTTCATTCATGGCGGCATTGCTCCTTTATTCCACAGGTGACGGAAAGGTGACCGAATCATTTTTTGTGCTCGCGGCGCAGCGAATGTACGCATGTTCCGATGGTGCGCACTTCGCAGCCTGCCACCGGCTTTTAGACGTGCACACTTACTCGAACTTCCGGCGGATTTCTTCTTTTTCTTCAGGTGAGAGCCGGTCCATTCGGCGAAGCTTGCTGCGGATTTCTTTTTGCTGCTCCGGGGGCAGCTGCTGCAGCTGATCGTAGCGCTTCCGGTACAGCTTGCGCTCTTCAGGCGGCAGGCTCTTGAACCGGTCCATTCTGTGGCGCAGTTCATCCTGCTTCTGGGGACTCATCTGATCCCATTGCTGAGCTTTTTCACGTGTGCGCTGATTATAATTGTAGGATGATTTCTCACGCGGCCCCGATTTTTCAAACCGGTTGTCCTGCGCAGACCGCCGGTTCTCATATGCCTTACTCCGCCCGCGAACCGGCTCCTGACCATTCCTGTTTCCGTACGGATTACTCCAGCCGGGCGCTGCAAAAACCAGCAGACCGAGGAAAACCAGGGATATGCCTTTCAGCCTGCTCAGGAATTTTTTACACATGCGCGCGGACCCGATCTGCATTGCTCCCCCCTTCAAGCAAAGAAGTCTCCTGCTGATTGTCCAGTAACCTGACCAGCTGCTCCAGGGATTCAATTTCCTGCAGCATGTCCATATACTCAAGCAGTTCTTTATTAATGCTTATGATCTCTGCCGGCGCAGGTTCCGGGCTGATGGCGGCTGTATCAGGAACCGGATGTGCAGGCAGCTCTTTGCCGGTACCGACAAGCTTTTCAGGAACACGCGCGGCGCTGACAGCGGCAATATCCGGCCGCTGCTTTTCGGGACGTTCTTCAGCCGCGCTTGTGATCTTTTGAGGCGCGGGTTCGGGGCTGATGGCGGATGAATTGCCGCTGAAATTCTTCAGCCCGAACCAGCCGGCAACGACAAGGACCAGGCAGGCCGCGAATGCCGGCGCAAGTACCCAGCCCATCCGTTCAGGTCGTGCATCCGGTGTGTGCGAATGCAGTGCACGCTGAACACGAATGGAGAGCGCCTGTTCCTGTTCAGCAGTCAGCGCGGGCACGCACAGCGACTCTTTCGCATTCAGGATAAAAGCGCGGAGCCGTTCCTGCTCGCTGCGGCAGCCCTCGCAGCCGGCACAGTGCTGTTCCCAGGCAATACGCTCATCCGGCGTGAGTGCTTCGTGCACAGCCAGAACCAGAGTTTCCTTATAGTGAGAGCATGCAGCCATTTTTTCCGTCCTCCCTATGCCCAGTCGCGCAGGGTTTTCTGCAAATGCTGCGTGGCGCGGAACAGATGGGACTTGACCGTGCCTTCGGCGCAGTTCAAAACGTGCGCGATGTCTTTGATGCTCATATCATTGAACACCTTAAACTGAAAAACGATCCGCTGCTTTGCAGGCAATCCGTGCAATGCCTCGTGCAGTTCGCGGTCCAGCTGTTTTTCCTGCAGCGCGTTCAGGGGATTATTCTTCACATTGCTGTCAGGCGGTTCCTCGGGTATATCCCTGTCCGCGTCACCGTTCTGTTGCGCCCATCGCACGGGGGAAAACACACCGGCCCAGCGGACAAAACTTTTTCTGCTGTCCAGAAACGTCGTATATATGATGCGGTACAGCCAGGTTTGAAATGCTGCCTCGCCCTTGAATGTGTCTATGGTGCGAACGGCTTTCAGCAACGCATCCTGGGTCAAATCCCGGGCCTGCTCCCGGTCGCCTGCGCACAGCTGAAAGGAAACCGCGTAGGCCTGCTGCATGTGACGGCCAAACAGCGCAGCCAGGGCTTCCCTGTCATATTTTCGGACTTGAGCAATATCATCCTGCATGCGCGTTTCCCGGAAGTACCCTTGTGCGGTAGTGCAGCGTTCCCTCCTGTGCCTGCTGTTGTACTACATAACACCTGCTGCTTCAAGTTTTCCGGTCAGCGGGTCTCAGCGCCTGCCCCCGCCGGAAAAGCCCTGCATACTTCCCGTGCTGCCGGACTGTCCCCGCTGGCTCCCGTACCCGCTGCGGGCCGAGCCGCTCATGCCGGTATATGATTGACCGGTTGAAAACGCGCTTCCCGGCCGGGTAGAGGCTGCGCCTGCTGCGCCGCTGTTAGACCGGCTTACAGATATCGTCGTGTCCGGCCGGGCGTAGTCGGAGCCGGTCCTGCCTGTTCCGGAACGGCTTGCGGAAAATGTATCTACCGAACGACCCGGCTGCGGCTGCCTGACAGACGCAGTATTCCTCCCGGAAAGACTTCCGCCCGATCTGTTCGGCCGCGCATTCACGGTCTGCTGCCCGGAACTCTTGGGCGGGACGCTTACAGATTGAAGCGTTCGCCGGTTTTCAGCTGTTTTCTGAGAGGTGAACACAGGAGGCTTTTGCACCTGCGCAGCAGTGGCCCTGCGGTTTTCCCCCGGATTGCCGGACACCTGCGGCATACGCAGCTTTGCACGGTCCGCCGGTTTCCGGATCTCGGTTTTTGCAGTAACGGTTCTGTTCGCCCTTTCCCTGATTTCCAGGCGCGGCTTCGCCGTATTCCGTGCAGCGGCCTCAAGTCTGCGCTGCTCCCGGCGGGTATTCTTCAGGTTCCCGGCTGATGAATTCTTAACTGCTGCATCAAATTCGCGTTTATTCTCAAAGCCTTTGGCGAACTCGCGTTTGAACGGACTTGCGTTTAACCGGTTGTCTGCGAACCGCCTGCCCGGCTTAACCGTGCGCGCATCGATCTTTTTAACTCTATCCCTGAATCCGGGTATATTGGATGCGAACAGGTGTTTGTTGTCAGCTTTGTATTTTCGCCTGAGTTCTTTAGGGACAGAAGCAGATCCCCTGAGTTTTTCGTTCCTGTGCACACCACGGAGCCCGGCATGCCGGTAGTCCTTAGCCCGGTAGAAATGGCGGTGCTCGATGAACCGGGCGTGCCGGTGATGGCGATATTTTCGGCAGTCATAATAATGGTGATAGTGCCGCACCCGTGACCAGGGGCCCCAGTACCTGTTGCAGTAATATATTTCATAGGGTGCCAGCGGGAACCAGCCGATGCTGATACCCGAAGTGACCCAGGCAACCCGGCCCGGATACCAGTACATGCCGGCATAAGCCGGGGGCGCCCAGTACCAGTAATTGCCGACATACACCCAGTTGCCGTAATGATGAGTCACATATCCGAAGGGCTCACAGGGAACCCAGGTCTGGTCTCCGCGCCACACGATCCAGCGCCCCGCGGAAAACGGCGCCCAGCCCGCGCTCACATACGACGGCCGCCAGAAATACCTGTGGGCTCCTTCATACTTGACCTGTTCCCAGCGCCCATTCGTATCAAGATCATAGGCATGGTCCTGCAGGCTTTCGGGCAGGTATTCTTTTGATTCCCCGCGTGCCTGCATACGCTTCGTCCACTGAGCATCCCTGTTCTCATTCCAGCGGTCCCATGCCGCGGGAATACTGTGGGCCGAGGCAACAATTTTCTCAGGTGTGGCGATTATGGACGAAGACCCGGCGATAACGTCATGAAGGGTGCTGCTGCCGGGCTGCGTGAATGCAACCGTGCCCTGCAGGGACGCGATCTCGGCCTGGGTCTCGTTCACATAGACATCGCAGGAGGTCCCGGGCGGCATGATCACATTGCCGAACGGCGTTGTCACCCTGATCTCAGCGGCGGAACTCCTGTTGTACAGACGTGCGGTTCCGGATGCAAGATTGATCTCGGTAACAGTATTGGTAAGCGCGATCAGCTGGACCTGGGTATCACCGCCGATCCTCAGCAGGGTGTTGTTCGGCAGGATGAGTTTGGCTTTGCCGTCCTCGGATGAGAACAGATTATCGTACTCCCCGAACGGTGTATCCACGTCGGTGAGCACCCAGTCGTCTTCATCGGGCATATAGCGCAAAAGCTGCCCTTCGATATGCGCGATGCGTCCGACCAGGCTGGTAGTGTCATTGTTTTCGGGCTGCTGTGCTGCACCGGCACTGCCTGAACACACAGCAAGCGCCAAGGCTGCTGCATACGCTGTCAAGGATTTTTTGAATAATTTTCCCATTGTATGCTCCTTTCCGTGCCCTCTACTAACTTAGACGCCCCGCGCAGGAAAAGGTTTACAGAATTCTCAGGTCGGAGGTCGGAATGTAGGGGCAGCCCCCTGTGGCTGCCCTGGAGTTGGGAGTTGGGAGTTCGGAGTGTAAGGGCAGCCCCCTGTGGCTGCCCTAAAGTTCGGAGGCGGGAGCGTAGGGGCGAAAAATATTTCGCCCCTACAATGTTCAAGGTTGATTGTCCCGTAAAAGGTCAAACAACCTCCCTCTCCCTTGAGGGGAGAGGGTCGGGGTGAGGGTGATGTGCCCTTTTTCAGAAAAAAAATCCCCGTTCGTGGTGAGCTTGTCGAACCATGAACGGGGGTCAGCGTCAGACAGCTGTCCGTTCAACCCTTCGACTGGCTCAGGGCGAACGGACGGTTTTGTTTCAGACGCACCCTGCACACGATTGCACTTCTGAACATGCAACCGTGTGCGCTGCGTCCCTGCCCTTATTCCTTGCCCTCTTTTGTCTTGAAAATCGCATGATTGGGGCACACGCGGGCACAGGCGCCGCATTCAACGCAGGTGTCGGTATTGATCCGGTAGTACCAGTCATACTCCTCGATGGAATCCGTGGGGCAGATTTCCCAGCAGGTGCCGCAGATAACACAGTCTTCAGTAATATAATAGGCCATGGTCGTCCTCCTCTACATTGAAACTTCGCCGGCTGAAATGTTGTCCAGGTTTTCGACTATCAGCGGCAGCAGGTCATGGTGGATAAAGCAGAACATCTCGCCCGGATCGAGCCGCATCAGGAAGCGCGAGGGCGGATCGCCCATGTTAAACGTAATAGTTTTCGTGCGCAGGATAAGCGGAAATGAGTTTGCACACCAGGCCGTGCCTGATATGCCGTGCACCAGCTCGCCTGTTGCCCAGGTGTAAACCTTGCACAGCCGGTGCACATGGTCGGCGTCGGCAGTGACCATTATGAAGTCGTAGTCCTCCATATCCTGCAGCCTGCCGATGACGAGATACTTATTCGATTTGAACGTGTGGCACACCTGCTGATTGACCCGGCGGAAGACCTCGAGCGAGGCATAGGCTTTCTGCGGTCCAATGGCAGCCCCCACGCCGACCTGAAAGTCATCTTTGGTCATCTTCCTGTTGCCGATGCCCGAATACACCGCGCCGCCGCAGAGTATGTTTTTGTTGGTAATGTAGAAGGGCTTTTCACGTCCGTCCCAGACCTCGGCCATCATGGCGCACTCAAACGATACGTCCTCACCGTAGGATTCAGCATAGTCGGGCGGCGTGTCGCACAGCTTGAATGCGATGATGTCGCGCGTGTAGCCCTCGTGCTTTGTCAATAGTTCCGCGTACTCTTTGTTCTTGCCCATGCGTACCTCCCTGTCTGATAAAAATTTACAATGCCATGCTACACCATGGCCATCATTTCATCAAGATCCATGCCCATTTTTGCCATCTGTTCGCGCATGGATTTCATCGACACAGCAGCGTAGCTGTTTTCTTTCGCATACTGCTCGGCATTGCCGATGATCATTTCACGCATTTCCTCGGGAACCTTTTTAACAAGTGAGCGGGCCTCATCTTCCCAGTCCATGCTAAAGACAGGCTCTTCACCGACTTCAGCCTCACTCTCAACCGGCGCACTCTCCACAGCGGCCTTGTCCTTCTTCTGCCAGAAGGGCGACCACGGGGGCTTGGTCATCTCGCGGCTGGCCTTGACGTTGACCTTAATATCAAGCAGAAGTTTGGGTATCGTGTCCGCAAACCGGGCCGGGATAATGATAAACATCTGGTCCTGTTTGATCCGGTTGTGCATCCGGCCGCCGAAATCGCCGCCCACGACCATAACATTGTCGATGTGCCACGGCACGGCGAACAGCTCGCCGCACAGCGAGGTGCCGAAGGTGCCGTAAGGCTGCACCCCGTCCCGGGCCATGCGGCAGCCGCCCAGGATGCAGGCATCATGGGCATTGGAAACCGCAACGATCCAGTCAACCTGCACGCCTTCGGGAACCTCATCAAGCGGAGCTGCGCCGATGGCCTTTACCATGCCGGGCGGCAGGCAGTATGTTCCGGCTTTGAGCCGGGCCGCGCCCTCCCAGGTAAAAAACGAACTCGTTTTTGACAGGTATTCGCCGCTCACGATTTCCTTTTTCCCCGGCACGATGCCCGCATGGTGCACGCCCACGTAACAGTCATGATGGTCGGCATCGAAGTAGACCTTGCGGCCCTCATCCATGGCAAAGTGAACGATTGCGCAGGGCGGCTCCTGTATGGGCTCATAGCCTGCAGGCACCGCGTCGCGAAACAGGCTGATTGCCACCGGCCTGCCCCGTACTTTTGTTTTTTTCATAATTACAGCGCAGATTTCTTTATAATCGACCATTGCTATTCCTCCCTGTTGGTTCGTAACCGTCTGCCTTCTCAAGCTGGGTCATACCATTCCCCGGAATACTCAAGTTCTACACCAGGAACGGTCCAGATACAATACTTAATAAAAACGTAATTTATACGTATAATAAATACGTAACAAGTCCGGTTTTTCGCATCACTATCGGGATCGGGATCGAAATCGGTATCGATACGTCAGCTAATTGTCAGTGAATACGATCGCGATACCGATCCCGATAGCGATAGCGATTTTTGAAAAACATTTTACGCAACAATCACGACCTGACCTACCCCATGGACAGAAGATATGTGCGCAAGTTCGCCTTCTGCGATTTCAGTCCGATTTTTTTACGGATATTGTCCCGGTGCGTTGTGATCGTGCGCTCTGAGACATGCAGCAGGCAGGCTATTTCCTTGCTGGTCATGCCCTGCTGGATGAGATTGGCGATCTGCAGTTCCTTATGGGTCAGCCGGGACCGGCCCAGTGAGAGCGCACGGCCGAAGGGCGCGACAATATCGGCAAGATTCGATCTGATCACCTTCAGGGTTTCGCGCTGGGTGTAATCGCCGGCATGCTGCAGCAAACGGTCAAGATAGGGCAGCACGAGCTCCTGCACATTCAGCACGGTGCGCTCTTCGAGCTCTTTTTTGTCCTGCTCGCCCTTGTGCAGCAGCACGCGCAGCGCGGCGTTCAGATCCTCGAGGCTTTTAGCCTGGGCCTCGAGCTCACGCTCGCGTTCGCGCAGCTGCTCGTTTGTTGCCTTCAGCGCCGCGGTGCGCTCCTCAACCCGCTTTTCAAGCTCCTGGTTGAGCGCCCGGAGATTTTCTTCGGCCTGCTTGCGGTCGGTAATGTCGGTGATAATCTCGAAGTGATAGAGAATATGTGCGCCGGTGTCATCCAGCAGATGCGAGTGGCGGTTGTGGATGAAAACCGGCATGCCGTCTTTGCGGCGGATTTCAAACTCCTTTTCCTCGGACATGCGGCTTGCGTCATGCCGGCCGAAATCACGCTTGAAGTTTTTCCTGAGCCCGGGCGCAATAAGCCTGAAATTATCAAGATTCAAAAGCTCTGCGCGGGTATAACCGGTTATGTCGCACAGCCTGCTGTTGACATACACGACCCGCTCGCCTTCGATAATGGCAAGACCGTCAAGTATGTTGTCGGCCATCAGGTGAAACAACCGTTCGCTGATAACAGGAAATTCGACGCTGTTCATGCAACCTCGCTCACTGGTGTGCGTGCCGGGCACATGCCTGGCCTCCACCATAGCATTAAATGCAGCAATTCGGTAGCCCAACCGTACAGCCCGGAAATTGCCGCGCACTACCTTATTCTTGCAATTGAATACGCCGGACACTATGCTATATAAAAAGATTAGTGCAGCGGGGCAGCTGCGGCATATCCGACAATCCGGAGGCACCCATGGGTAGAACCCTACACGAACTCTCGATTTTGCTTGCCGGTGAGGCCGGTGCGGGCATTAATTCCACAGAGTCTGTGCTGACGGCTGTTTTTAAAAAAGACCGCCGGCATGTGTTCGCCACAAAAGAATACATGTCGCGGGTGCGCGGCGGAACCAACTCAACCACCATCCGGGCGACATCCACACGCGTCACGGCCCTTTCAGGCACTGTCGACATCTTTATCCCCCTGGATGCGGACGCCTTTGCGCGCTATAAAAAAAACCTGCAGGAGGCAACCCTGGTTCTTGCCGATCCGGGAGTCATCGATTCAAAACAAATCCACCCCGTTGCATTCAATGACATTGCCGAATCCTGCGGCAGCGCTCAGTACGCCGGTGTAGTGGCGGCAGGCACGATTGCCGCAATCGCGGGCCTCGACCGGAACATCCTTGCCGACCAGGTCAGGCGCCAGTTTGAAAAAACAGGCGCTGAAGTTGTCGCAGCCAATATCAAGGCAGCCGAGGCGGGATTTGAAACCGGCTGTAAAATCGCGGCCGATCTCGGCCTCAGGGTAATCATTGAACCTTCAGACGAGGTTGCTGAAGACATCGTTGTATCAGGCGCCGAGGCGGTTGCGCTCGGCGCGATAGCGGCCGGCTGCGACGCAGTGTTCGCCTATCCCATGTCGCCTTCCACAAGCACGTTTACAGCCCTGGCAGGCTGGGCGCAGCAATGCGGCATAGCCCTTGAGCAGGTTGAGGATGAAATCGGCGTCATCAACATGGCCCTTGGGGCCTGGTATGCCGGAGCGCGTGCCATGGTTACGACATCAGGCGGCGGGTTTGCCCTGATGACCGAAGGACTCTCGCTTGCCGGCATTACCGAAACCCCGGCTGTCATCCTTCTGGCCCAGCGCCCCGGACCGGGCACCGGGCTGCCGACCAGAACCGAGCAGGGCAACCTGCTCATGGCGATTCACGCGGGCCACGGTGATTTCGCGCGGGCGATATTTGCACCCGGCACACTTGAACAGGGCTATGAGATCACCCGACGGGCATTTGATACAGCCGACCGGTTTCAAATCCCTGCGATCATCCTGGCAGACCAGTACTTCGTCGACACCTACTACACCACCCCGGCGTTCGCTGTGCCTGAACGCGTTGCGCGCCACATTGTTGAAGCACCTGAAGGCTACAAACGCTTTGCGCTTGCTGACGGCATACTGTCTCCCCGGTCCGTGCCCGGATTCGGGCCGGGAAGGGTCTGCGTTGACTCCGACGAACACGATGAGAGCGGCCGCATAACCGAAGATTTAGACGGCATCAGCCTGCGCATGAAGCTCAGAAGAGCCTCAAAAATAAAACTGGTCAAGGACAGCGCCATGATGCCGGACCTCTACGGCGCCGAAGATTACGAAACCCTTTTCATCTGCTGGGGCTCCGTGCTGCCTGCTGCGCGCGAAGCGGTTGCACGCTGCGGAAAGACATCGGCCCTGGCGCACTTCACGCAGGTTTTCCCCGTCAACCCGCAGGTACAGCACCTGATAGAGCGCGCCCGCAGGGTTGTCGTCATTGAAAACAACCAGAGCGCCCAGTTCAGGCAGGTTCTGGAAACAGCGCTGCGCATCAGGCTTGACCACACCATTCTGAAATTCAATGGTCTGCAGTTCAGCGTTGCCGAGCTGAGCGCTTTGATGAAGGAGGCCGTATAATGGATCCGAACGGTTACACGTTTGACGGTGAAAAGGCCTAGTGCCCCGGATGCGGCAATTACGGC
>Ga0194127_10007333_pt1 | contig 12205 bp, 8 predicted proteins | sample TA2KigC100mmetaG_FD_148624 | JGI IMG/M metagenome (GOLD analysis project Ga0194127, IMG submission 148624) | Freshwater microbial communities from Lake Tanganyika, Tanzania - TA2015036 Kigoma Deep Cast 100m | ecosystem: Environmental > Aquatic > Freshwater > Lake | place: Tanzania: Lake...
GTCGAGGAGCAGGCTGACCCTTCAAAGGGGATTATGGTTTCATCGGTTGAACCGGAGAGTCCCGCTTATAAAGCGCAGATCAAGACCGGCGATTATATCACGAAAATAGATTCCAAGGAGATTCGTGATATACTTGATTTCGAAAAATACATACTGAAAAAAAATGCAGGAGATAAACTTTCGATCATCGTCAATCGCAGTGGAAGAGAATTTAAGATAGATGTTACCATTGAAAAGGCGCCGCTTCAATCTGTCGAAAAGCTTGCCCTGGAAAAGCTCGGACTGTTTGTGCAGGATTTAACACCCCAGCTTGCAAAACAGTTAAATTTGTGGTGGGTAAAGAGCGGCGTATTGATTTCCGGGGTGCAAAAAAAGAGTCCGGCTGCCGAGGTGGGCATTAAAGAGGGGCATGTGCTTGTGTATGTCGGTCAATATAGAATTAATGATATTGAAGAACTGGGCGCCTTGCTGAAAATCATGCAAAAGGGAGATGTCTGGGAGATAGGCATCGTCTGGTCTGACCAATATGGCGAGCATCAGGGCTACGCCAGAATAAAAATCCGCTAAGTTCGATACTGAAGAAATTGAAAGTATCTACCGTCATTTCGCTTGACTATTAAATTGAAAAAGATAAAATCCACCCGTAAATTCATCGTCTTAACGCCACAATATTAAGTAAAATTATCATAAGGAGTAAAAACCATGCGCTACGAACCAAAACCGATTGACACATCAAAAGTAAAACTAAGCGGCGAAATTCTTGAACTTACCGAGTCGCTTGCGAAAAATGCGCATGACATCTGGGCACAACAGCGCATCTCGGACGGCTGGAGATGGGGGGCTAAACGTGACGATACCAGAAAGGACCACCCCAATTTGGTTCCCTACGAAAAGCTTAGCGAGACAGAAAAGGATTATGACCGCAAGATGGTGCTCCTGACACTCAAGGCAATCCTCGCACTGGGGTATCGCATTCAAAAGCCTTGATATTATTGTTGATAAAATCACGTGGCATTATAAAACCGCTTTTGTAGAAAAATTCGAGTTTTATTAAATCACGAGGTAGCTTCATGTCAGACAATGCTGTAAGCCACACACAAAGCCCCACAGTCCCTCCAGGCGCAAGCCACCCCCATCAAAAATCGTCAGAAGACTACGATATGGTTGATTCCGAAGCAGACCTCGCTCGTTTTCAACCAATCAGCAATATCCTTATTGATTGCCATAAAACACTGTTTCGCAGATACCAGAAATCCAATCAGGCAGCCATGCGTCACCAGAAGTATCATAAATATCTTACCATTACCGCCGCCGTATGCGGCGCTATTGCCGTGTTGTTTGCCATTGTCCAGTTATCCGGTTTCTTTTTACTCTCCTGGCCAATGTGGGTTGAGGTGCTGGCGGCATTAATTACCTTTGTGGCCGTAATACTTGGGTTAGAGCAAGCCAGGCACCCCCGGTGGATTCTTGAACGCCATAAGGCGGAACTATGCAGATTCCTGAAATTTAGCGCCCTTATTGATCCTGCTTTATGGGCTAAAGGCACTGATGTAAACATACACTGGGAACAGCATCTCCAGGATGAGGTGCGCGAAATCAAACGATTAACGCGCCACGATCTTCATGGTTTATTAGAAAGGCACGAAGTATCTGATATGCCATCCGGATTATCACAATGTAAAATTCAGGAAGATGAACTCAGGGCACTGGTAGATTATTTTAGAGAGAAGCGCATCAGCTATCAGATGGACTATTTTGATAATCGTGCAAAAAGCAGAAAAAAAATCAATACCTACACCCAAAAATTACCCCCCTTGTTGTTTTTCCTTAGTATCGTCGCGGTATTCAGCCACTTTATAATTGATATACTCTTAAAATCCGTCCATGGCATCCACAGCGCTGGTATTATTCTTATCGTGCTTGCGGCTTCTTTCCCGGTGATTGGGGCAGGGATCCGCACCCTGCGCTCCGCCCACGAGTTCGCACGCCTGGCAAGCCTGTTTTGTGCAAAATATAATGCCCCAAAACGGCTAAGCGATGTGTTGGACGATGTAATGAATGCAACGTCCGCAGGGCATAATAAGACAGGTCAGGTGTTGTACACACTGTGGCAGTGTGAACAGTTCCTGGAAGACGAACATTATGAATGGCTGCGCCTCATGTACGAAGCGGAATGGTACGGGTAGTTTTCCCGTATTTCATATAAATGGTAGGACAAGCGTTCTCCGGTTGACAATAAAATACCAAACCCGAACGAATCGGAAAGCGTAGCGCGGGTGGCTTGTCCCCCGCCAATTGACCGTATATTTTACTATAGGAGAAAAAACCATGCCCGATCAGCCGAATGCAGACGACAAAACACAACGCGTCGTCCGCGTCTTTATCTCCTCTACCTTTCGCGACATGCAGGCGGAGCGTGACGAACTGATGAAGATTGTCTTCCCCGAACTCCGCAAACGGTGCCGCGAACGTTATGTGGAATTCACCGAGGTTGACCTCCGCTGGGGCATCACCGAAGAACAAAGCAAACAAGGACAGGTGCTGCCTATCTGCCTGGAAGAAATCAAACGCTGCCGTCCGTATTTCATAGGACTTTTAGGCGAACGATATGGCTGGGTGCCTGAAAAAATACCACAGGAACTTATTGAGCGTGAATCATGGCTCAACGAACACCTCGGCAAGACGGGCAAATCGGTAACGGAACTGGAAATCCTCCACGGCGTCCTCAATAACCCCGATATGGCTGCACACGCCTTCTTCTACTTCAGAGGCCCGGCATATATCAAAACCATCCCACAGGAGAAACAAAAGGATTTCACCGCAGAGGGCGCAGAGGACGCAGAGAAACTGCAAAGGCTAAAAGACGAAATACGGAAGAAAAACCTGCCGGTTTATGAGGATTATCCTAATCAAAAGAAACTGGGGGAATTGGTCTTAAAAGACCTGTGGGAGGTGATTGACAAGAGATTCCCCCTGGAAGAAGTGCCATCCAAGATTGAACGTGAACGGATGTACCACGAGGCGTTTGCAAGGGCGCGCCAAAAGGTGTACATCGGCAGGGATATATATTTTAAACGACTGGACAAACACGCCGCCTCAGAAGACCCGCCGTTGGTTGTGCTGGGCGAGTCAGGCGCAGGGAAATCTGCCCTTATAGCGAACTGGGTGAGTCAATACAGGAAGGCGCACCCTGATGACTTTGTGGTAACGCACTACATCGGCGGCACGGCGGACAGCGCAGACCACATAAAGATACTCCAGAGGATCATGGAGGAGATAAAAACAAGGGAGGATGAGCGGTTAGGGAAAAAGGGAAGCGGAGAAAAAGGAGAGGGTATTCCACAGGGTTTGACGGGTAAGGAGAAGGAAGACGAAATCCCCACCGATCCTGATAAGGTCAAAGAGGTATTCCCATTATGGCTGTCAAAGGTGAGGGGCAGGTTTATCCTCGTCCTTGACGCCCTCAACCAGATTGAGGATAAGGATAACGCGCATGACCTGGGTTGGCTGCCCGGATATTTCCCGCCAAACGTCAGGGTGATAGTGTCAACCATATCATCAGATAAAGAAAGGGACTTCACCGCAGAGGACGCAAAGGGCGCAGAGAAACAGGCATGGAGGCGTCCGTATGAGGCGCTGAAAAAGCGCGGCTGGCAGACATTGAATGTGGAACTGCTCAGTCCGGATGAACGCAGGAAACTCATTGTAGACTACCTTGCCCGGTTCACACGGAAACTCGATAAAAAATTTGTTGACATCATCGTTGTTTCTGAACAGACGTCAAATCCCCTTTACCTCAAGGTATTGCTTGATGAACTGCGCGTCTATGGCTACTACGAGACCCTTGGACAGAGGATTGAACACTATTTGGAAGCCAGGACTATTGACGACCTCTACGAGAAGATACTGGAACGCTACGAGGAGGACTATGAACGGGAGAAGGAGCAGGAGGGGATGGTGCGCAGGGCGATGTCGCTGATATGGGCGTCACGGAGGGGGTTGTTTGAGAAAGAGTTACTGGAACTTTTAGGTACAAAAGGCAAAGAGCTGCCGCATGTGTACTGGTCGCCTTTATTTCTTGCGGCGGAGGAGTCGCTGGTCAACCGTTCAGGACTTCTAACCTTTTTCCACAACTACATGAGAAAGGCAGTTGAAGATAGGTACCTTAGTGATACGGAACAAAGACGCAAGGCGCACCTCCAGCTTGCCGATTATTTTGAGAAAAAGACATTAGACGAACGCCAGGCGGATGAACTCCCCTGGCAGCTCCGCCAGGCGGAAGCCCGCGACCGCCTCCGTGCCTGCCTGCTGGATATTGACCGCTTCCTCCTGATGGAAAAACAAAGTCAGGAGGAGCTGATGGAGTATTGGGTCTTTTTGGGGGAAGATCGGGTAATGGGGAAGGCATATCTGAAGGGTTTTGAATCGTGGTCGGGTAAATTGAAAAGAACGGACACAGGGATTTCGTATGCTGCAAATGAATTAGCTCTTTTTCTTCTGCATGCAGCCAACCATGCGGAGGCAGAACCGCTCATGCGCCGCGCCCTGAAGATTGATGAGCAGAGTTTTGGAGAGAACCACCCAAAGGTAGCCATCCGCCTCAACAACCTGGCACAGTTGCTTAAGGCCACCAACCGTCTAGCGGAGGCAGAACCGCTCATGCGCCGCGCCCTGAAGATTTTTGAGCAGAGTTTTGGAGAGAACCACCCAAATGTCGCCACAGCCCTTAGCACCCTGGCACAGTTGCTTCAGGCCACCAACCGACTATCGGAGGCAGAACCGCTCATGCGCCGCGCCCTGAAGATTGATGAGCAGAGTTTTGGAGAGAACCACCCAAAGGTAGCCATCAGCCTCAACAACCTGGCAGGGTTGCTTCAGGCCACCAACCGACTATCGGAGGCAGAACCGCTCATGCGCCGCGCCCTGAAGATTGATGAGCAGAGTTTTGGAGAGAACCACCTAACGGTAGCCATCCGCCTCAACAACCTGGCACAGTTGCTTCAGGCCACCAACCGACTATCGGAGGCAGAACCGCTCATGCGCCGCGCCCTGAAGATTGATGAGCAGAGTTTTGGAGAGAACCACCCAACGGTAGCCATCCGCCTCAACAACCTGGCACAGTTGCTTCAGGCCACCAACCGTCTAGCGGAGGCAGAACCGCTCATGCGCCGACACTTGGAAATATTTCTCCAGTTTACCCGCGAGACAGGACATCCCCACCCTCATCTACATGCCGCGGTCAAGAATTATGCCTATTTGTTGCAAGCGATGGGTCGCAGCGCGGATGATATACGAAACAATTTGGAGAAGCTGGGTAAACGCTTTGGGGTGGATTTGGGTGGAGCAGGTGGGCAGACAGGCGCAGCACCCCCGCCCAAACTCCGCGCCGTGATTGAGCAATTGATGCGAGACCAGTCGGAGGCCAATGCCAAGAACATATTCGCAAAACTCCAGCGCGAAGACCCGGCGTTGTTGGCGGAGCTTATACAATGGATTCAGCAACAGGAACAACAAAAACAACAGGTAAACTACGAAGAACTGGCTAACATGGAAAAGGCTTTGGGGCAGGAACACCCCGATACGATTGCCGCCCGATTTGATCTTGCACAATTATTAAGGGACAATGGCGACCATAAAGGCGCAGCGCCGTTATACAGACAACTGATTGAAATATATGAAGAACTAACAAAGAAGGACGTTCCAATTTTACCAGATATTATGGAAATATTTGCAATCGGCAGTAATAATCTTGCGTTCCACACCCTTGTCCCTGAACGAAACTGGAAAGAAGCGGAGCATTATTACAAAAAGGCAATTGAAATCTTTAGAAAGATTAACAACCCAGTTCATGCAGCAAATTCAGAGATGAATCTCCAGGTTATGTACCACCTTTCAGGGCAAACGGTGGATGTGGACAGGGTAAAGGAATTAACAAAAATCCTCGAAGACGCAGGCGACAAACGCGCAGAGAAGGGGCAGAAGATTTTGAAAGAAATATCTTAGCTTTTTGAAAAAACTGTATTTTTATATGTAATTAGCATGAAGGGAATACGTAGCGCGGGCGGCTTGTCCCCAGCCAAATACATGGATTCACACGTGCCCAAAGCCGACCACACCTGTCCTCGACTATGATCGGGGAAGGGATCGGCGCTACAATTTTCAAAAAATTAAAATGTTGCAAAATTCTTTATTATGACAAGCGGGGACGCTTGTCCCATCGGAATGTGTCATTATGACAAGCGAGGACGCTTGTCCTACCAATATGGTAGCGCACGCGTCTCGCTTGCGCAAAACCATGGTGGGTCAATTATCTCCGATTGACAATATAATTTGATAAAATTGAATTTTTTGTTATATAATGTGGCAGAAAATTTTTGAAGCATCTTTTTAATGAAAGGCAATAATTATGAAAAAAATGGTTTTCGAAAGCAAATTGCTGGCTGACGGGCATCTGTACTGTCCGGATGAAATATCACAGAAAAAGAATGTCCATTTTAAAGTAATTGCAAGTTTTGAAGAACCAGAATCCGAGGCCTCAGAGGGCGAAGTTGAATTGTCCGCCATTAATGATACTTCTGAAGATTTTCTTTCTGAGGAAGAATTGAAATACTACCTTAATTTGAAGGATTTATGAACAACTTCCAGTGCGGGCAGATTTGGCTGGTAAATTTTGACCCAAGCTTCGGGCATGAATACAAGAAAGTTAGACCTGCCTTAGTAGTCCAGAATAACGAATACAGAGAATCCGGCGATTTATTAACCGTCATTCCAATTTCTTCTCAGACCACAAAACAAACAACCCTCGATATCGTATTGAAAAAGGATCGTCAGAATAGACTCATGGCGGATTCCTTAATCAAAATAAAGCAGATAAGTTCATTTGATAAACGAAGATTTATAAAACTGATCGGTTTCGCCAGCGAAGAAATAATGGACAAAGTAAGAAACAATATCAAATGTTTGCTTTGCTAAAGTAAGCAATTGACCAAAATCCTCGAAGAGGCAGGCGACAAACGCGCGGAGAAAGGGCAGAAGCTGTTAAAAGAATTATCAAATGGCGGTAGGTCAACCGTCCCTTGCGAGGAGGAACGGTTGCGAGGCGAAGTCGAAGCAAACCAGCAGCCTCGCGAACCTGGATTCCTTCGCTTCGCTCGGAACAGGCTGCGCAATCCCTATGGAAAGACCTTTATGATAGTTTGTGAGATTGCTTCAGTCGTGCCTCCTTCGCAATGACGAAAGGGGGAACCAGTGCAACTTCGGCTTCGGGATGCCTCCTTCGCAATGACAATAAAGGAATTTGTCATCATGACAAGCGGGGACGCATGTCCTGCCGGAAATGTTGGTATGACAATCGTCCTACCATGCCAGGATGGATGATGAATCTGGCGGGTTATAATAATCGGTGTTTCACGCATACATCCTTGCAAGGAATCGGAAGGAGGCCGAATTTCATTACCAACACACCCTCTTGCTGATTGAAATAACGATTTTCAATTTGACATGACGGTGGATTTGCCCTACTATATCGTCATGTTAAAACGCTCAATAACAAACAAGCTTTCCTCTCTTGCGAAAAAGTTTCCGGTCATCTCCATAACCGGGCCCCGACAGGCAGGCAAAACAACCCTTGTGAAGATGTTCTTTGCCGGTCATGACTACGTAAGCCTCGAAGACCCTGACGAGAGGGGGTTTGCTCATTCAGACCCCAGGGGTTTTCTGAGGAGATTCGACGGTCGCAGCGTAATCCTCGATGAAATCCAGTGCGCCCCCGACCTGCTTTCATACATTCAGGGCATTGTGGACAAAGAAGCCTTGCCCGGAAGGTTCGTCCTCACCGGCTCACAGCAATTTCAGTTTATGAGCAAAATTACTCAAACCCTTGCGGGCCCCACCGCGGTTGTGTATTTGCTTCCCTTTAGCCTTAATGAACTCACGAAATCGCAATCTCCCGATCCTTACAGGATTGTTGAAATCCCTGTTTCCTACAATAAATCACCGGAAAACCTTGAGGATTTGATTTATAAGGGCATGTATCCACGCATCCACGACAAGGGACTTGAGCCTCACGACTGGCTCCAGGCTTACTTTACAACATACGTGGAAAGGGACGTCCGGGACATTGTTAACGTCGGCGATCTTGAGACCTTTCGGCGTTTTGTGCGGTTGTGCGCGGCAAGGAGCGGGCAGTTGATAAATTTCTCCTCTTTGGCGCTGGATGCGGGCATCTCACACACCACAGCGCGGAACTGGATGTCCGTTCTTCAGGCAAGTTTTATTGTACATCTGCTGCCGCCCCACCATGCCAACTTCTCAAAGCGGATCATTAAAAGCCCCAAACTTTATTTTATAGATACCGGGCTTCTCTGCTATCTGCTGAGGATTAAAAGCCCCGGTGATATCGCCGTCCATCCCATGAAGGGCGCCGTCTTTGAAACATTTGCCGTGTCGGAGTTATACAAGGCATTTACCAACCGGGGAGAAACGCCGCCGCTTTATTTCTGGCGCGACAGGACCGGACACGAGGTGGATATTATTATTGACACGGGCAAAAAGCTTATTCCGGTCGAGATAAAATCCGGCGAGACCGTGGCTGCTTCGTTTTTTGACGGGTTGAAATACTTTACTTCTCTTGGCGCTCCGGCGGCAACTACGGGCGTGGTTGTTCACGGCGGCGATGCCATGTATAAAAGGGATGGGTTTACCGTGAGACCGTGGTATTGTTGCGTGTGACCGTGGAATTGCCTGAAAATATCGGGATTAAACCACATGGTAGCGCATGCGTCCCGCTTGCGCATAAAATACCTGGTGGGTCAACCGGCAGGTCAACCGTCCTGATGGTCATAAAATTAAATCCGAATTTTAAAATCGGTACGTAGGGTAAGGCTTCAGCCTTGCTTTTGGAACTTTACGATTGAGTAGGGGTATCATGAAAATAGTATTGTTTATTATTTCCCCGACTCAAAGTACTTACTCATATTTACACACCAGCCAATTACTGCATCAGGGGCTGACACATTGCATGGATTTATAATATTGAGGGTGCTGGAAACGGTCGAGAACAGAACAAAAAAAGAATGAAACTGTATATTTTCAACACGATAAAATGCATTACGGTTGTTTCTGTTTTATTTTTCGGCGAAACATACCGGGAAACCTTAGGAGATGCTTTGGGTCTTCCCAAAGAACATCATGATATTTCCGGCAAACAAAATTTGGCATGCACTGATTATAAAATCAATAATTATATATATCGCTTGTTGCATGACAAAGAAAGCGGAGACAAATATTTTGAAATACTGCACAACGAGGAAAAGGTTTTTACGAGTGAAATGGGGATGTCTTACGAGATAAATACCGGTGATGCTGCGGGGAACTTACCCCTGCCTGGTAAGGATATAACGGGTGATGGGATACCTGACCTTGTGGTCGAAGGTTACTCTGGCGGGGCGCATTGTTGCAACGATTATCTGATATTTTCTCTTGGAGAACAATTCCAAAAGATAGCCCATCTTTACGGAGGTGATTCATCTTTTGAGTTTAAGGATATTGATGGTGATGGTGTTTACGAAATAATAGGAAGGGATTGGACATTTGCCTATTGGGAAACCTGTTTTGCCGCGTCTCCGGCTCCGGAAATTATTTTGTATTATAAAGACAATAAATATAAACTTGTTTGTGAACTTATGAGAAAGTCACATCCGGAATTCATGGATACATTTGCTAAAGAGCTCGAAAGGGTTAAAAGTGACCCTGCATGGACGGATGAGGTGCCGCCGGCTTTGTGGGGTTATATGTTGGATTTGATCTTTACGGGCAATAGGAAAAAGGCTTATGAATTTTTTGACAGGGCCTGGCAAGGAGATAAAGAAGGCAAAAAAAAGTTTATACGCAAGTTTAAAACACAACTCTCAAAGAGTCCCTATTGGCGCGAAATAAGAAAAATGAACCGGGAAGTATGGAAACGTAACACCCGTTAATGTAAGGCAAATATGGTAGGTCAACCGTCCCCGGTTGACAAATAAAAAACGTCCCAGTTGACGAACTAAACCACGTATAACATTTTAAGGATACATCACATGAAACACCAAAGTGACAGCAGCAAACATCTGATCCCCATCGTTGTCGGCGTTACCGGCCACAGGGATTTACGGGAGGAGGATATCCCTGAACTGGAGAAGATCGTCGGGGACATTTTTCAGGAAATTGAGCATAAATACACACCCCTGGCAAAAAAAGTCAGGGGCAAGGACAAAGGTAAATACCCCCCTATTATAATACTTTCTCCCCTGTCTGAAGGGGCTGATAGACTGGTGGCACAGGTTGGTCTTCATGCAGGTCATGCAGATATAAAACTCACCGCCATCCTTCCCATGCCGAAAGAGGAATACGAAAAGGATTTTGGTACCGCAGAGTCGAAAAGAGCATTTGCCGACTTACTGGAAAAGGCAGCGGATGTGTTTGAATTGCCGTTTATAGAAGGGAATACCCTGGAAAAAGTCCAAACGTGCAAAGAATCCCGCACGAAGCAATACGCCTTTGCAGGCGCTTATATTGCCGTGCATAGCCAGATTCTCATTGCCCTCTGGGACGGCAGGGCAACGGGTGAAACGGCAAAGGTTGTCCGGGCTAAGCTGGAAGGCATTCCTGGCCCATCAGCGCCGCCTGAAAGCCCGCTGGACATCCTCGATAATGGCCCTGTATATCATATTTCTACCAGAAGAAAAAACACACAGACAGAAATTGTAGCGTATAATCATAAACCGAAGATTCCCTGCCTTGTCCACGGTAAAGGGGAATGGGACGTCCTTTATCCAACTATATGGGAATCCGATAAAGACAAATCCTCAAATCATAAACCCATGAATGATAAACCCAAAGATGCTGCCGAAAAATACTATGACAGTGTTTTAAAAAGAATCAGCGAATTTAACAGGGATGTTATGAACTGGAAGAATGAGCATGCGTTAAAGGAAAGTATATCATACGTAATGCCTGAAAGTGAGCAGGAAAAGCTGTCTCCGGGTCTAAGAAAAATCCTGTCTTGTTATGGACATGCCGATACACTGGCGCTGAAATATCGGAAAATTACCACGAATGTGCTTAAACGGTTGCTTATCACCGCAGTAACAAGCTTTTTTATTTTCAATATATTTGATCAATTCTGGGCAAAGGCTTACATACTTGCCTTTTTCCCGATAATTATGGGCATGGGATATTTGTTTTACAAAATAGCGGAAAAAAAAGATTATGAGAACAAATTTTACGACTACCGGGCGCTTGCCGAAGGATTGCGGGTGCAATTCTTCTGGAAATTAATGCATGCAAAGGAAAACACCTGCGATTACTATCTGCGTAAATACAAGGGTGAGATGGACTGGATCTTTCAAATCGTCAGAAATGTAAGTATGGATGCCAATTGGGAAATTTTGAAAAATCCTTTATCCGGTAAGAAAGAGGAATTTGAGATACTGCAAAGGCGATGGGTCAAAGACCAGGAAGCATACTTCGTAGGAAAGGTCTCTGAAAAAGAACAAAAGATCAGGAGACAGGAAAAAATAACGCTATGTTTTTTCTGCGCTGCTATGGCGACGGTATGCGGTTTCTTTATTGTGAAGGCGATTATCGCCTTTCAAAATGGCTCATTCAAAAACTTTATTGATATGGAAGATATCCAACAGTATCCATTTGCATTTTTCATAGATGTTTTCCTGGCAATTGGCGCGGCGCTGGCAATTTATGTGGAAAAAAGGGCGTTTTCAGATGAACTCAAGCAGTATCGGCGCATGAAGTCGCTTTATTGCAGGGCAAGCGGAATTATGGAAAAGTACATCGCAGAAAATAACATCGCAGGTGCAAAAAACCTGGCGATAGAGCTTGGCAAGGAAGCGCTTATAGAAAACGGCGATTGGCACATAATCCAGCGTTCAAAACCATTAGAGCCGTTTCTTGGATGATGAGATACATAAAAAAACGAAGCCTTGGGTGGGCAAAAGCATATAAAACCGCAGATGTATAGACAGATTGCGGTAGGTCAACCGTCCCCGGTTGACAAATTATAACGGCATGAGGTCCCTGCCTGCTATTTTAGCCCCCAATTTCCACGACATCCTGGTTTGTCTCCTCTCCAGTTTTGTTAATTCGGAATAAATTGCAAGCGCATCATTTCCTGATTTGATGCCTTTCGTTATTGACTCTGCGGCAAAAA
>Ga0194127_10007340_pt1 | contig 12201 bp, 11 predicted proteins | sample TA2KigC100mmetaG_FD_148624 | JGI IMG/M metagenome (GOLD analysis project Ga0194127, IMG submission 148624) | Freshwater microbial communities from Lake Tanganyika, Tanzania - TA2015036 Kigoma Deep Cast 100m | ecosystem: Environmental > Aquatic > Freshwater > Lake | place: Tanzania: Lake...
CCGGGGTCCGGGCCACCGCATCGCAGCGGTGGGTGCCGTCCTTCCAGACCACATCCTCGTAGCTGAACAGTTCACCGGAGCGGTAACAGAGCTTGTCGCCGGCGGCGTTGATCACCTCCACGATGCCCCGGCGCACGCCATAGATGGCGTCGGCCGACTGACCGCGACTGAAGATGGCGGCCCCCGTGGGGACCGACACGGTCTCGCTGTCCACCTGGGTGGCCATCAGCTCGATCGGTGTCGCAATGGTGGTGCCCATGGCCATCGGAAGCACCCCCTGCCGCGCTGCTGGTGTTCAGCTTGTCACCGTTATTCCGCAGCTGCGGCAGCGCGCAACACAGCGGACGCCACCCGGTGGCAATTTTTCAGATTCTCTTCAGCTTTCCAGCACGTCCGCCAGGGCCAGCTGGCGGTTGCTCGATTCGCTCGACAGGCTGCCGCCATCGGGGCCCAGGGGCAGCCGTGGGGGTCGGGCGGTCCAGTGGTGGCACCACAGGTCGGAGGCCAGTTCCCCATGGATCGGCAGCTTGCGCAGCTGGCACCAGCCCAGCTGCGCCCCGTTCGGCGGGGTGCAGTGGCGGCAGCTGCGGCAGCAGGGACGGTTGCCCATGGGGGGCCTTGGGGTCGCCCAACCTAATCACGCTGATGCGGACCGACCAGTGGGAGCCCCGAAGCTGCGGGATCTCTTCCCGATGTGGAAGCCCATCAGTGCAGCGCCCTCCATAGGATCCGGGCCTCCGCCCAAGCGCCATGGACGCCCAGCAGCCCCTGCAGCGCACGCCCCTGCACGGGGCCGTGCAGGAGGCGGGGGGCCGCCTGGTGCCCTTTGCCGGCTGGGAGATGGCGGTGCAATTCGCCGGCCTGCTGGAGGAGCACCGGGCCGTGCGCCAGGGTTGCGGCCTGTTCGACATCTCCCACATGGGGGTGTTGCGGCTGGTGGGGCCCGGAGCCAAGGACGCCCTGCAGGGCCTGGTGCCCACCGACCTGTTCCGTATCGGCCCCGGCGAGGCCTGTTACACGGTGCTGCTCAACGACGCGGGGGGGATCCGCGACGACCTGATCGTCTACGACCGTGGCTGGGATGCGGCGCTGCAGAGCCATGAGCTGCTGCTGGTGATCAACGCCGCCTGCGCCGACGACGACACGGCCTGGCTGCGCAGCCAGCTGGAGCCCGCCGGCATCACCGTGGAAGACCACAAGGGGGGCGGCGTGCTGCTGGCCCTGCAGGGCCCCGAAGCCCCCGAGCGGCTGGAGCAGCTCAGCGGGGAGAGCCTGGCGGGCCTGCCGCGGTTCGGCCATCGCACGCTGCAGCTACGCGGCATCGGTGAGGCCTTCGTGGGCCGCACCGGTTACACGGGGGAGGACGGCTTCGAACTGCTGCTCAGCGCGGAAGCCGGGCTGGCCTTCTGGCGCCACTGCCTCGGCAGCGGCGTGCAGCCCTGCGGCCTGGGGGCCCGGGATGTGCTGCGGCTGGAGGCGGCCATGCACCTCTACGGCAACGACATGGATGCCACCACCACCCCCCTGGAGGTGGGCCTGGGCTGGTTGGTGCACCTGGAGATGCCCAAGCCCTTCATTGGGCGCGAGGTGCTGGAGCAACAGACCGCATCCGGCGCGCGGCGGCGGCTGGTGGGGCTGCAGCTGCAGGGCCGCGCCATCCCCCGCCATGGCTACCCGGTGCATGCGGCCGACGCCCCGGCGGGCAGCGCCCCCATCGGCGTGGTCACCAGTGGCGGCTGGTCCCCCTGCCTGGAGGCGGGCATCGCCCTGGCCAGCGTGCCCGCCGACCACGCCAAGCTCGGCACCCCCCTGGCGGTGGAGATCCGCGGCCGCCTGGAGCCGGCCCAGGTGGTGAAACGGCCCTTCTACAGGCGCTGAGGCCCGAACAGCCCGGCGCTGAAGCCCCGGGTGGGACAATCGCCGATTGCTTCTCCCCCCTCAGCATGCGCAGCCACGGATGCGGCGACCTGCGCCCCGACGCCACCGGCCAGGCCGTGCAGCTGTGCGGCTGGGTGGACCGCAGCCGTGACCACGGCGGGGTGATCTTCATCGACCTGCGGGACCGCAGCGGCACCGTGCAGATCACCGTGGACCCGGACAACGGCGCCGCGATGTTCGCCGTGGCGGAACACCTGCGCAACGAAACGGTGATCCAGGTGGAGGGCAAGGTGCGCGAGCGCCCCGCCGACGCCATCAACGAGAAGCTGGCCACGGGCCGGGTGGAGGTGTTGGCCAGCGCCATCACCGTGCTCAACGGCGTGAAGGGCAACCTGCCGTTCCCCGTGTCGGTGCACGACGAGGAGAACACCCGCGAGGAACTGCGGCTGCGGCACCGCTACCTCGACCTGCGCCGCGAGCGCATGAACCGCAACCTGCGCCTGCGGGCCCAGACCATCCAGGCCGCGCGCCGCTTCCTGGAGAGCCAGGGCTTCATCGAGGTGGAGACCCCCGTGCTCACCCGCTCCACCCCCGAAGGCGCCCGCGATTACCTGGTGCCCTCACGGGTGTGTGGCGGCGAATGGTTCGCCCTGCCCCAGTCGCCCCAGCTGTTCAAGCAGCTGCTGATGGTGGGCGGCATCGAGCGCTACTACCAGGTGGCCCGCTGCTTCCGCGACGAAGACCTGCGCGCCGATCGCCAGCCGGAATTCACCCAGCTGGACATCGAGATGAGCTTCATGGACCAGGAGCAGATCCTGGAGCTCAACGAAGCCCTGATCGCCTCCATCTGGAAAACCGTGAAGGGGGTGGAGCTGCCCCGCCCCTTCCCGCGGCTCACCTGGCACGAGGCCATGGAGCGCTACGGCACCGACCGGCCCGACACCCGCTACGGCATGGAGCTCACCAACGTGAGCGACCTGGTGGCCGACATGGGCTTCAAGGTGTTCAGCGGCGCGGTGGCCGCCGGCGGTGCCGTGAAGTGCATCGCCGTGCCCGGCGGCAATGAGGCCGTCAGCAACGTGCGCATCAAGCCCGGCGGCGATGTGTTCAGCGAAGCCCAGAAGGCGGGCGCCGGCGGCCTGGCCTTCATCCGGGTGCGGGAGGGCGGTGAGATCGACACCATCGGTGCCATCAAGGACAACCTCACTGACGAGAAAAAGGCGGAGCTGCTGGCCCGCACAGGCGCCGCGCCCGGCACCCTGCTGCTGTTCGGCGCCGGCGACACCGCCACGGTGAACAAGGCCCTTGATCGCGTGCGCCAGTTCCTGGCCCGGGAGCTGGGTCTGGTGCCGGCCGACCGCGACAACGACCGCTGGAACTTCCTCTGGGTGGTGGATTTCCCGATGTTCGAATTCAACGCCGATGAGCACCGCTACGAGGCGCTGCACCACCCCTTCTGCGCCCCCAACCGCGACGACCTGGGCGCCGACCCCGCCGCCTGGGCCGACACCCTGCCTGGCTCCCGCGCCCAGGCCTATGACCTGGTGCTCAATGGCCTGGAGCTGGGGGGCGGCTCCCTGCGGATCCACGATTCGGCCCTGCAGCGCCAGGTGCTGCAGACCGTGGGCCTGCCCCTGGAGGAGGCCAACCAGCAGTTCGGCTTCCTGATGGAGGCCCTCGACATGGGGGCCCCGCCCCACGGGGGCCTGGCCTTTGGCCTCGACCGCATGGTGATGCTGCTGGCGGGGGAGGAATCGATCCGCGACACCATCGCCTTCCCGAAGACCCAGCAGGCCCGCTGCCTGATGACCGGAGCCCCCGGCGGGGTGGCGGCCCAGCAGCTGGAGGAGCTGCACGTGGCCAGCACCTGGGTGGAGGAGGACGAGGACTAACCCCGGGCCCGGGAGAACCCGAACACAATCCGGGCATTTCCACCTGCGTCTCAGATGAGACCCGAAGCTGGGGTTGTTCTCTTGCCCGGAATGCGCGTGCCCCGCGCCCCCGCCACCCATCAGGGCCCCGCCAAGGCCAGCCGGAGGCGCTCCAGCAGCGACCTGGTGCGCCTCTACCTGCAGGACATCGGCCGGGTGGACCTGCTCAGCCATGAGCAGGAGCTCACCCTGGCCCGCCAGGTGCAGCAGCGGGAACGGCTGCTGCGGGAGCGGCGCCACCTGGCCCAGGCGTTCCCGCCCCTGGCGGAGCTGATCCAGCTGGAGGAGCGGCGTCAGCGGCTGGGCTCCCAGCTGGGCCACACCCCCACCGTGGTGCAGTGGGCCGAGCACTGCGGCCTGGAGCCCGCGGCCCTGCGGGAGCGGCTGCGGCAGGGGCAGCAGCTGTGGGCCGAGCAGAGCGGCCTGGAGGCTCAGGCCCTCAAACAGGCGCTGCACCAGGGCCGTCGCGCCCGCGACCGCATGATCCAGGCCAACCTGCGGCTGGTGGTGGCCGTGGCCAAGAAGTACCAGCAGCGGGGCATGGAACTGCTGGATCTGGTGCAGGAGGGCACCCTGGGGCTGGAGCGGGCCGTGGAGAAATACGACCCCACCCGCGGCTTCCGCTTCAGCACCTACGCCTACTGGTGGATCCGCCAGGGGATCACCCGCGCCATCGCCACCCAGAGCCGCACCATCCGCCTGCCGGTGCATGTCACCGAGAAGCTCAACCGCATCAAGAAGGCCCAGCGCCAGATCGCCACGGAGCAGGGGCGGCTGGCCTCCGTGGCCGACCTGGCCCAGCGGCTGGGGCTGAGCGAGGAGGTGGTGCGCCTCACCCTGATGCGGGTGCCACGGGCCGTGTCCCTGGACACGCGGGTGGGCCGGGAGCAGGACACCGAACTGAGCGAACTGCTGGAGGACAGCCATGCCACCCCGGAGCAGGAGCTCACCCGCGAGCAGCTGCACGCCGACCTGGAGGCCCTGCTGGCGGAGCTCACCAGCCGCGAGGCGGCGGTGATCCGCCTGCGCTATGGCCTGGAGGACGACCACCCCCAGACCCTGTCGGAGATCGGCGCCGGCCTGCAGCTCTCCCGGGAGCGGGTGCGCCAGATCGAATGCCGCGCCCTGCTCAAGCTGCGCCAGCCCCAGCGGCGCTGCCGCGTGCACGATTACCTGCCAAGCCTGGACAGCGATCTGGGGGATGGCTGAGGCCCCCTTGGAGGGGCCCGGTAAATTGAAGGGTCGCTGCTGAAGCCATGGCCAAGTTCGTCTTTGTGACCGGTGGCGTGGTGTCCAGCATCGGCAAGGGCATCGTGGCCGCCAGCCTCGGACGACTGCTGAAGAGCCGCGGCTACAGCGTTTCGATCCTCAAGCTCGACCCCTATCTGAACGTGGATCCGGGCACCATGAGCCCGTACCAACACGGGGAGGTGTTCGTCACCGAAGACGGTGCCGAGACCGACCTCGACCTGGGCCACTACGAGCGCTTCACCGACACCGCCATGTCGCGCCTCAACAGCGTGACCACCGGCTCCATCTACCAATCGGTGATCAACAAGGAGCGCCGCGGCGATTACAACGGCGGCACCGTGCAGGTGATCCCCCACATCACCGGTGAGATCCGCGAACGCATTCAGCGGGTGGCGGCCAACAGCGGCGCCGATGTGGTGATCACCGAGATCGGTGGCACCGTGGGCGACATCGAATCACTGCCGTTCCTCGAGGCCATCCGCGAATTCCGCGGCGATGTGGGCCGCAACGACACCGCCTACGTGCACGTGACGCTGCTGCCCTACATCGGCACCTCCGGCGAGCTCAAGACCAAGCCCACCCAGCACTCCGTCAAGGAGCTGCGCTCCATCGGCATCCAGCCGGACGTGCTGGTGTGCCGCAGCGACCGCAGCATCAGCGAAGACCTCAAGGCCAAGATCGGCGGTTTCTGCGGCGTGCCCAAGCGGGCCGTGATCCAGGCCCTCGATGCCGACAGCATCTATGCCGTGCCCATCACCCTGGAGCAGGAGGGCCTCTGCCGTGAGGTGCTCGACCTGCTGGGGCTCGAGGACCACGAGAGCGACATGGCCCTCTGGGCCGCCATGGTGGCCAAGCTGCGCAACCCCGGCCCCGCCGTGAAGGTGGCCCTGGTGGGCAAGTACGTGCAGCTCAACGACGCCTACCTGTCGGTGGTGGAGGCCCTGCGCCACGCCTGCATCGACCGCGACGCCGCCCTCGACCTGCACTGGATCTGCGCCGAACAGATCGAGGAGCGCGGGGCCGATGCGCTGCTGCGGGGCATGGATGCGGTGGTGGTGCCGGGGGGCTTCGGCAACCGCGGGGTGGACGGCAAGGTGGCGGCGATCCGCTGGGCCCGGGAGCAGCGGGTGCCGTTCCTGGGGCTCTGCCTGGGCATGCAGTGCGCCGTGATCGAGTGGGCCCGCAACCAGGCGGGCCTGGCGGGGGCCACCAGCGCCGAACTCGATGCCGACACCGCCCACCCGGTGATCCACCTGCTGCCCGAGCAACAGGACGTGGTGGACCTGGGGGGCACCATGCGCCTGGGGGTCTACCCCTGCCGGCTGGCGCAGGGCACCCTCGGCCAGCGGCTCTACGGCGATGAGGTGGTGTACGAGCGTCACCGCCATCGCTACGAGTTCAACAACGCCTACCGCACCCTGTTCCTGGAGTCGGGCTACGAGATCAGCGGCACCTCCCCCGATGGCCGCCTGGTGGAGTTGATCGAACTCAAGGACCACCCCTTCTTCACCGCCTGTCAGTACCACCCGGAATTCCTCTCCCGCCCGGGCCGGCCGCACCCCCTGTTCCGCGGGCTGATCGAAGCGGCCCAGCGGCGGCTGCCCGCCTCCCCCAGCGAGGCCATCAACAGTCAGCGCAGCGGCCTCGGCGACAGCCCCCGCACCCTCTCCTCGCCATCGGCATGAACGGCCTGGAGTCACCCGACTCCCCAACGCTGCCGGTGGTGGAAACCTTCCATTCCCTCCAGGGGGAAGGGATCCATACGGGCCGCAGCGCCCTGTTCATCCGCCTCGGGGGCTGCAGCGTGGGCTGCAGCTGGTGCGACACCAAGCACTCCTGGCCGGCGGCCGCCCACCCCCGGCGCCCCCTGGCGAGCCTCACGGAGGAGGTGCGGCAAGCGGCCACAGCCGGGGCCGCCTTCGTGGTGATCACCGGCGGCGAACCCCTGGAGCATCCGCTCGAGCCGCTCTGCACGGCCCTGGCGGCCGCCGGCCTGCCCCTGCACCTGGAAACCAGCGGCGTGGGGGCGTGGAGCGGCCGCTTCGATTGGATCAGCCTCTCCCCCAAGGCGCACCGGCCCCCCGGTGGCGACGCCCTGCGCCGCTGCCAGGAGCTGAAGGTGGTGGTGCATGGGCCCGACGACCTGGCCTTCGCCGAGGCCATGGCCCGGGCCGCCAGCGAGGCCCGCGGCGCGGGCGCGGACGCCCCGGTGCTCCTGCTGCAACCGGGCTGGGACTGCCCGGAAGGCCAGCGCCTGGCCGTCGCCTTCGTGCAGGCCCACCCCCAGTGGCGCCTCAGCCTGCAGAGCCACAAGTGGCTGGGGGTGCGCTGACTACAGCGCCGCTGGGCATCATGGAGGCGGCGCCCCCCGCGAGCCCGTGCCCACCGCCATCGCCCTGCTCTCCGGCGGGCTCGATTCCGCCACCGCCGCCGCCCTGGCCCAGGAGGCCGGCCAGCGGGTGATCGGCCTGTCGTTCGACTACGGCCAGCGGCACCGCCGCGAGCTGGAGGCCGCCGCCGCCGTGGCCGAGGCCCTGGGGCTGGCGGAGCACCACACCATCGCCGTCAACCTGGCGGCCTGGGGGGGCTCCGCCCTCACCGACCCGGCCATCGCCGTGCCCAGTGATGGTGTGCAGGCGGGGGTGATCCCCAGCACCTACGTGCCGGGGCGCAACACGGTGTTCATCGCCATCGGCCTGAGCCTGGCGGAGGCCCGCGGCGCCGAACGGCTGGTGCTGGGGGTGAACGCCGTGGATTACTCCGGCTACCCCGACTGCCGGCCCGACTACCTGGAGGCCTTTCAACAGCTGGCCAATTTGGCCAGCAAAGCCGGCCGCGAGGGGCACAGCACCCAGCTGTGGGCGCCCCTGGTGCGGTGGAGCAAAACCCAAATCGTGCTGGAGGCCCTGCGGCTGGGGGTGCCGGTGGAGCGCACCTGGAGCTGCTACAGCGGGGGCAGCGAACCCTGCGGGGTGTGCGACAGCTGCCGGATCCGCGATGCCGCCTTGATCGAAGCGGGCCGCCCCGACCTGGCCAGCCGCGCCGGCCAACCATGAACGGCGCAGGGGGCGGAGCCACGCTGCAGCGGCGGCCCCTGGCCTGGCGGGATCCGGCGAGGGTGGCGGCGGCACTCGCGACCCAGTGGGGGCCGGAGGGGCTGATCTGGCTGGATGGGGACGGCACCAAGCTGGGGCGCTGGATCACCCTGGCGGCGGACCCCCTGGAGCAGCACTGCTGCCGCGGCCTGCCCGGCCAGCCGGGCGCCAGCGACCCCTTTGCCCAGTTGGAGCAGCTGGGCCCGGGGCACTGGTGCGGCTGGCTCAGCTATGAGGCGGCCGCCTGGGTGGAACCGGCCGAGCACTGGAAAGCCGATGCCCTCGCCAGCCTCTGGATCGCCCGCCACGATCCGGTGCTGCGCTTCGACCTGCAGGGGCGGCAGCTGTGGATCGAAGGCGAGGATCCGGTGCGGCTGGAGGCCATGGCCCGCTGGCTCGAAACCAGCCCCACGGCGCCGGAGCCGCAACCCGGGCCAACCCTGCCGATGGAGCGCTGGCATTGGCACAGCGACAGCCAGGCCTTCGCCGCCGGCGTGGAGCAGCTGCGGGAGTTGATCGCCGGCGGCGATCTGTTCCAGGCCAACCTCACCGCCTGCTGCAGCACCACCCTGCCCACCGAAGGCCCGGCGGGGGCGGCGGCGGCCCTGCCGCTGTTTCTGCAGCTACGACAGCGTTGCCCGGCCCCCTTCTCGGGGCTGGTGATCGCCGGGGGTGCCGCCGCCGGTGAAGCGGTGATCTCCGCCTCGCCGGAGCGGTTTCTGCAGCTCAGCGCCGACGGCAGCGTGGAAACCCGCCCCATCAAGGGCACCCGGCCCCGCCAAGCGGATCCCCAGCGGGATGCCGACCAGGCGGCGGAGCTGGTGTGCAGCGCCAAGGACCGGGCCGAAAACGTGATGATCGTGGATCTGCTGCGCAACGACCTGGGGCGGGTGTGTGTGCCGGGATCGATCGAGGTGCCGCAGCTGGTGGGCCTGGAGAGCTACCCCCAGGTGCATCACCTCACCTCGGTGGTGACGGGGCAGCTGCGGCCGGAGTGCAGCTGGGTGGATCTGCTGCGGGCCTGCTGGCCGGGGGGCTCCATCAGCGGCGCCCCCAAACTGCGGGCCTGCCAGCGGCTGGCGGAGCTGGAGCCCGTGGCCCGCGGCCCCTATTGCGGCTCGCTGCTGCGCCGCGACTGGGACGGCAGCGTCGACAGCAGCATCCTCATCCGCAGCCTGCTGCTGCAGGGCCGGCGGCTGCGCTGCCACGGCGGCTGCGGCATCGTGGCCGATTCCGATCCCCAGGCGGAGGCGGAGGAACTGGGCTGGAAGCTGCATCCCCTGCTGGAGGCCCTGGCATGACGCCGAGCGCAGCGGCCGTGGCCTGGATCGAAGGCCACTGGGGCACCCCTGAGCAGCTGCGGCTGCCCCTGGCGGACCGGGGCCTGCAGCTGGCGGATGGCCTGTTTGAAACCATCTGGGTGGAGGGGGGCCGGCCCCAGCTGCTGGAGGCCCACCTGCGCCGCTGGCGGGAGGGGGCAGACCTGCTGGGCATGGCCCCGCCGCCCTCGGCAGCCAACCTGCAGCCGCTGCTGCAGGAGGCGATCGACAGGGCTGGCGGCCAGGGGGCCCTGCGGCTCAACTGGAGCCGCGGCAACCCGGGGGGCCGGGGCATCGATCTGCCGCCGGGGGAACCCCAGGAAGAGCAGCATCGCTTCTGGTTGCAGCTCACCCCCTGCCAGGCGACGTTCAGGCCACTGACGGCGATGGTGAGTCGCCAAGAAACCCGCAACAGCTCCAGCCTGATGAGCCGTTGCAAGACCTTCGCCTACGGGCAGGCGATTCAGGCGCGGCGGGAGGCGCAGCGAGCCGGGGCCCAGGAAGCCCTGCTGCAGAACAACAGTGGCGAGCTCTGCTGCGGAGCCACCGCCAACGTGCTGGTGCAACGGGAGGGGCGCTGGCTCACACCACCACTGAGCAGCGGCTGCCTGCCGGGGGTGATGCGCGGCCGCCTGCTGGAGCTGGGGCTGGCGGAAGAGGCCCGGCTCGAGGCCTCAGCGGAGCCGGGCGACCGCTGGCTGCTGATCAACAGCCTCAGCTGCCGGCCCCTGCTCCGCCTCGAGGGCCAGCCCCTGGGGGCATGGCCGAAGGCGGAGGCTGAAGCCGAACGGCTGTGGCGCCGCCTGCTCGATCAGTTGCAGCCCTGCACCGAGATCCGGTAGGTGAACCCGGTGGCAGCCTGATCGCCGCTGGCGCCAATCTTGAAATTCACCTGGCTCACGGTCTTGCCGGGGACGGCCTGCACGGTCCACTGACGGCCGGTGCCCATCTGGGGGGCATACGACTCATTGATCACCTGCAGGTTGGAACCATCGGTGAACTTGAGATAGCCCTGGATCGGATAGGTGGCGCTCACCGAGGAGTTGGCGGTGAAGAAGTATTTGAAATAGCTGTAGGGCTGGGTCACGAAGAAGTCCGTGTTCCAGTTGGGGCGGCTGAAGGGCAGCGGGTTCCCTGCGCCAATGGTTTTGGTGATGATCGGGGTCACACCGTTGCCACCCACGGGCGAGAGAAACTGGCAACTGGCCGCAGACACGGGGGCGGCAGCCGTGAGCATGCAACCGCCCAGGCAGGCGGCAACGGCGGGCAGCAGCTTGGTCATGAACGGGGAAACGGTTCCCCTGGATTGTGAAAACAATCGAGGGGGCTGCTGCTGATGTGCTGAAAGTTTTTGGACTCAGACACTCAGGAAGCGGTCGACCACCTCCTTGCTCAGCTCGCTGGTGGGGCCGCTGGCCACGATGCCCCCCCGTTGCATGGCGTAGTAGCGATCGGCCTGGCGCACGAAATGCAGGTGCTGCTCCACCAGCAACACACTGATGCCCGTGGCTTGGATGATGCGGCGCACGGCCCGCTCGATGTCGAGCACCACCGAGGGCTGAATGCCTTCGGTGGGCTCATCGAGCAACAGCAACTTGGGCTTGCCCAGCAGGGCCCGGGCAATGGCCAGCTGCTGCTGCTGACCACCGGAAAGATCGCCACCACGGCGGGCGAGGAACGTCTCCAAGATGGGGAACAGCTCAAACACCAGCGGATCGATGTGGCGATGGCGGGCCAGCCCGCCGGGCAGCGCCTCCAGCCCGAGCAGCAGGTTTTCGCGAACCGTGAGCTGGGGAATGATCTCGCGCCCCTGGGGCACATAGCCAATGCCCGCCCGGGCACGGCCATGGGGGGCCAGGGCGGAGAGATCCTGGCCCTGCAAGTGCACGGCACCGCTGCGCTGCTGCAACAGGCCGATCACGGTTTTGAGCAGGGTGGTTTTGCCCACCCCGTTGCGCCCGATCAGGCAGACCATCTCACCGGCGCCAACGCTGAGGTCGACGTCCCTCAGGATGTGGCTCTCGCCGTAATAGACGTTGAGCCCCTGGAGGTCGAGCAGATGGGCGTTGGGGGTCATCATGCCGCGTCCTCCTGATTGTCACGGCCGAGATACACCTCAATCACCCGGGGATCGCTCTGCACCTCATCCATCGAACCCTCACAGAGCACGTGACCCTCATGCAGCACCGTCACCGGTGACTGGAGGTCGCGGATGAACTCCATGTCGTGCTCGATCACCAGCACGGTGTGATCCCCGGCCAGCTGCTTGAGCAGGTCGGCGGTGCGGGCCGTCTCCTCATCGGTGAGACCGGCCACCGGCTCATCCACCAGCAGCAACTCGGGATCCTGGGCCACCAGCATGGCGATCTCCAGCCACTGCTTCTGGCCGTGGGACAGCCCCCCGGCCGGCAGCTGGGCCTGACGCTCCAGACCCACCACGCTGAGGAGATGCTGCACCCGGTCCCGCTGCTGGGGGCTGAGGGCGCCGAACAGCAGCGAGGCCGGATCGTGGGGGCCCCGCACCGCCAGCTCCAAATTGCGCCGGGGGGTGAGGTTGGCGTACACGCGCGGCGTCTGGAACTTGCGGCCGATCCCTAGCCGCGAGATGTGGTGCTCGCTGCGACCCACCAGGGAGCGGCCCCGGAACAGCACATCCCCCTGGGTGGGGCGCACCTTGCCGGTGATCACATCGAGGAACGTGGTCTTACCGGCGCCATTGGGGCCGAT
>Ga0194127_10007343_pt1 | contig 12199 bp, 23 predicted proteins | sample TA2KigC100mmetaG_FD_148624 | JGI IMG/M metagenome (GOLD analysis project Ga0194127, IMG submission 148624) | Freshwater microbial communities from Lake Tanganyika, Tanzania - TA2015036 Kigoma Deep Cast 100m | ecosystem: Environmental > Aquatic > Freshwater > Lake | place: Tanzania: Lake...
CTGTTCAAAAATTGACCAGTGTTCATGCTTGATGCAGTACTTAAGAAGTCCTGCTGCTGTTCCAAAATTAAGTTGATTGTTTGGATTACTTACACGAGCAATGTAAGAAATAACTTCTTGTGCATTATTATTAACAAGTTCTCCAGCACCTTGAGTAATCGCAATCAATTTAACATTATTCATCTGGTTCACCTTTCATATGCAGTAATTTAATAGCTTGATTTGCAAGCTTTTTGGCTTTACGAAGATAGCGTAATTCTTCTTCTTCGTACATCCAAGGTTGCTTCAAAGCTTTTTTTGAAAGTTTTCTTGTATCTTGAAATCTCATAGAGATAGAAATAGACCCTAGTATTATAGCCTAGAGTCTTGAATCTGTCAAGTTATTTTCTTATTGATGGGTTCGATCCACTACCTCTTCGACCACCCATACCGCCGCCAGCTGGTGCTGGTTTCGGTGCTGGTTTTGCAGCAGGTTTTGGCGCTCCACCATAACCAGGAAGAGGTCTTGCTGGCAAACTACCTGTTGACTTTAAAGTTACCTTTGCAGGATCTTTAACACCAATATCTTTATAATATTTTTGAGTGGATGCAAGTGCTGTTCTATATTCCCTCTTTGCTGCTGCAGCATCTCTTTCACGTTGTCCACCAATGCCTGTGGTTCTAGAAATATTTCTAAGGGCACCACCAAGACCAACATCTCTGGATGCAACAGAAGCTCTTGCCAAATAAACAGGTTTACCACCCTTATAGGCTAGATCTCCAACTTTACCTCCAGGAAGAAGCATTGTTTTAGGAAGTTGTGCTTTTGATTGAGTTTTAGCACCAGTTCCGACAATAGCAGATCCTGATCTTGCACCATAAACACCAGCTTGTGCAGCTACTTTTCTAGCCGAAGTAGTTCCAGCTTTCTGTCTTGCCCTTTCATAATCTTGTTCAGTAGGAGCTTTTGGAGTAACTCCTGTTAATTTATCAGATAAAGCACTAGCTCCAGAACCACCCAACACACTTCCCAAGATACCGCCAGTAACTGTTGCAGCTGCTCTACCAAGTGGATGTGGAATAGGAAGTGCCGCTCCTAATTTAGCACCTGTCATCCATCCTGCCTGCCCTCCAGCAGCAGATGCTGCTGCACCCGAACCTGCCTGAACTCTAGTCTGTCCAGCATCTCTTCTTTGCTTATAATCTAAAGCACCTAAACCAACATTCAAAGCACCAACTGCTGCCTGTCCTCTAGTTGGTCTAGGAATTCTAAATCCAGATGCTTTTGGTTTTGTAGCTAATCCAGTGCTAGATGTGGGAGTTTGTTGTCTGCGTTGTTTTGCAGCATCCCATGCTTGTCTTACTCTATCACCAAATCCTTGTTTTGGTTGTGATTGAGTTGTACGAGCTTGCTGTGCTTGATTATATGTTTGCTTAAACTGTGCTCTTTTTCTTCTTAAATTTTCACCAGCAGGTCCTAAATTCTTTACATATTTTTCAAAATCGGCATCACTCATGGTTTTCCAAGATCCAGTAGCACTCACTCCTGGTGAACCTGCTTCTGGACCATAACCACTAGCTTCTACAATAAAATCTGTAAATGTTTTCATCTACACTAAAACCTTTTTTTTATTTATCTTCTTTTCTTTTTAGGATCATCAGGCTTAGTGGCACCATAAAGTTTTGGATTAACTGTGCCCTTTGTCCATGACATAGACTGCAGAACTCCAGTTCCAAACTTATCATAATATGCATCAAAGATTTTTACTTGAGCATGAGATTGAACAATATCATAAAGTATAATACCATTCACCTTATAAGTGACAAGATAAGAATTTAATGGCAGATGTTTAGACTCTGCCATAACCTTATCACACTTTTCATGTAAAATTTTTACTCCACTTTTTTTTATTTCTTCCTTTTCATCTTTCGTCCAAATGGATGAAAGATCATACTCTGTTACCCCATTGGATAGAGGGGAAAGCTTCTCTGACGAGGTTGTGTGTGATTCGATATTTTTTGCCAAGATTCTTGTCCTTTACTAAACATACAATTTCTGCTTCATCTTGATGAAGTGCTTCAATCATTTGGATAAACAAAACCTCTTTTTTTGATTGCGTCATTTCATAATCACCACCTTCGATAAAGTGATAGAATTTTCTATACTCACTATTGATGCGAGTATGTTCGGTTCCTGCTGGCGCATCATTAGGTGTGTAAGGTACTTCACCCTCTGGTAAACAGCTTTTCAATGAAGTATCAAAATTCCAAATCAACAATGCCTTTAGTGCAGGACTTTCGTATTGTTGAAGGATAGAAGCTTTCTCTTCCTTCGTTTTAGCGTTTGATACTTTTTGTAGAATTTCCGAAATCAACGGATTGTTAGGTAATTTCATTTCAAGTTCCTCTGTAATTATTCGTCCTCCTCGTAGTCGAGGTATTCTGGGTTTTCAAAACTAAATGCAATAACTTCGTCTGGAATAAGTCTCCCGCTATCATCAAACATTTCTGGGTGAATGCTTTGCTTTTTAAAGTAATCTTTAGCTACCCATCCCACTAACCCACCGACAATCAAAAACATTAATGAAAATAAAACGGTGAATGTAATTGAAAACGCTAAGAGTTCCATCTTTTTTCTCCTTTATGTTTGTCTCTCACATTGAGAGAAAATTCAAAATAGATGGTTATTTCTTTTTTGAAGAAAGTCACCATCTTTCCAAACTTTATGAAAAATGTTTTTGGATCTGGTACTTTCCTCCTAGGACGAAGCATTAGCTCAACACCTTTATTTATCCTATCCACATTAACCCTTCACATAACCCTCGTTAATTAAATAGGCAACTGTGTCAGCACAACCTCCAAGTTGTTGGTCATCTAAAAGAACCTGTGGAAAAGTAGAACCCTCACCAAATTCCTTATAAAATTGTTCCTTTGTAAAATGCTCATCAAGATTATACACTATATGATCAAGATGTGCAAGTTCAAGAACTTGTTTAACCTTTACACAATAAGGACAGCCTGTTTTTGAATAAATTGTAAACTTCATTTTCATACAAAACTCCGTTAGTATTATAATTGATTTATGATATTATGTCAACTCTACATTTGGATCAGGAGGACGAGGAGTTGGTTTCCACATACATTCTGCGGCATCAAGTCCCCAGTTGCGATAGAAATCTTTACGATCTACAAATCCATTTTCATTAACAATTGTTCCATATCCATCATCACGGAACATCCAACGACCAACAGAATCGTCAAAATTAACCCAATCATTTAAGAAGTCATCTCTTCCCCATACTAAACAATATTCATTAATAAACGCACCATTTGGAAATTGATTTTTCCGATCATATTCAAGAGTACCAAATCGACAATTCTTATCTGATACTGGTTCAACAACATAAAAGCGCGATGGTTCTTGTTTTACAAGATATGTAATCCACTGCCAAATATCATTCGCAAGAATGTTTCCATCATAATCAAGTATGGGTTGACTTTCATCTTGTACAAACCCTCTTGTGTCTACCCATTCATCACATCCCCAATTGCATTGTTTACATGGACTGAATTGTGGACTTTCACCAAACCAAAAACCAATTTTCCATTTATCATAGGGGAAACACTTTCTTAGAACTTGTGATTTACATTCTCTTGATACAACTGTAAGTGCTTCATTATAAGGAACAGATGCATAGACAAAATCAAATGTATCAAAGTCTGAAACTTTAACCACTTTATTTTTATAAGTCCACACATCATTAATATGTTGATCTGGATATGAGACGACGGGAGCAATCATTGTATCTTTGATTGTAGTGATTGTCTCTGTCATTCTCTCATAACAACTTGAAATGTTTTCATTCAAGTTGGGATACTTTTCAAGATTATCATGAATGGATTCGACAAATGCACCAAGAACCCAAGAAATAATTTCTCTTTGAGGAAGTGCTTCTATACTACCAATTAAATCAAAAGCATTCCAAAAAAGATTTGAAAGAAACGATTGTCCTACTTCTTTATTATCTTGCTCTTGTAATTTTAAATAAATTTCTGGAATTGCAGAATTCATATTATTCTGTAACTCAGAAAGAAATGCGTTGAGTGTTTGAAAATTTGATACTAGTTTTTGATATTCCATAATTAATTTTGATAACATCCTCTAGGAACAATATGTATTTTTGGATTTATAGTTTTGAATGCTGTTATGAGATATTCACATGCAACTAAAGGATTGCAATGATCTCCACATGTGAATATATCAATAGCAGCATATTGCTTCTCGGGCCAAGTATGAATTGATAGATGTGACTCAGAAAGTAAACAAACTGCAGTAATTCCTTGTGGAGTAAACTCTATGGAAATTTCATCCATTAAAGTTGCATTAGATTGAATAATAGCTTCTCTTAAAGAAGCCATTATAAAATCTTTATTGTTTAATAATTTTGCATCTGAATCACACGCATCAAGTATATAATGCGTTCCTAATCGCTGTTCCAATACACTAATTTCAAGATTAAATTTATTTATTATGAAAATTGATGTAGCTGACCATTGTGATAGATGTACCAATCAATTCCTTTACCATCACTGTCGCCCGTCATTTCAATTTCTTCATCCAAATAACGAGCACCAGTTACAATACTAAAATAATCAGCAATTTGACGAACTTGAATTACAAGATTTTTAGGATCAAATTCTTCTTCATCCTTAAGTTCAAAGGTTCCTTGATAACCACCTTTTTCAATCGAATGGTAAATCATATAGACACCTTCAGGTTCACAAAGTTCATCCACATATTCACAAATGGCGGTGTCCTCATCATCATCTGCAGGAACATTATCTGCAATGTCTTCAGCAGTGTAGTATGTAAGACACTCCACCTCTTTCAAAAACAGAGGACTTTCTTCATCTTCAGTTTTACAAACACCAAAATACTGATCAGTATAAGCACCCCAACCAAGAGAACCATCAGTAATAGTATCCCAGGTAGGAAGATCGGACGGTTCATCCCACTTATGAACCTGTTCAGAAATTACATCTGCATCAAATTCAATTTCACCTTCTTCATTAAAGGTAAAATATTTTTCAATTTGCTCTGCAGTCAGTTCCACTGCACCAATTTCTCCAAGGTAGGTTCGTGACCACGGATGCTCACCACCAACCCAAACAGTGTATTCAGTCATAAGTAATAAAAAACCACCTAGGTATTCTAGATGGTTTGAGGTTATTTGTCAAGTGGTCTGCTGGAAGGAGGCTTCCAATCTTTAGGAGGTCTGAATAAGTTGGGGAAAGTATCTTGGATAATTTCCCTCAATTTATAATTATCAACCGATTGCAGGTGCTTTGAGGGCAACTGGTGTTGCTTCGACACTTGCAAGATCCAAAGGGAAGTTATGTGCGTTTCTCTCGTGCATTACCTCAAAGCCAAGGTTGGCACGGTTCAGAATATCAGCCCAGGTGTTGATAACACGACCTTCAGTATCGAGAAGGGACTGGTTGAAGTTAAAGCCGTTGAGGTTAAATGCCATGGTGCTAACACCAAGAGCAGCGAACCAAATGCCTACAACGGGCCAAGCGGCAAGGAAGAAGTGTAGTGAGCGAGAGTTATTAAAGGAAGCATATTGGAAAATAAGGCGTCCAAAATAGCCATGTGCAGCTACGATATTGTAGGTTTCTTCTTCTTGTCCAAACTTGTAACCGTAGTTTTGGGATTCGTTTTCAGTAGTCTCACGAACGAGTGAAGACGTAACCAGGCTTCCGTGCATAGCACTAAAGAGGCTGCCACCAAATACCCCAGCCACACCGAGCATATGGAACGGATGCATAAGGATATTGTGTTCTGCTTGGAAGACGAGCATGTAGTTAAACGTTCCCGAGATTCCGAGAGGCATTGCATCAGAGAAGGAACCTTGACCGAAAGGATAGACAAGGAACACTGCAGAAGCAGCGGCAACAGGAGCAGAGTAAGCAACACAGATCCAAGGACGCATCCCCAGACGATAAGAAAGTTCCCATTCACGACCCATGTAGGCATAGATACCAATCAGAAAGTGAAAGACGACCAGTTGGAAAGGACCACCATTGTACAGCCACTCATCAAGAGAAGCAGCTTCCCAAATGGGGTAAAAATGCAAGCCAATGGCATTGCTTGAAGGAACTACAGCACCCGAAATGATGTTGTTTCCGTACATGAGTGAACCAGCAACAGGTTCACGAATGCCATCAATGTCCACGGGAGGAGCAGCGATAAATGCAACGATGAAGCAAATTGTTGCGGCGAGAAGGCAGGGGATCATCAGAACGCCGAACCAACCCACATAGAGGCGGTTGTCGGTGCTGGTGACCCAGTTGCAGAATTGATCCCAAGTATTCAGTTGTCGTTGTTGAGCAATAGTAGCAGTCATTGTTTTAAGCAGTTAGTAAGACCATCAGGGAAATGGTGGAGATACTATGCTCCCCGCACCCTTAGCGGGGATATGAGAGACGGATTGGTAATCCTGCCTAGTCTCGGTCAAGCGGCAGGGTGTTAACAAAAATTAAAGAGTTGTTACATTCCTTAACTTGTTGTTGTATTTATTATAGCACTGTCAGAAAATGCTGTCAATACTCTAAATACAAGAGTATCATAAGTAACTCTAATGGCTAAGTCGCCCAATAAGAAAGGGAAGAAAGGCCCTTCTAAACAAAATCAAGGTAATGCGACTGCGAAGAAAGCAAAAAACGGTGGTAAGAAAAAATGATTCCTCTAATCCTGGCATCAGTTTTTACAGCTACCCCCATGGGCCCAGGTCAGGTGCCACATTTTATGAGAACCTGTGATAGAATTCGTATTCATGATCCTAAGACAGGAACTAATTGGATTCTTTGTATCAATGGGGTTTATCAATTTCCTAAGAATGGTAGACCACAAGATAGAAGTTTGCCACAACATAAACAACAACTAATTTAATCTTATGGAATTTATTGCTTTTTTGATTGTTGGATATGTGGAAATCAGTCCAGGTCAATGCAAACTTGAATATTTTCGTTACAACGATGTACACTCGCTAGTAATCCCGTGCCACGAGAATGGAACACTCCAAAGAGGGAGTGTTGGAATGATTCCATCCATAAAATACTTAAAGCCATAGATCATCACACTCGTCTTTACTTAGAGACGGGTGATTTTTGGCATGAGGAACAGGCACAAATATTACGAAAGTATGTCAAAGATTTAAAAGTTTGGATACATAAAGAAGAAGGTAGATGAAAAACCTAAAACTATTAGACAAACTTATTGTCACTATTGTAATAGGCACACTCGGATACGTTGGTGTAACATTTGCCAACTGTAACTTTCTAATACCAGGCTCTATGGAGAGAGCAGATGCTCTAGGGGGGTTAAAGAATCCTCCACCGCTAGAGTGCTCACAGTCAGTCACACAGGGTTACAACGCCCTCTTCACGCTATTCACAGCGTTGCTAGGATTAAAAGCAAAGATGGATGACTAAGAAACCCAGAGTTTACCCTCTGCTTTCCTGCGTCTGAGTAGTCCTGCCTCTACTTTACTGCCAGGATTACGATACATCTCCAATACTTTAGGCACTTCATTCCATCTACGATCTTTTAGGATGCGTGTAATAGTATTGAAGTTAGAAGCACCATAGAAACCTGCACCAAGATTATAAGCAAAAGAAAGTAAAGCCCCTCTTTGGTTGTCATTCATCTCGCTCCAATAAGGAATCTTTGTAAGTGCTGGAATAAATTTATTTTTTAAATCAAATTCCAATAATGTATCTGCATATTTTTGAGTGATTATTTTTCCAATTTTAAATGAAGAGCCATCAAAGTCTTTTGTACTTCCCCACCCTATTGTAATTGGCAATCCCCCAGTTAAAGGATCGGGATATGCATGTAAATGACATCCTTCAAATTCTTTAATTAAATCCACCCCAGATTTGGGTAGAACTACCCCACTTTGGGGTGGATTGGCAGGGTGTTCTACTTTTTTGCAGTAAAAATTCTTCCCCAACCAGTTTTATCTTTACCCTTCTCTAACCATCTTTGCATAAGTTCTGTCTTCTTATATACAGCTCTTTTACCATTAGTAACAGAACCACTATAGCCATCATTTAATGAACCATAAGGATCATTAACTACATAATCTTCACCTTGCTTACCAATTACGGTAAGCATGTGCCCGCCAGTAGGAGAAGATAAAGAGCCCCTATGGAGTATGCCAATAACCACTGGTCTACCAGCAGATAACTCACGATCAAGATCAGCAAACCCAAGATTATACTTAAATTCAGACTTAATTCCATAAGACTGTAGAACACGAGTTTGAACCGAGTGATCCGTTGAATCACCAATTGCAAAAACTTTTTGAACATAAGCATCATCACCTTTTGGCCCGTTAAGTGTACCTGGCTTAAAATATTCTAACACCATAGCACATGCAGATGAATTACAAGTTCTGTTAGCATCCCTGTAATTATCTGTTTGTGGAAACCAAGGTACATCAAGAACTGTTGATTTTGACTTTTCTGGTTGAGATCTATAAATTTTTACCCAATTTGCAGTATCTTCTAATAAAGGTGAATTCAATAAATCAACTTCAAGTTGTTCTACTGCAGCAACATGTTTGGGATTATTTTCGTCGTAATGTTTAAAAAAGTTATGAAGATCTATTTTCATTTGATTATTATCAACTATTCGTATTTATTACCTAACGTATTCTTCCAACTTATCTAGTAATAAATTCATATAACGATTTGCCAAATCTTTTGTTCGTTGATCATAAGGCTCATAATATATTTGATTTTTTAATTTTAAGATATGAACTTTCATTTCATTCTTATCTAACTGTCCCCTCGGCATACATAAAAAAGAACTCAGCAGTATTTAGTGCTGAGTTCTTTATTGTGTGGAAATCAAAAAATTCCAGGGATGATTTGTCCTGTAGTAAGGTAGGTGCCAACAGCAATGACGAAACCGAGCATTGCTAGACGAGCGTTGAGGATTTCTGCCTCGGGGGTAAAACCGAATTTCATTTTGTTTCTCCTTGATAGGGGTGTTGTTGTTTGAGTTCAGGGTTTGGTGTGGATGATACCACTTGTTTGATTGGTTTGATGACAATAAACTTGTCATTCTTTAGGGTGCCAGCAAGCTTGACCTCAAGTTTAGTGTTATGATCCCAGTCACCTGACGTAATCAATTCAGTAAGAACTGAAGCAAATTGCCCAAGCATATCACTAGTATTAGTGGAAGTAGGTATGTCTGACATCACCTTTTCTTCTGGTTCAAGATTGCCAATCATCAGTAATCATCTCCATACTTTAGTCCTGATTCGGCATTCATCAGTTCAACAGTCGTTTGGAATCCCTTTGCGACGGTGAGATCATGAGTCTTTCCGATGTCGTAGACTGCTGCAACGTCGTAGACGGGTGCAGTAATCCAACTAAATCCTTTACCAAAAGTGTTATCAGGATTGACCACGTACCAATGACAAGCAGTGTCAGGTACGGAAACAGAACATTTTTTCCAGTCATTATCCCATTGAGGTACTTGGACAAATTGTAGTATAGCAAATAATACTGCGAAGAGGCTGGTAAACATTAGTAGGTCTCAGAGAGTTGCTCTACAGCATAGCATAGAGTAACGAAAAAAGCAACCGAGGTAACGGTAAAAATAACTTCAGTCATCAGAAGATACCGAAGAAGAGCTTGCCAGTGAGTGCATAAGAAACAGCACCAGCAATAATGCCGACCATAGCCCAGCGTCCATTGTAGGTTTCCTTCCATTCATTAGGGGTTTGTTGACCGTAGTTATGGTAATACATAGTGGGTTCTTTTGCCCACATGTTTTGTTGTCCACGATCATTAGTTGTTACAGTCATTTAAGATATGTAAAGATTTACAACAGTATTATATATGAAAAAGGGGAGCTTGTCAACCCCCCTAAAGTTTTAAAATGCTTACAAATTATTAAATTCAAATTGGAAGAAGCTCTCAACAGTCATTTTATTAGACTCATTTTTCCACCATTCCATAAGACCATTACGACTTCCAGTATGAAAAGCATCTACATGTTCTGGATGAATTGTTGATCCAAGATCAAGACGATATACAAATATGGGAATTGAATATGTTTTTCCTGCATTATAAATCAAATCATCAGCAACTGCTCGTGGACGAACACCATTATCTAACTTGTACTTATCTTCACCACGAACATGATGCTTCATAAGCTTCTCAGCATAATGACGATTAATCATGTATGCTGCAGTAGAAAAATCATCCACAAGTCTGGGGTGAAGATTACCCAGTAGTTTGCGTGGGTTAATTACTGCAAGTTGTACAACATCCCAATCATAAGGAATATAAGAATAGAATTCTTTCCAAGTAAAGGGCCAATGTTTTACTGGTTCCAAATCAACATCATCTTCACAAAAAATTGCATGATCTGTTTCAGAAACATCTAACCAATGGCGAATAGCTTTTAAATGAGATGTGACACAACCCACTTCGCCAGATGAAATTTCTGGATACCTCCCAACGAGTATATGGCTAAGATCATCAGACCTACCATCATAAGCAGCAATCCTTTCATAGTTTGCAATTTCCCAGTAATCAAACTGGTCTTCAACATTTTTTCTTCTTTCGGGTTGTCCATCAAGATTCAAATAATAAATTGGACAGATGCCCTTCAGTTTGTATGCAGCTTTATTTTTTTCCATTGATAACAGAATGTACGTTTGGGATGTAATGATTTTTAATCACTTTGATCCAATCAAAGTTCTTAGAGTATTCTAGTATGCTTTTACGATTTTGTAAAGAGTACTCACGGTTTTCTATGATTTTTTGTTCAACATATTCTACATCAGAGATCTTGTCTTCGGGAATAATTGTAATAAATTCTTTAGATTGATCTAGGTTTGCCTTTCCCCACTCACATACTACTACACCAAGACCAGCGGCAAGTGCTTCCATACAAACTAGAGGATGTGCTTCACCATCGCTGAGAAGAACCAGATTACCATACTCAGTCAACTGTTTATGAAGTGTAGGTTTGTCCCATTCCCCAAGATAGTTTTTAGAAGTATTGAATCTACTGTCTGCAACATTACCAGCAAACCAAAGACTATCAATAGACTGGAACATATGTTGGCGTTTCCGATAATCAATCTTAGCCAAATAGATGCTACGATCAGAAAACTCTGGTGTATCTGTATAATTAAATACTTCAGTATTTACTCCGTTTGGAGTAACGAATAATTTATCTTCTGGAATATTTAATAAAATTTTGTAGATATTTTTAATTCCTTCAGATAGACAAAAAACATTTGGTTGAATTCTACCAAATGCATTTGCAACTCCAGCGTATCCATTAAACATATCGGGTCTTTCTAGATAACCAAAATGACTTGTGATTGCACATGGATATTGAATGTAATTATACAGACCAACAAATTCATCATAGTGGATATGAACAAAGTCTGGTCTGAAGGAATTAACTTCGTTTATAATTTGTTGAAAATCTTTGGTATTAATAATTTGCACTTCATGTCCTAAAGACTCAAGTGCATTTTTAGTATCCCAAATAAGAATTTCTACAGCACCCCATCCTGTTGGGGGTATGGGCATAATGCCAGGACCAATTAAAGTAATTTTCATCGTTTTATTAATAGAGGATAATCAGTACATACACCATAACAATCATATGCAATTAAATTTGGCAGATTTTCTTTTTGCATATAAGATTCTGGCATAACAATTATGCTTCTTGAAGTATATGGATGTCCAGGATATGTCCAAATTTTATTTGTACTGGTTAATGTATAGAAATCATTTTGATGCCAGAAGTAATTAAAACCACCTGTAGCTCTAGAAAATTCAGAAAGTGCTTCTAAATTTTTACAATGAACCCAAAGATGTTCTCTACGAGATCCTAACCAATACCAATTAATTAAATATTGTGGGTCATCATGCCCAAGATGTAACGTACCAGTAACAATATCATAACGTATATCTATTTCTACATCAAATCCCATAGAAATAGCTTTATCAATTTGTTCTGGAGAATTTTCCGTAAGTGGATTGGGGCCATCCAGATTGGCTCGATGTGCAATGATTCTCATGATTAACCTCTAATGCAATGTGCATCCATAGGATAGGGTGCTAAATCATTTTGTGTAAACCTTCTCATAAAAGCTCCATATTTGAAGGCTTCAGGTGA
>Ga0194127_10007350_pt1 | contig 12187 bp, 10 predicted proteins | sample TA2KigC100mmetaG_FD_148624 | JGI IMG/M metagenome (GOLD analysis project Ga0194127, IMG submission 148624) | Freshwater microbial communities from Lake Tanganyika, Tanzania - TA2015036 Kigoma Deep Cast 100m | ecosystem: Environmental > Aquatic > Freshwater > Lake | place: Tanzania: Lake...
ATGGCCGCGGGGCATCGGATATGAAGGGAGGAGTCGCCTCTTTCATCCATGCCATCTCCATGATCGACCGTTCCAACATCCCTCTCAATCAGGGAAGTCTCGCCCTCCATCTCGTCTCCGATGAGGAGTCGCACGGCCATCAGGGCATGGGTTTTCTTGCCCGAAAGGGACTGATCAAAGGGGACGCTGTTCTTGTGGGAGAACCGACCAATCTCGATCTAATCATTGCCCAGAAAGGAGCTCTCTGGTTCAGAATTGCCACTTTTGGAAAGTCAGCCCACGGCTCAAGGCCAGGGCAGGGCGTGAACGCCATCGAAAAGATGATGGCCTTGATCGACCGGTTGAACTCCATCCCATTAGCAAAAGAGCATCCCTTGTTAGGAAAACCGACGATCAATATCGGAAAGATTCAGGGCGGGATAAAAGTCAATGTGGTGCCGGATCGATGCGAGATCGAGGTCGACCGGAGATTGTTGCCCGACGAGAAAAAGGAGGAAATCTTAAGAGAAATCAAATTGGCGATCGAATCCATTCAAGCACGGGATCCTCTTTTAAACTATCAGATCGAAGAGATCGATTATGCCGAGCCGTCAGAAATTAGTCCTGATGAGGATATCGTCCGGATCGGCCTCGAAGCGGGCAGGGAGGTGAGGGGAGAAAGGCCAAATGTCAGAGGTTTTTCCGGATTCACCGACGCTCGCTTCTATATCAATCAATTTCATATACCCACATTGATTTTCGGCCCGGGAGGAACGGATCAATCCCATACCACGAATGAGTCCGTGGAGGTGGATAATTTGATTCAGGCGGCTCGAATCTATGCGAGGATCATCGTTCGATTTCTTTCTGTCAGTGGATAATAAAATTTGCTGTGGGTAATTTATCAACTTAATATAGAAAAATCCGAAGCACGAAATCCGGGCGAAGCGTCCAGCAGGACCAATTCGAAACAATATCGAATGACCGAAAATGAACTACCCCGCCGCAAGCAGCGGGGTATCACCTTCTCTTCTTTGCCGTCATTCCGTGCTTGACACGGAATCCAGGCGGGTTTGCTGGATACCGGCTTTCGCCGGTATGACGAATTCGCCGCAAGCAGCGGGGAATAGAACCCCAAGGGATTTAAAATTTCTAAACCATGGTCATTTGATATTCGAATTTGTTTCGGATTGGCCCTAAGAGGACGCTTCGCCCGATATTCGAATTTCGAATTTATGTTTTTAGGAGGACCCTATGTCGATGAGACCGTTTCCGATGAATCTGAACTTTAAGACAGGGGAGCTCACGCCTAATGACCGGACCAACATCCGGAGATTGAGCGATATGAAGGGGATGTTTTTTGAGGCCGAAGCCGAGCGCCGGATTCTTGAAAAGGAGGACCCCCTGATCTATTCCTTCAGCGAGAAGGTCTTGCCCGAAGAGAATGGCCATCTCCAGATCGCCACGACCACGATCCACCCGGGGAAGATCGGCGATGAATATCATATGACCAAGGGACATTATCACAGACGTCCTGATACTTCGGAGATGTATCTCGGTCTGGAGGGGGAGGGCTGCCTTCTCATGCAGACCGTGGAGGGGGATTTCGAATCCATCACCATCCGGCCCGGCACGGTTGCCTACATTCCGCCCTACTGGGGCCACCGGATGGTCAATGTAGGAATGAACCCTTTTATCTTCTTTGCTGTCTATCCCGGAGACGCAGGCCACAACTATGGGGATATTGAAAAAACAGGGTTTGTGAAGATCCTCATCGAGAGGAATGGGAAACCTCTCCTGATCGACAACCCAAGATGGAAAAAATGATGAAAGTGGATTTTGAAAAGATCTTAAAGGAACTCAAGCCCTATCGGGAAAGGAGGGCAGCGGTCGATCCGGGGCATGCTGCCCTCCTCGTCATCGATCTGCAGAATTATTTCAAAGGGATTGCTCAAGGCGTGCTTGGAAATATCTTGAAGGTAATTCAGTCCTGCCGGAAAAAGAATCTTCCCATCATCTTCACCCAGCACGGCCATACCGATCCTCCCTCAGATGGAGGAGGGCTGCAGAGGTGGTGGGGGGAGTTGATCATGGCCGGAACCGAAGATTGGAAATTTCTTCCGGAGGTCGTCATCAAGGAGGAAGACATCGTCCTCCCCAAGAAACGCTACAGCGCATTTTTTGAGACCGATCTGGATGAGAGGCTTCGATCGAAAGAGATTAAAGATTTGATCATCTCAGGGGTCATGACGAATCTCTGCTGTGAAACTACAGCCCGTGATGCCTTTATGAGGGATTACCGGGTCTTTATCCTCATCGATGGAACAGCCACCCGAAAAACCGAACTCCATCTCGCCACATTAAAAAACCTCGGTTTTGGCTTCGCCTACCTCCTCACCTGCGATGAATTGGTTCAAACACTAAACCGAAGTTCCCCCGCCATTAAGAAAGTAACTTACTGACCTCCATACTGTTTTTAGGAAAACGGGCTTTCAGTTACATGACTACAGCCCAAGGAGCTGGAAAGCCCGTTCCTGAAGCGGAGATTTTTCTGTTAATTGGTAAAACGTAGGACCCTTTGGATCTGTTTTTACTCGACAGCGGTTTCGACATCGAGTTCCAAGTTCCATCAAGAGCGTATCGAAACTCTGCACAACCAAACCCTCAGAAGTGAAACGAAGGTTCTTTTTCTTCTTCGCAGACTCGGAGGATTCGGCGGGCTTCACCGGATCGCGTTTCTTACGATTTCTGTCCAACTCTTCATCGTCAAACAATAAGGAAGCCAGGGCCTTGCGCATGTGCCACTCCACATAATAAGCCAGCATGCATAAAAAGATATGTGCCCGGACATGGTCCTCCGTCCGATGCCAAATGGGACGCACCAACAGATCGATCCCCTTCAGAGTTCGAAAGGCACGCTCTACCTGGGTGAGATTCTTATAGCTACGAACCGCATCTTCCGCTGAGAGCCGCTCTTTGGGCTCGCTGGTTCGGATCACATAGATTCCGTCCAGGGCTTCCTCCCTGCTAATCTTGTCTTCATTGCGGACGAAAGAAAAACGATTCTCTTCAATGCTCAGAGTAAAATGCTTTCCTACCTTGAAACGGTCGATCACCTTCCCCACTTTCTTGCCAATCTCGTCCTTTCCCAAGGGCTTCTGGGTCCTGCGTGCCACTTGCTTCGAAATCCGCTCCAACTCCTTTTCCGTCGCCTCTAACAACGCCTGACGCTTGCGTTTCCTTTCCTCCGCCAACAACGGATTAAAACAGGCCACGAGCCGCTCTGACGGAAACTCCGGAGAACGAATCTCCGCAAGATCCCTCTGGTCAAATAACGACATTTGAAGACTCCCGCTCTCAACCAAGTCTCGAATCGCAGCAGACCGTAAGGCCGAAATCCATCCCAACCCCGGATAGGCCCTCAGCTTCTCTATCTGCGTCTCTGTCAGCATCCCCCGATCCCCTACCAGTACCAAATAACTCAATCCAAAACGATGACGCAGTTTCTCTGCCTGATCCACCACCGTGCTCGGATCTCCCGTGTCTCCAGGATACACCTCCACCGCCACCGGCCGCCCCTCCCCATCCGTAAGCAATCCGTAAACAATAATCTGCCTCCCCTTCTTCCCATCCCGATCATGACCAAATTGAGCCAACGGACAACTCCGCCCCTCATAGTAACTGCTCGTCACATCATAGAGCACTAACGACCCCTCCGAAAGATGCCGGGAAGCTAACTTCTTCTCAACCCCCTCCTGCCTCTCCAATAACCAATCCATCGCCTCATAAAGCTCATCCTCGTCGGCATCACTGACCCCAAGCTCCTCGGCCAATGTCGTCGTATGCCACAACCGCGTCGTCGCTAACTTCGAACACGGATGAATCAAGCGCTCCGCCACCATCGCCACCACCAGATCTCGCTCCCGACAACGAGTGGATGAAATCAGTCGGTCTAAACCGATTTTCCGAATTGTTCCCAAAATCGCCTCCACATGACCATGGGGAAAGGATCGCTCAATGGCGAAAGCCTCCTCCGGGGCCACCAGAGGCTCGTTCTTCAAAACTCGACGCAACGCCTCCACTTTCTCTTTAGGCCAACCCGTAAGATTGGCAACCGTTCGTTTGCGAACCTTCTTGCCTTCCCGCCAGGCTTCCCGAAGCAGAATGGCCGGCGGAGATTTGCGATTCGGAACAATATCGATAAACATGGATACATATATAGCACATTAAACAATATATGTCAAGAATAAAATGCATCATTACATGGACACATTTGGCATGTTAATTGCAACAGGTTTTCCTTGAGAATCCAATGAGATAACCCCTTTTCTAAACCATTTTTGCGGGGGAACTTCGGACTAAAATAAAAGGTTTACGGTGACGATGCTCGTATCGAAGCAGGAAGCTCGAAACTTGAAGCTCGAGTATCCAGCATCCATATACGAGTCTCGATACCAGCATCGACAACGACAAACGTAACCTTTTATTAACGATACGGGTCCCGCGAAGCGCGGGAATGACGTGCTCTCTTGAGATTAATGACGCTGTGTATACCTTAACGTTGCAAAGAAAAGGGAGGTGGGCATGCTTCCAATCCTTTACAATTGCGGATCGTTTCTATGTTTTATGGGGAACATTCGATGTCACCTGAGGTGACCTTTGAGGTATGCTTGAAACCTTAGTAGCCAACCATTTAAAGGTGCCGCTGTAAAGGCTTTCCAGCACACCCACCTCCCTTTTCATGTAATTTTTATGCAACCGTAGGGTATAGTCTTAGAATGAAGGGGGTTCTGGACCTTTTTACCCCGTTAGAAATAATGCCCCGCTGGAATTTCTAACGGGGTTTAGATAATCATATTCTCAGTTCGATACCTTTATCCCTAATTTCATAAATAAGAGGGATCCATGTATCTTTCTTATATGTTTTTACAGAGATGGGAACAGGCTCAAGACGAGGATCGATTATGCCTGCGAGCCTGAAAAGGGTCATCCCTTCTTCTACCGGATCTTTTCCAAAATTTTTTGAGACGACTGCAACATCGATATCGCTATCAGCCCTTGCGTTACCTCTTGCATGGGAACCATAAAGGATAACATGATCAATTGCTATCCCTTTTTGTTTGAGCACCTTAACAAATTTTTTAATAACTTTTAAAGCTTCCCTTTGACCCACTTAAACACCTCTCTTATCTCCTCTAACTTTTTAGCCGTAAAGGCTTTCGTACATTTTTTATAGAAGACCTTGGTCGCATGGGGATAACGTGCCTCGAAATGAAACTCCATAAATTCGCGCAGTTTTACGAGTATTGCTTCGGGGACTTCAAGTTTTGAATTCTCTGCCAAATAAGGAAGGGAATGGGTGAAAGGGGCATGGGTCTTTCTATTTTTCACAATAACCGCTTTAAGCATTTTTTCAAGGGCCAGATGCCCCATAAAAAGTGCATAGGGATATTTCTTGCTTTTAAACATTGCATTGGCAACGCTCAAATCGTACTGAGCCCCTTCTAACCAATAGGAGACTGTTCTCTCCACATCAAATTTCACCATTATTTTAAGGCCCTTATTTATGCTCTTGGAGGATACAATATACCCAAATCTCAACAGAAATACAAGAAAAACAAAGCGAAAAGAGACGGGAATGAATTACTGGTTGCCGAAATATAATGCGTAATTCTTTTAACTTACCTTCGATTCATCTCCAAATTTCTCAACACCTCTTCCAGGATCGTGAGGGCGGTGTCGGCCTCTTTCTTGGTGATGATGAGAGGCGGGACGAGGCGGATCGTATTCTCACCGCATCCAAGGATGAGGAGCCCCTTTTCAAAGCAAGCCTGAATCACCCTGTTTCGCTCTTCAATCGCTTTTGTTCTGGTCTTTCGGTCTTTGATCAGTTCCACTCCGATCATCAATCCCCTTCCTCTTACATCGCCGATCAAATCAAACCGTTTCTGGAGTTCTCTTAGCTGATCGAAAATGTATTCGCCCATTCGTGCCGAATTCTCAACCAGCCCCTCTTCTAAAAGTGCGATCGTGGTCAGGGCGGCCTGGCAACTGATTGGATTTCCGCCAAAGGTGCTCGCATGAGACCCGGGAACCCAGTCCATCACCTCGGTCTGAGAGACTGTGGCTCCCAGGGGCATGCCGGAAGCAATGCCTTTTGCCAGGGCGATGATATCAGGAACCACGCCCCAGTGTTCGATCGCCATCATCTTCCCTGTCCTTCCCATACCCGTCTGAACCTCATCCACAACGAAGAGAATGCCGAACTCCTTTGCCAGTTCATAAAGTTTCTGATGAAATTCGAGCGGCGGGACGATATAACCGCCCTCTCCCTGAATCGGTTCGACGAAGATGGCGGCCACTTCTTCCGGAGGAATGCTCCGCTTGAAGAGGTCCTCGCGAATCCAGTCCACGCAGGCCACTTCGCACTCAGGATATCTAAGATGATAGGGACAGCGGTAGCAGTAGGCATAAGGGATATGGGTTATCCCGGGGACAAGCGGAGAAAAACCCCTCTCATGGACCACCTTGCTCGCCGTTAAAGAGAGGGCACCCATGGTGCGTCCATGGAAGGCCCCAAAAAAAGCAAGGATCCGAGGCCGTTTCGTATGATACCGCGACAGTTTCAGGGCAGCTTCGATGGCTTCTGCTCCGGAATTTCCAAAAAAAACCCTCTTCTCTTTTGGACCGGGCGTGATGGCGCCTAATTTCTGGGCAAGAGTGGACTGAGCATCATAATAAAAATCGGTACCAGACATATGGATAAACTGCTCGGCCTGACCTTTGATGGCTTCCACCACCCTGGGATGGCAATGGCCTGTGTTGCAGACAGCGATCCCTGAGGTGAAATCGAGGAATCGATTCGAATCGACATCCTCCACCATTGCTCCGATTGCCCGCTTTACCACAAGGGGATAGACACGGGTATAGGATTGGGAGACAAACCTCTGATCCTTTTCCAGAACTTTCCTCGCCTCTGGTCCGGGAAGTTCGGTCATGATCGAAGGGATCTTATCTCTTATCACTGTTTCCTCCTTTCGTAGAGACTGTGTCGCACTTAGCCGTTTGCCCTTCGACATGGTTCCACCTTCGACAGGGCTTCGGCGGACAGGCAGGACGACCGGCTAAGTAATTGGTTTGTAACATGTCATAGTCCGTTTGTGGTGAGCCCTTCGACTCACCGTTCGCCCTGAGGTTCTCGAAGGGTGAACGGTTCGCTCAGGATCGAACCATGAACGGACTATGACACAGTCTCTTATGGCGTAAAGCGCTTCATTAAAGCCCTAACCCTGGCCTTTCTGCCTTTCCCTTCCATCATAAGGGATTTGGGGAATTTAGAAAAGGGAATTTTTGTATCCCTTCAATTAGGGGGGAATTTCATTTCATTGATAGTCATAGTCGATAGGCGGGGCGTGCTGCAGGTCTAACCCCGCCCCCAACATAGGCGGGACAGGAATGTCCCGCCTATCGGGTGTAATTAAATTTTTATCAGGAATTTTGTGGCTCCCCGTGATTGAGGGGTTACAAATTTTTAGGAAGGAAATCGCTGACCCCATTAGAAGTAATTCCTCACTCGGTTTTATGTCCCGCTATAGCGGGACTGGAAATTCTAACGGGGTAAACCTTAATTATTCGATAAAAGGTAGGCCAGATTGTCCAGGATGGTGGTGAAAAAAACATCCTTTGCCACGAATCCCTCCGGTACGATAATCTGTGTAGGGGCAAAGTTAAGAATGCCTTTTACTTCTGCCTCCACCAGGAGGTCAGCTACACTTTGGGCCTCTGAAGGAGGTGTGGTGATGAGACCGATCTCAATCCTTCTCTCCTTGGCCACCTCTTTTAGCCGATTGATATGAATGACCTCGACGGGTTTTCCAAGCTTTTCAGAAACCCTTCCGATCACGCTCGGAGGATCAATATCAAAAGCCGCAACGATCTTATAATTCTGCTTGAGAAAATCTTTATAAGAGAGCAGGGCAGAGCCTAAATTCCCGATGCCTATGACCGCCATTCTCCATTCCTTGTTCGATCCAAGGATTTTTTTAATATCACTGAGCAGGTCTTTCACATAATAACCTACGCCACGAATGCCAAACTCACCGAAATAGGCCAGGTCTTTTCTCACCTGTGCGGCATTGACCATGCATCGAGTGGCTAATTGTGCAGAAGAGACGACTCCTTCTCCGGCATGCTCCATCTCTTCAAGACATCTCGAATATCTCGATAATCTCCTGATCGTCGCTTCTGGTATTTTTTGATATTTCAATTATGTGACTCCTTTCACAAAATTTGTGAAATATTTATTAAATTATAGCCCCTTTGTCAAGTTTTTTGTTTGAGAGCTGTGAAAAACAACCTTCCGCTCTCTTGATTTCTGGGTTTTTTCAGAAATCTTTGTTACGGAAGATCTCATGGTGAAAAATAAAACGCCTCATACCCGGAATGGTACAAGGCGTTTCGTCTAACTAATTGAATTCAATAAATAATTTTTATAAATGTTTAACTTTCTTCCATCACTTCTTTTTTGACAGCTGTTTGATGGCCTCATCGAGGCGGTTATTGGCAAATTCTAAAAGCTCCTCGGTATATTCAAGGTTATGAACCCCGTTTCCCTTTTTGACTAAATTGTAATTAAACTCCGCCTCTCCAAAGGGTTTTCGATAGACGAAGGTATGGCCGCCGCGGCTTTCAATCCTTCTGATCTCCTCCCTAACTTTTTCGACCTTCGGAGCCAATTTCGCCAATAACCCATCGGAACTCTTTTTCCATCGGGTGAGCATCTCTCCATAACTCTGGTCATGACACTCGATACACTGTTTCTTGATGGCATCGAGGGTATCCTTCTTCCTGGCAGGCACCCCTTTATGACAGTCTATACATTCGACCACATCCAATTTACTGCTCGGCCTCTCCTTAACTCCAATACCCCCTTTCCCCTGAACCAGTCTTTTGACCGAGATATGGCAGTCTTCACATTTGACCTTCTTAATCTCTTTGCCGTGATGGCAGTCCCTGCAATTCTTATAAAAGGTCTTTCCGTGAGTGTCCCGGGATGAATGGCAATCCATGCATTTCATCTTTTTTCTGAGCACATGGGTTTCATGGGAGAATTTGATGTCGTTGAAAGGAACGGCCCGTTTTTCGATCCCGATATGGCAGAGGGTCGTGCAGGTCATTTCTGTCTTAAATTCTTTGGATTGATGATTCCTGTCAAGGCTGGCCAGGGCTTGCTCCGTCTTATGGTTCGCCGCATTGAGGAGTTTAATCGCATACTCAATATTATGGGCGCCTTTCCCCAAGTGAACGAAGTTGTAATTGTGGCGCGCCTCGTTCAGAAAGTTCTGGGCCTTTTTAAACTCAGGGGATCTTGCCCGGTCCTTTTCCGCTTCCTGGAGAATTCCTTGGACATTGGAGAGACGCTGGCTGGTTTCGTTTTTCGCTTTTGAGAGAAGGACCTGCCACTGTTTTAATGTCTCATCAAATCCCTCCCCATGGCAAACGACACAGGACTCTCCCATGGCCCTCTCAACATATTTCGTGGTGTAAAGCGCGGCCTGCCTCTCCCCTTCTTTCCGATGGCAGGCCACACAATCGACATTGGTGGTAAACATTAGGCTTGGGGAGTCCGGGACGCCAATCCCGCCAGTGCCGCGGTAAAAATCCCTCGGGGCCAGGTGCATCTCCTTGCTGTGGCACTTATCGCAGACCGTGGGAGAATGAACCATCGTAAGGATGGGACCAATCTCGTGCTTGATAGGGGTGTGGCAATCCGCACATTCGATCTTGTGGTCGGTGACATGCATCTTGTGCATAAATTGAGTGGTATATTTGGTCGTAAGGATCTCGGGTTCACCATGGCATTGAACGCATTTCCCTTCTGGGACATGGCCATCCCCTTGAACCACATTGACATGGCACCGCTCGCATTCAACTCCTCTTGCAATATACTTCCGGTGGTTAAAGTTCCAGCCTTTGACCTTGATATCGCCCTTGGGTTCGACATGGCAGGAGACACAGCTTCCCACTGCGCAGGAGATACATTCTTCTTCTCCTTTCGGGCCTGCCCGATAGTAATGGCAGATGAAACAGTTGATTTCATGGACGGTGAGATGGGCTCCCTGAACGATCTGGGCATGGCAGCTGGTGCACCGAAGCTTCATCCCTCTTCTAAGCTCCTCAAGGTGTTTCCCGTGGGAGAAAGCCACATTCTTGTAGACCATATCCTTCTGAAGATCCTCTATCTTATGGCATCCTTTCTGAAGGCAACTTGCATCGCTGATCTGTGCATGAGGTCTGTTGGGCCTCTTGCCCGAGAGGAAATAAGCGAGCGAAACCTGGCCATCCACCCACTTCCCCTTGAGATGGTTTAAAAGGCCAGGCTCGTAATGGCACTGTGTGCAGGCAACGTGGCGGTGGCTGGAAGCCCTCCACGACTCCATATAAACATCCATCTGATGACACGTGCCACAGAAGGTAGAACTCTCGGTAAACCTGAGAAGGGCTAATGAGAGGATGATAAAAGCGATGCCACATAGGATGAGAGAGGTTTTAATCGCTCTTTTATGTTCAAGGGTCCCCTTTTTAAAACCTAAAAAAACTTCAACCCAAAATCCCTTAATCAGGTCGTGAAGCTCTTTTAGATTCTCAGTGCTACAGAAATCTTTTAGTTTTTGAAGAATTGAACGAAGGACCAAATCAATTTTAATTTTTTTCATCGGAAACCCCTCCCCATCGAACTGGTTAATATGCTATATTTTCCCTAAAAATTTTTCAAGCAAAATTTTTTGCAAATTTTCTTTTCCGTATTGCTTTTTATAAGCAGTTCCTATATAAACTATTTTACTTCATTAAAATTTATCCTCTCACAGGAGAACCACCAAAAGGAGGCGTTATGTCTAAAATCATTATGGGCCTGCTCATCATTGTCGTTCTCGTCCTATGCTTCCTCTTATTCTGGATCGTCATATTGAGTTTCGCCCTCCTCTTTTTTGGAAAAAAAGAGAGTAGGGAGAAGAAACGCTTAACTGAAAACCCGGAGACAACCTGAATGGGCCGATATATTGGAATTGACCGGAAACGGTTATTTGTTCCAGTCCTCTGCTTCCTTCTCCTCTTTTTGGCTAAAGGATTGGATTTGTCTCTCTCGAAGGAGGGAGAGGACCCTATGGAAAGGAGAGAAGAAAAAATAAGGGCCTTTCGAGAGAAGAGAGACCTTTTCTTTAAAAAGGATACTAACTCCCCATTAAAAGAGAGCGACAAGAAAAGATTCAAAGGTCTCGTCTATTATCCGATCGACCTGAAATATGCAGTCACCGGATCGATAGAGAAATATCCCACGGATCCGAAACCCATCTATGTGAACCTTCCGACGAATAAAGAGAGAGAAAAGAAATATGTCAAATACGGACGCTTCAAATTTAAATTGGAAGGCAAGGAGCATGTCCTCCAGATCTACCGGCCACTTGGAGGCGGGGATTTTTTTCTTCCTTTTAAAGACAAGACGTCCGAAACCGAAACCTATGGGATGGGACGTTATCTCAATATCGAGCCCATGCCAGGCGGGAAAGTGCTGATCGATTTCAACCGGGCCTACAACCCTTTCTGTGAGTTCAATGAAAAATTTACCTGCCCATTTGCCCCGAAGGAGAATTGGCTCGATATTGAGGTCCGGGCAGGGGAGAAACGGTTTCGATGAAACCAAATTCTAAATCCCACCGGTTACGGTAAGGGCAATCCCGCGTTTCGCGATGCCCGTATCGTTAACAGAAGGCTACGTTTGTCGTGTTTAAATCTTTTAAACGTAACCGTTACCGAATTACGAAACGGGCTTCGTAGCCTTAACCGACTGACCCTAAAGCGAACGGGCTTCGTAACCGTAACCTTAACCGATTGTTCCCAGGCCAAACGTGGAGGTTAATTTATTTCGGTGAATAGAAAATGAGGATTGAATTGAAATATAGAAGCATCCTTGCATTTATGACGATCGGGCTCATCGTCACCCAATCCTACGTTCCGCTTGCCCCGGCCGCGCCAAAAACCCATTTCACCATTGTCTATACCAATGATGTGATGGGCGAGGTTGAACCCTGCGGCTGATTCCGAAGCCCCCTTGGCGGGATCGCCAAGAGAGCCGCCCTGATCTCGGAAATGAGAAAGGAAGGCGCAAAGGTCCTTCTTCTCGACACAGGAAACCTTCTCTTTCGAAAAT
>Ga0194127_10007351_pt1 | contig 12186 bp, 8 predicted proteins | sample TA2KigC100mmetaG_FD_148624 | JGI IMG/M metagenome (GOLD analysis project Ga0194127, IMG submission 148624) | Freshwater microbial communities from Lake Tanganyika, Tanzania - TA2015036 Kigoma Deep Cast 100m | ecosystem: Environmental > Aquatic > Freshwater > Lake | place: Tanzania: Lake...
GTTTCGCAACGAAATGGACGCGGCGCTGAAAAGTTACGGCGAGGCGCTGAGCCTCTTCCGCGCCGTCGGGGCCAAACTCGGCGAAGCCAACGTGCTGGCCGCGCTCAGCAGATTAGCGTTGAGGCAAGGCAACCTCGCCGAGGCCGAAAAACAATTGGCCGAAGTGATTGCCGTTCGGCGGGCTATCGGCGATCTCTATAGCGAGGGCGCGGACTATGGAAACTTCGCGGTGGCGCTGTTGCAGTTGGGGGAAAAAACAAAAGCCAAAGAATACGCATTGAGGGCGAAGGCGGCCTTCGAGCGTATTGGAGAGCCGATGCTGTTGCAGTGGGCTGAGCGAGCGATTGCCGCTTGCGAGTGACTCGCCTCGCCCGTCGTAAGGTGACAGTATCTTTCCAATTGCTTCGGTTTGTGATCGTGTTTCCATAATTGCCTACGCGAATCAAAAGATATCTCTTGCCGCCGATTCGCTCTGGCCCGACGTTTGGGCGGTCTTGCCGCGAGTGATTTGGCCGAGCAGTGGATGGAGCCAGCAGAGTCACCAGCGTGCCGAGCAACACTTCTTTTTTCGCCAATCGAGATCGGAGATTGAGATTCATCTGGCGATCCGCCTCCAGTGATCACGAAAAGTACAGGCGCACGAACATCCACGCCGACACCACCACCCCGGCGATCACCACGCCCCAGCGCAGCTTATCCTGATCCACTCGTCGCGCGAAACTCGCCAGCCCATATCCGCCGATCATGGCGAACACGGCGGCGAACAATCCAATGGGCCATTCCACTCGATTACTGAGAATGAAGAACACCATCGCCGTGCCATTGATGCCCACTGCCAGCGCATTCTTCAGCGCGTTCATCTTCAGGATGTTCGACATGCCCATCACGCTGAGTGACGTGAGCATGAGAATGCCGATGCCCGCCCCGAAGTAGCCGCCATAAAACGAAATGAGGAATTGCAGGGCGATGCCCGTCGCGTACCCCAGCGGGCTGAAATGATGATCGCTGGCCGGAGTGGGCGCGGCCTCGTTTCGCTTCGCCCATTGGGTGATGCGATTGCGGTTGGCAAAGATGATCGTCGCGAACAGCACCAAAAACGGAACCACGCGGCGAAAGATAGACTCCGACGTGTTGGCGACGGTGAACGCGCCGAGCAAACTGCCGAGCACGGTCGGGGTGAGCAGAATGATCAGCGTGCGCGATTGTTGTCTCAATTCGCGGCGCAACGCATACGCCCCGCCAATGGAGCCGGGGATGAGCGAAGTCGCGTTCGTCGCGTTCGCCCGCACCACCGGCAAGCCATACCACACGAGCGCCGAAAAGTTGAACACCGTTCCGCCGCCCGCCACCGAATTCACCGCGCCGGCGGCCATCGCCGCCAGCGCCACCACCACTAACCTAAGCATCTCCATTTCATTCCTCTCGAATAAGACTTGCGCTAATCATTTCTTGCCCGCGAATTGCGCGAATTTCTCGAAAGAGAACAACATAGCCAATGCCCCCATTGCCGCGCCGACTCCCAAACTAGGCAAGGCCTCGCGCGCCGTCACCCTCAGCGCCCGCTCCGGCCTGCGCCAACCGATCATCGCCAACACATTGCCCGCCGCGCCCGCCGCGCCCAACCCGGCCCACTTGCGCGCCGGTTGCGGCCCCAGCGCAATCTTCGCGTCGCCCATCCATCGCGCCGCCGCCGAAAGATGATGCGTGTGCCCCTCCGCGTGCGCCGGATCGAATCGCGCCAACGGATCGTCGAGCATCACCCACGCGGATATTGAATCTCGATCCGACTCCGCGCTCGATCCAAAAACGGCAGAGCCGCCGCGCTCCCCGCGCTCACCATCGTGAGCGGGATGGAAGCCGACTCCGATAAACGGGCGGCGCTCGCCGCCGCCGCCGAGGCCGCGCTCGCCGCCCCCAAACCGATCAGCGCCAACTCGCCTTTGCTCGGCTGGGGCACGGGAGTCGGCAGTCCAACAGCCGAAGAGCTCACCTGGGTTCAGCGGCTGGCAAACTTCATCGCCGGGTTCAGCGGCAGTATGCCCTTCCTGTTCATCAACGCCGCGATCTTCTTCGTGTGGATTGCGACCAACATGGTGTTGGACTCGGGCGCGATACCGGGCGCGAAAGCGTTCGACCCCTTCCCCTTTGGCTTGCTCACCATGGCCGTGTCGCTCGAAGCGATCTTCCTCAGCATCTTCGTGCTGTTGGCTCAAAACCTGCAAGCGGCCAAAGACCGCATTCGCTCCGATGTCGAGGTTGAAGACGACGAGATCGAATGGCCCGGCGGCAAAAGGCGGTTCGTCGAAATCGGCCTGCGCGCGTGTGAACTCGGCTGGGTAGTGATTGGCCGCGCCCAGTCCGTCGTCGGCGTCATCCAGCCAGTCGGCCGCCGCGAGTCGGTGCCCCGCCAGAGTCAAGCGATGCGCGAGCCAACCGTTTTGCAGAACGATCAAAAAGTGATCGCCCCAGCTGCGGAGCACGGGTCACGCCGCCGTTCGATCTTCGATGCCTTGCAATGCGCTCACGAGTCGCGGACGGCGCGAGGCAAACGCGGCCAGGTACGGCGGCGGCGAAAAGAGTCCGAGGGCGCGGAGGGAGAGGCGGCGAAACCCGGCGGCGGCAAAGGCGGACTCGAATTCGCGCGGCGTGTAATATCGAGTCCACACGGTTTGGCCGCCGAGCGGCACGGGCACGACTTCTTTGGCAAACCGGACTCGCGCCGAGGTGGTGATGATCGGCGGCGCGGTGTAACTGGCCGGTGAAGTGGAGACGGCGGGCGGGGCGCCGTAACTGCCCGGCGGAGTCACGACATTGCTGGTGATCACCACCGCCCCGCCCTGCGAGAGTTGATCCACAGCGCGCATCGCTTCGGTCAGGCTCACTTTGAAAACCTGCTGATACAAATTGTAGGCCTGCACTTTTTGCCCGGCCTTCACCAGCCGCGATAGCTCCCGCAAATTGGCCGCCTGCCCTTGAAGCGACATCGTCACTTCGGGTGATACCCGCTCCGACCGCTGGCCGCGCATCTCTTGCGGCACGATCACCGATGAGTTACAGTATAGGCACTCGATGGTGGAGCGGGCACTGCCGTCGTAATCGAGCGGGGCGCCGCAGCTGGGGCAAGTGAATGTTTGGGCCATCGGTTATTTCTTCTCCTCTCCAAATCGTCTCTGCCATTCGAATAATTTGTTCAACGCTTCGAGCGGAGTCATCGAACTGATGTCGAGCGAGGCCAACTCGTCGCGCAATGGGTTAGTCTCCGGGAACAGCGCGATTTGTTGAATCGGCGACGGCTCGGTTTGCACGGCCTTGCCCGACGACGACTCCAGCGCGGCCAGCAATTCCTGCGCCCGATTGATCACCGGCTTGGGCAGTCCGGCCATTTGCGCCACATGGATGCCGTAACTCCGATCGGCGCCGCCGGGCACGATGCGATGCAAAAACACCACGCGCTCCGCCGCCGGGTCTTCAGTGACAGCCACATTATAGTTCCGCACACCCGGAAACAGGTTCGCCAATTCGGTCAGCTCGTGATAGTGAGTCGCAAACAGGGTCTTGGCCCGCAGGCGCGGATGGCTGTGGATATATTCGATGATCGCCCACGCCAGCGACAATCCGTCATAGGTACTGGTGCCGCGCCCGATCTCGTCGAGCACCAACAAACTGCGATAAGTGGCGTGATGCAAAATGTTCGCCGTCTCCACCATCTCGACCATGAACGTGGACTGCCCGGCGTGAATCTCGTCTTGCGCGCCAATGCGGGTGAAGATGCGATCCACAATGCCGAGAGAGGCCGACGAGGCCGGAACGAAACTGCCGATCTGGGCCATGAGGACGATAAGCGCCGCTTGCCGCAGATACGTTGACTTGCCGCTCATGTTCGGGCCGGTGATCACTCGCACGCACTCGCCCGGATCAAAAGCAATACCGTTGGGCACAAAGCGCTCGCCCGACTGCATGAAATGCTCCACCACCGGATGCCGCCCGTCTCTAATCTCCAATCTCGAATCGGCGGTGAGGACGGGGCGGGAGTAATTGTTATTGGCCGCCACTTCGGCCAGCGCGGCAAACACATCGAGGCGAGCCAGCGCGCGCGCGGTGTTGAGCAACCGCGCCGCCTGCGCCGCGATCTGTGCGCAGGCTTCTTTGAACAGCCGCGCCTCGATCTCCGAAATTCGTTCTTCGGCGTTGAGCACCAGCGTTTCGTATTCTTTGAGCTCGGGGGTGATGAAGCGCTCGGCGTTGACCAGCGTTTGTTTGCGGATGTAATGCGCGGGCGCGTTCTCGGCGGCGGCTTTGCTGATCTCGATGTAATAGCCGAAGACTTTGTTGAAGCCCACTTTGAGCGTTTTGATTCTCGAACGCTCGCGTTCCACTTTTTCGAGTCCGGCGATCCAATCGCGCGCGCCTTTGGAGGCCGCCGCCACTCCATCCAATTCTGATGACCATCCCGGACGGATGACGCCGGGATGATCGAGATTCGACGGCAGGTCGTCGTCGGCGAGGGCGGAGCAGAGGAGCGAATGAATGTCGGGAGAGGGATCGGTTTGCGAATCGAGTGAGCCGAGTCCGGGAAGATTAGAGGCTTGGAGGATTTGCTTGAGGCGCGGGATGGCGGCCAGCCCGGATCGAATCGCGCCGAGATCGCGTGGGGTGGCCGTCCCCCCCAGCACCCGGTTGACCAGTCGTTCGAGATCGCCCAGCGGTTTGAGCGCGGCGCGAATCTCGGCGCGGCGCACGCCGTCGGTGTGCAGTACGCTCACCGAATCCAAACGGCTGTTGATCTCGGCGAGATTGAGCAATGGCTGGTTGACCCACACGCGGAGGAGGCGCGCGCCCATCGGCGTCACGGTTTTGTCGAGCGTGCCCAGCAATGAGCCGCGCACCTGCCCGCCGCGAATGGTTTCGGTGAGCTCGAGGTTGCGGCGAGCCGCCGGGTCGAGAGTCATGAACTCGGCGGTGGAATACGAGCCCAGCCCGACGAGCAGACTGAGCGCATTGGGGCGCGTATCTTTGATGTATTGCAGGATTGCGCCCGCGCAACGAATGGCGAGCGGCTGATGTTCGATGCCGAAACCGGCGAGAGTGGAAACAGAGAAGTGATCATGCAGAAGTTGGCGGGCGACAGCGAGATCGAAACGATGAGGCGGGAGCGGCGTGGCGGCGAGAGTCGGGAGAGGGGATTGGGCGCCGTCGGCAGGGGCGAGCAGTTCGGCGGGCGCGAGGCGAGTGAGTTCGTGGCGGAGGAGGGCAGTGATATCGCCCTCACCCCGATCTCCTCTGCCGGAGGGAGAGGGGAGTTCGAGCTGTGCGGCTTGGAATTGGCCGGTGGTGATGTCCACGAAGGCGAGCCCGGCGCGATGGGTGTGCGCGTCAACGAGAGCGGCGGCGAGGAAGTTGTTGCGCGTTTCGGCGAGCAGGCCCGGCTCGACGATGGTGCCGGGCGTGACCACGCGGGTCACTTCGCGCGGGAACAATCCTTTGATCGGCTCACTGCCCATCTGCTCGCAAATGGCGATGTGAAAGCCTTTGGCGATGAGGCGGGCCAGATAATTTTCGACGGCGTGATGCGGCACTCCGGCCATGGGCACGCGCTGGTTGGTGTATTCGCGGCTGGTGAGAACGATGTCGAGTTCGCGGGCGATCAGCTCGGCATCGGAATCGAAAGTCTCATAAAAGTCGCCGAGCCGAAAAAAGACGATGGCGTGCGGGTATTGCTTTTTGATGTCGAGGTATTGCTGACGGACTCGCGGAACGTCGGAGGACATTGGGGATGATTGGGTGGTTAGGTGGTTGGATGGTTGGGTGGTTGGATGGTTGGGTGGTTAGGGAGGAGGGGAGAGCCAGGCGAAGTCGCCGACGTTGGAGAGGTCGGTGATCTTCTCGGCGGTGAAATCGGGTTTGCGGGCGACATGGAGGGAGGCGCGGTTATCGGTGAAAAAGAACGATTGCCCATCGGCTGACCACGCGAGCGGGCCGGTCGCGCCGTCGAACACGGCGCGGGTTTGCCCGGATGGATCGGTGATTTGCAGGGTGAAGTTATCGTCGATCCATGCGTAATCTCCGGCGCTGGACACGGCGGGCGGGTCGGTGATGCCGACGGGCACACTGGCTGGCGTGCCGCGCAAGTCAATGGCGGTGGCTTGCCCGCCTTCGAATCCGAAATAAAACAATTTGCTTTCGGGCGACCACGAGACGTTGCTGGCGTTGGCTATTTCGGAAATCGCCCGCGGCTGATCGAGACTCGGATTCCAAAAGTAGACTCCGGTGGTTTTGTCTTCGAGAAAATCGGAGAGCGTTGTGCTGACCGAGTACACCAGCGTTTTGCTCACCGGATCGAAGGCGTACGAATCGACACATTCGCGGCGAAGAATCTTTTCGCTTCGAGCAGGGATGTTGTATGTGCGGAGGAGCGATGTGCCGCAAGTGATGAACCACGATGAGGTGATGAATGTTTCGTTGTCGATCCAGCCGATCACGCGCTCGTCGCCGCCGCTGGGAAGGTACAGGGTTTCCACGCCCGAACCGTCGGCGCGGGCCGCCCACATGCCCACAAGACTGTAACCCGCGCCCGTGCCGAAACTCTCCACTCCGGCGTGAACGATGTATTTGCCGTCGGGCGACCAACTGAGGCCGTATGTTTGACTCGGGCCGTCGGTGAGGCGCGTGATGCTTCCATCGTCGAGCGAGTACACATACAGATCAGATGAAGGGCCATCCTGCGCGCCAATGAAGGCGAGTTTGCGGCCATCGGGCGACCAGGCCGCGCTGGCGTAATCGCCGATGGCGCGGGCGGCCTCAAAAGCCGGGTCGGAGAAGTCGGCGAAGGGATCAACATCGGGCTTCATCAGCGGCGTGAGGATTTGAGTCGTGCCTTCGGGCAGGGTGAGGAGAATGAGTCGGAGGCCGATGTATTGCTGGGGTTCATCGGCGGTGACGAAGGCGAGGTGATGGCCGTCGGGGGAAATCGCCGTCGAGAATTCGTACCACGGCGAGACAACTTTTTTGTCGAAGAGATTCGTGAAGCCGGAGCCGTCGGGGTTCACGGCCCACAGGCCGTTATCGTCGGTGGCGAGGAGCCACGGGCCGGCTTGAGACAGTGGCACGTCGGGGGTGGGAAAGACGACCACCTGCGGAGTGGAGGTGGGGGGTTGTGATTCGGTGGGCGGCACAGGGGCGGGAGTCTGAGGGGCGAGGGTCGGCGGCAGTGGAGAGGTGGGGGCGGGAGTCGGATTCAAAAAGAAACAAGCGAGGGAAAGAAGGGCGGCGAAGGGAAAAGCGAATCGCTTGAACATGCCGCGAGTTTATCCGAAAAGCGCGGAGATGTCTATTTTGATATACGCCTCTCACGCCGTATAATCGTGCCATCCCCTTTTCGAGGCTAATCTATGACTGACCTACAATCTGCAATCGCCCACGTGCGGGCGCATCACGATTACATTTTGCGCGAGTTGATCGAGTTCGCCGAAATACCGAGTGTGTCCACTTTGCCCGAGCATAAGCCCGATATGCAACGCGCCGCCGAGTACGTTGAAAAAGTGTTGAGATCGATGGGAATGAGCAACGTGGCGGTTATGCCCACGGCGGGGCATCCAGTGGTGTACGGCGAATGGATGGGTGCGCCGGGCAAGCCGACGGTGCTGGTGTACGGCCATTACGATGTGCAACCCGTCGATCCGCTGAACGAATGGAAGACGGATCCGTTCAAGCCGACTCTGGCGGGCGAGAACCTGTACGGGCGCGGCGTGTCGGATATGAAGGGGCAGGATATTGCGGTGCTGGCCGCGCTTGCCACATCATTGCAACACGGCGGCGGATTGAACGCCAACGTGAAAGTGCTCATCGAGGGTGAAGAGGAGATCGGCTCCCCCAACCTCGACGCGTTTCTGCGCGAGCACAAGCAAATGCTCAAGTGCGATTTCTCGCTCAACTGCGATTCGGGAATCCTGCGCCCCGATCTTCCGGCCATTGTGTATGGGTTGCGCGGGCTGGCGTATTTCGAGTTGTGGGTACACGGCCCCGAACACGATCTGCATTCGGGGCAGTTCGGCGGCGGGGTGCATAATCCGGCGCAAGTGTTGTGCGAGCTCGTCGCCGGGATGCACGACTCGAAAGGCCGCATCACCCTGCCCGGCTATTACGACGACGTGCGCAAATTGACGAAGGCCGAGCGCGCGGCGATGGCGCGCATTCCGCGCAGTGAAAAGGAACTGCGGCGGGAAGCCGCCAACCCGCCGAAGATGCACGGCGAAGCGGGATACACAACGCTCGAACGAATCAGCGGGCGGCCCACGCTGGAAGTGAACGGGCTGTATTCGGGCTTCATCGGCGAGGGAAGCAAAACGGTGCTACCGGCGAAAGCGATGGCGAAAATTTCGATGCGGCTCGTGCCCGATCAGGATCCGGCCAACGTAGAAAAACAACTGCGCGCTTACCTCAAAGCCCACGCGCCGAAGACCGTGCGGTGGACTCTGCAAGCCTTCGGGAAAGCGCCCGGCGTGCTCACCGATCCGGAGTCGGTCGCGGCGAAGGCCGCCGCCGCCGCGCTCAAGACCGTGTTCGGCAAACAACCGATCTTCCGCCGCGAAGGCGGCAGTGTGCCGGTGGTCAGCCAGATCAAAGACATCCTCGGCGTCGATTCGGTGATCATGGGCTTCGGCCTGCCCGACGACAACCTGCACGCGCCGAACGAGAAACAGCACATCCCCACCTTCCTGCGCGGGGTGGAGAGTTACATTCACTTCTTTGCGAATTTGTAGCGGGGAGCGATCAGCGGTCAGCAATCAGCCAAACGCTGGGCAAACCGACGCGGTTTTATAAACCGCGTCGGTCTTACATCTCGGCGTATTCGTGTTGACCTCGTTGTGATATGGGGATACACTCCCCGCAACGAACGGTGCGGCTATCGGCCAAGCTTGTCAACGAGTGAGCGAATTTCGGGCGCGCATCGTTCATTCGTTGAGCATTCGTTGACAGACCTCGTCGAAATCATTGAGAGCGACAAGTAAACGAAGGGGCGGCAACAAAGAAGAAAGAACTAGCGACAAAAACCAGAAGCGCATTCCCCGCGTGGGCTGCGGGCGCGCTGGCGGTGGTAGGTTTGTTAGCCGTCGTTGGCGGCCTGCTCGTAACGTTTGGACAAAGCAATCAATCGAATCAGATTGCTACACAGACAATTGAAGCCGTTGCAGAAATTGCCACTGATACTTTTCAATCCAATGCCGTGCCATCTTTATCGGCAAGTCCCAGCACGAATAATGCGATCGCTACCGCGCTGTCGCCAGCAGCGACCACTACTCTGAGACCGACGAGGACGGCTCGCCCCACGTCAGGGCCAAGTCCAACGGTCGACGCCGATCCGCTGGTGTATGACAACTTCAACAATCCGGCAAATGACGGGGGTTTTGACAAAGACTTGTGGAGATACTGGGATAACACGTATCCGGTAGGGTTCTCTCAAAACGATGGCGTGCTTAAGTTTGTCGGTCAAGAGCAAACAGGATTGATTGCTCGCAAGCATATTGACCTTCTGATACGAGTTTCCACGTTCTACGAGGCAAGACTCATGTTAAGCAACGCGGCGGGTGGTAGCGTCACCATTAAACTTCACGGTTCTCTATCACAAGACAACTGGTGGAGTACCCAATAGTGGGCCAATGGACTGTGTTCAACATTGGCGGCAACAAATACCGCTTGATTGCGGTCATTCACTTCAACCGCCGCAAAGTGTACGTGCGCCAAGTATTAACTCACCAAGAGTACGACAAGAGCGACTGGAAACATTAACCATGGTAACAGCAGACCTTCGAACCCATTGGGCAGGCATTCGCCCCCTGTTGACCGTTCGCAACGAGCGCGAATACGACGCGGCAATCAAGCGGCTCAACGATCTACTGGACGAGGTCGGGGACAATGAGCGTCACCCCTTGTTTGGCCTGGTAGACATACTGGGAACACTCATTCGGGTTTACGAAGAAGAACACTACCCCATGCCCGATTGCAGCGGCGCAGATATGCTCCGCTTTTTCATAGAAGAACACGCCATAAAACAAACCGACCTGTCCGATATTGGATCGCAAGGTGTCGTATCCGAAATTCTGAGCGGCAAGCGCGAGTTAAACGTGCGGCAAATTCGGCTGTTGGCAAAGCGCTTTCATGTTTCTCCGGCAGTGTTCATTTAATTCAGCCGCCGCCATGCGCCTCTCCCACCTCCTCGGCAAAACCCTGCGCGAAGCGCCTGCTGATGTCGGCGATGTTTCGCTTCAACTTGCTCTGCGGGCGGCGCTGATTCGCCGCGCCAACGGAACAACGATGTATCTGCCTCTCGGCTGGCGCGTTCAACAGCGGCTGAGGCAATTGGCCCGCGATGAATTGAACGCGCTCGGTGGGCAGGAAGCGTTTGCAGAGGAATTGGACATCGCACTCCTCGCGCGCGAAATCAATTCGTACCGCGATCTGCCGAAGTGGGTGTATTCGGTGGCGGGCGGCGCGGTGAGTACGGCCACACTGCAAGCCAATGCCGCCGATCTCGACACGGCGCACCGGGCAATGTATCACGCTTGCCTGCGAACCTTCGATAAGTGCGGAATGAAAGTATCGGCGGCGGAGGCCGGGCCGGGCGCGAGCGTATTCGTGACCCCGCACGAGAAAGGCGACGAGAGTCTGCTCGTGTGCGAGTCGGTGGATTGCGGCTATGCGTCGGTGGCGACGCGCGCCGGGTTCCGCATCCCCGAAGGCGTGAACGGGGAACCGAAGCCGCTGGAAAAAGTCGCCACCCCCCACTGCCCCACCATCGCCGCGCTGGCGGAGTTCCTCAACATCGAAGCACAGCAGACGATCAAAGCCGTGCTGTACATGCGCGACGACTCCGAGTTTGTGTTCGTCGTCATTCGCGGCGACCTCGACGTGAGCGAGCCGAAACTGCTGGCCGCGCTCGGCGGCGGGACTCTGCGGCCGGCGACCGAGGCCGAGATCCTGAAAGCAGGCGCGGTTCCGGGATACGCTTCCCCCGCCGGACTCAAAGTGGCGGCGTCCCACAAAGAAAGGGGTCCGTCGTCGGTGACGGTGGTTGCCGACCCGTCGATCACTGCCGGCGCGAACTTTGCGGCGGGCGCGAACGAGTCCGGCTATCACTTCGTTAATGTCAACTACCCGCGCGATTTCAGAGTCACAACGATGACCGACATTGCATTGGCGAGCGACGGCGCAGTGTGCGCTCAGTGCGGAAGCGCACTGCGAACGCAAAAGGCATTCGTGATTGGGGAGTGCCGAAACGTCGGCGAGAGCGCCTCAACGTATCTCGGATCAGACGGGAAGCCGCAAGCGATCTGGGCCGCCGAGTGCCGAATGGATGCCGATGCGCTGATGCTGGCGATCATCGAACAGAATCATGATGGCGCGGGCATCGTCTGGCCGTCGGCCGTCGCCCCGTTCGATATTCATCTTGTGCGGTTGGGCAAAGCGCAAGAGACGTTGCAGGCCGCCGACAAGTTGTACGCCGATCTGCAAGCGGCGGGCCGGGAGGTGTTGTATGATGACCGCGATGACTCGGCGGGCGTGAAGTTCGCCGATGCGGATCTGATCGGCCTCCCGCTGAGGGTGACGGTGAGCGACAAAAGCCTGAAGGCCGGCGGCGCGGAAGTGAAGCGGCGGAACAGCGCCGAGAAAAGCGTGGCGGCGCTGGAGTCGATTATCTCGATGACACCGAGTAGCCGCACTGACTCGAGTCGGGCACGATAAACACCTCCGCGCCCGGGTTGACTTCGAGATTGTTCGTGGGGGTGAGGGGATCGGGGTGGCGGTGGCCGGGATGATGGCAGTGAGGGAGTTGCAGGTGCAAGCCAGCGTGAGAAGCAAGGCCGTTCCAATGGAAAGTCGGGCAGATAGTTTGGGGCGCATAAATCCTCCGCAGTATCAGGCTGAGCCGATTTTGCAATGAAACTTCCGCGAGTTGCTTGACACATTCTTGCCTGCCGCATATAATCTCAGCGGAGTTCGGGGTTCAATACTGTTGGTGAAACCGGAAAGTGGGCAACCCCCACTTTTCTGCTTTTTTGACGGGCGCGCCGCCCGAGCCGCAACTCAAAATCTGCATTTCTTTCGGAGAAGTCTGCCACATGAAAAGCGAGTTCATGCTTGCGTTCAACGAAATAGCCGAACACAGCAAACTCAAACGCGAGGTCAAAA
>Ga0194127_10007354_pt1 | contig 12182 bp, 11 predicted proteins | sample TA2KigC100mmetaG_FD_148624 | JGI IMG/M metagenome (GOLD analysis project Ga0194127, IMG submission 148624) | Freshwater microbial communities from Lake Tanganyika, Tanzania - TA2015036 Kigoma Deep Cast 100m | ecosystem: Environmental > Aquatic > Freshwater > Lake | place: Tanzania: Lake...
GGGGTCTTCGGGCTCCAACAATTCTTGGAAGATCGCTTCTGGGTTGCGCGCCGAAAAGAAAACAGCATCCTCGCTGCTCCGGACGATAGATTGGTTCCGCGAGCCGGAACCAAAACGATTCTTGATAATGCAGGGATAGGTCTTGGGATATCCCTCGATGACAGGGATCGTCCACGGCACAGGCAAGCCGAGGTTGGCTAGCTGTTTGGCGGTTTCAAGCTTGTCGATGCCCGCGGCAACGACCTGCCGACCGGACGTGATCCACAGGGCCTTGTCAGTAGCCGCTTCAATTTGCGGCAGCAGTACGGCTAACTCCGGTTCGGTCATCGGGATTACTATGTCGACGTCTTCTTTTTCCATGATTTCCTGAAGACGCCTCAGGTAGCCGGGCGAATCTGCCCGGGGTACAACATGCATACTGCTCACGAAGAGCGAACCTCCGTGCTGGTCATGCAAATCGGTCCCTACCAACCGATATCTTGGCCGGTGCTCGCGTATGATTCCCGCCACGCTTTGTGCGATGTCCCCGCCAATCCCAGTAACCAGTATCGTTTTCATGTTCGGAGAAGCACTTCTGACAAATAGGGCAATTCCGGATGGCGGACAGCGGCCTCCAACGCGACAACGCTGTAATCGTAATCTTCACGGCATAACGTCACCCGTCGGGTATCGGTATCAAGCAGCGCCCATTGCGCCCCGGGTTGACGATTGCGAGGCTGCCCGACCGAACCCGGGTTGACCAACTTGACATCACCACGCTCAAGTACCATCGGATAGTGCGTGTGGCCCAATATCACGAAATGGTGGCCCGGCACCGCGCACTTTTCATGAAGTTCCGAATCGGAATCCAGATAGACATACTGCTCTAGGTCCCACGGCGCCCCGTGGCACAGCAGAAGGCTAACGTCGTCCAATACTTCTTCGTGTGGATGGGGTAGCGATCCCAGCCATTCAAGCTGCTGTGCGCTCAGGTTCTCGATCGTTAATCGCAATCCGCTGCCATACCGGCGCTCAATGTCTACGAGCAACTCCGGTTCATTCCGTGCCTCCACCAGCATCTGTTCGTGATTACCTCTCACCACAACCTTATCCCATGGCTCTAATAGCTCTAGGACTCTTTCCGGCCAGAAGTAGTAACCGACTAAATCCCCCGTGATGAGAAGCCTTTCCACGCCCGCATTTCGGGCAGCAGTCAGGACTGCGTGCAGGGCAAGAAAATTCCCGTGAACGTCTCCCAAAAGGGCTGCTTTCATATCGCGATAAACGTCTGTAGTAGGTTCCGGCGATGGATTTTTGAAGCGAGAACTCAGCAAATGCTTCAGTCAGGCTCTTCATCTTCGGTAAATGGAACAGCTACGGTCAAAACGACTGAGCATGTTCCAAGCTAGCTACCACCATTACGTCCCTGCCAAATCCACCCGCCGCCAAGGTGCCGTAGAAATGATCCAACACATCTACCATCCCCGCCTCCTTGAGATTGTTCTCAAAAGTTACTCGTCGCTGATGCGCGATCGGCCCAAGTTCCGGATTGGAGATGTAATCAAGATCCTGCAGCAGAAATAGCTCCAGCGGATAAAGGCCTGACTGATCGACCACGCGGAATCCGGTCTTCCTCAGTGCGCTTCCCAGCGTGTTGAAGTCGAAGTAATTCAAGTGATCTGGCACACATACGAACCATGGCAAAATCCGCTTGACCTTCAGGAATGCTCTTTGCAAAGGACTGAAGTCGTTTGGTACCGTGATGCACAATTTGCCGTTCTCAGGCATGAGCCTCCGAATCCGAAGGAGAAACTCCAAAGGCTCGGTAATGTGTTCAAGCACATTCACCATGACCAAGGCGTCCGCCTCGATACCGCCGTGTTTTTCGGCCTCGGCAAGGTAATCCCATACGCTGGCTTTGAAAAAGCGGCCGAACCCCAAGCGCTGCGCCCGCTCCAGGCCCGGGCTCTGATCGAAGCCGATGAGATTAGCGAAACCGAGGGCATGCATTTCTTGGAGAAATCCTCCATCACCACATCCCATATCAACAACCGTTGCCGATTTGTCGAGATTTCGGGTGAGCAGCCGCGCCGTCTCGGCCAGGTTGGCCTGTGTCGTCGGCATTTCATAGCACGAATAGAACTTCGCAAGGTAAGCGGCATCCGGATACGGGTCGACATGATAGAAACCGCACGTGTCGCAAAACCCTAGCCGCGTATCCTCAATAGGGGTAGCTTGCCGCCACAAGCTGTCAGGGATTGGGTTCAGCACATACTCGGTGAAATGATGGGCGGAATTGGCCATGTTGTATCTGCTCATTGGACGACCGGCAGGTTCGGATTGCAAGTAGAGTTGAGCTCCGGCTGTTGCAGGATAGTGTCAACCGCGGGTAAATACTGGCTCTGCGATAGGTCCTTCATCAGTTTCATCGCGCGACTGCCCATTTCCGCATTTTCAGCGGGATGAGAAATGGCGTATCTGATAGCCGCCACCAAGTCAGCAGAACATAGCTTGTCAGCCCAGCCTAGATAGCGGATCACACCGATGTCAGCCAAATCTGTGGTTGTTCGCTCCTGGTTGGCTGCGAACACCACCGTCAGCGTCGGCAATCCTAGGTAACAGCGCTCCCAAGTCGTCGCTCCACCGGCACCGATACTCAGATCGGCCGACGCCATCAACTCCGCCATATTCCCGGTCTGAACGTGCAAAGTTGCATTCCCTCTTAGAACACACTGCGCAGCAATCTGCTCCCTATGCGGATTAGTCGATCCAATGACCACATCTAGTGCTATTTCATGACGGCGTGTCAGGGTTATTGCTTCAATTACTCGGGATGTTATGTTCTCCGAATCGCTTCCGCCGAGAAAAACGAGAACCCTGCTAACACTACCGTCCCTCTGTCGCAGTTGCCGTCTCGCTGCGAGGAATTCTGCCCGCAAGAGCGCATTAGCCGGTCCCAGCAACTTCAGGCAATGCTCTGGCACCAGGTCATCGTATCGAACCTCCAACGCCTTGTAGTAGTTCTGATCCAACAGCACATCACAGTCGTGCGGCCTGTCTGCAAGATCGTCTATTGCCATGACTCTGCCAACGTACGGTCGCATCGCCGACTCCCAGCGCGAGTCAAGTTCATAATGATCTACCACCAGCCAATCGTATGAGGCGCCACTATTAAGTATCGGTTGCATCTGTTCCGCATCCAAGTGCCAACTCCCGAGCGTTTCGTCTCCAGCAGTCCCGGCTAGGCGGAACAGCTTGAACCCCTTGTCCTCGATATGTCCGCAAAGATTCCCCGGAACATCGCGACAAGCAAAGGCGACCTGCCCGCCACCTCTACGTAAGCCCTCAGCCAAGGTCAAGCAGCGCATGACATGTCCTGTACCCTGTCTGATAGAAGCGTCGGCACGAATCAAGTAGTTCGTCACGAGGTCAAATCATCTTGCGAAAAACCGGCTTGGCTGGTGCCCCGACCAAAAGCCCGTCGACGCCGCCCCGCTCGATCGCTCTCCGGTAGACCTCGCAGGACTCATCGAACGCAGCTGCGATCCAATCCAGTTCCGCTGCCTGATGGGACCAGGTGGGATAAAACATGCCCTGGAACAAGACGCCACGGGCAATCATCTCCTGCATCAATAATGTCCGGAAAGCGTCATCGACATTGCCCTGGTCGTTCCTGCACACGAGAAGCAGCAGGCAGGGTTCGCCCTTCACCTCGATGTGGCCGTTCAAGCGGTGGGCCGTCACGATCCGATTCAGGCGACCGCGCAGTTGCTCTCCCCGCGCCCAGTTCGACTCGATCATGCCGAAAGTCTGAAATGCCTCGATTGTCGCAATCATCGCGGCGAGGCCGGTTGTTTCGGCGCCGTGCGTTGTGGATATCAGAAACAACTTGTCGTCGCCGGAATTCCGAATGCCCCCCAGTTCCATGATCTCCTTGCGCCCGGTCAGCGCGCAGGCGGAAAAGCCATTGGCGATTCCTTTGCCCCCCCTAGCCAGATCCGGCTTGATGCCATAGACGTGCTGGGCACCCTGCAGGCTCCATTTGAAGCCGGAAATCATCTCGTCGATGATGTAGACGACACCATGCCTTCTGCATAGTTCGCCGACCTTCCGCAGAAAGTCATCCCGGGGCGGGTCGAACTTGATCGGCTCCATGATCAAGCAGGCGATGTCATGGTTCGGCTCGGCGAACAGGGCTTCCACCGAGGCGAAATCGTTGTAACTGAAGCCGACGGACAGGGTGCGTGTCTGCTCGGGTATGCCCCGGTCGCAGGGTGTAGACACGATGAACCAGTCGTCGTAACTGAAGAAGTTGTGCTCGCGGCACAGGGCAACCCGGTTGCGCCCGGTGTAGGCGCGGGAGAGCTTGACCGCAGCAGTCGTCACGGTCGAGCCATTCTTCGCGAACTTGACCATCTCGCCGGAACGGACCGTTTCGAGAAATCGCTCGGCCGCTTCCAACTCGATGGTCGCCGGGCGCTGGAAGTTGGTACCCAAGGCGGCCGCCTTGCATACCGCCTCGACAACCGGCTCGTAGCCATGCCCGATACATACCGAGGTCAGTCCCATGCTGCAGTCGACGAACTCGTTGCCGTCGACGTCCCAAACTCGCGCACCCTTGCCATGCGCAATGGCGGCCGGCGCATTGGCAGGAAATTGGTCATCGCCCTTTGAGTACGTGTGCGCGCCACCAGGGATCAGCTCGTGGATCCGTGAGGAAAAGTCTCTGGTCTTGCTGAAGTTCGTGATCCTATGCATGACGCGCCCACTCCAATTGCTGAGGGAAAATGCTCCAAAGCGGGCTGGGATCCACGTAGGGATTCGCCAAGGCGCGCAGATCTGCACGACTTTCTAGAAATGCCACGATGTCATCCGTTCCGACGAGAGGCATTTTGTCCGCAAAACTGCGCGCAATTTCGCGGGCGATGATCAGGTCTTCCGGATAATCGACCGTCACGCGCAAATCCATGCGTCTCCAGCTCTTGGGCGGAAGATACACCTGAGCCTTGAACTCCTCGGGATGGGTGCGCGGGTAGTTGGAGCAAAACTCGGAACGATCCTTGCTCGAGCCGCGTTCATGTGCGCGCTCCAATGCGTCGAGGGTGTAGATTTCGAAATGCAGTCCTTCCGGCAGTTGGTCGCAGACGGTGATGTCGTTGCCGTTCTGAACGTGCGCACGCCAAAGGTCGGGCAACATGTCGTAGGCAAACCACGGGCATTCGGTGGTGACTCGAAAAACGTCGGTGGCGCGGCCGGCGCGGCCGCATTGTATGAGGCGCCGCAGCACATCCTGCGGGTCGCCCAGGACATAACTCACGCCATGAGCATGTGCAACATCAATAAAGGGGAGATTGGCTGTACCCTCCGAAATGCCAAGCACGATTTCGTCGATAATCGGAAATCTCCGAACGGCGTGAACGATCTGGTCGAGAATGGTGTCGCGATCATTGATTTTTTGAAGCGGCTTCCCGTACAAGCGGGATCCGGTATTACGACAGGCCAGCGCGGCCACGAGTCGGCGGCTCATTGGCGGTTCTCCGACAATATGTCCATGGTTATCGGTTGGTCGGCTTCGATGCTCACCGTGAGTCGCTTGCCATAAACAGCGGCGATATCGTCCAAAGCCTCGGCGGCAGGGGTGCGCTTCAATCCGAGGTCCTCAGGCATAAGTACGGTCCCAGCGAGCAATGCGCGCGCAGACACAACGTGTTTCCGCACCATGCGTCGATAGGCGGCTTCAGTCGCATCCATCGCAAAATCCTCGCCCATGCTCCCGCCAGACCCGAGCGCCTCCTTGCACGAGCGCATGAGGGCAACGAATTCGGCGAAATCGTCCGGGTTCAATGCCGCCTCGTGGTCCTCCAATCGCATTACCTGGGCGAGTGTGAGGTGCTTCTCGAGAACCGTGGCGCCGGCGCCAATGGCGGTTGCAGGAACCGCGAATCGCAGCGGCTGGTCCACCGGCGCATGATCGGCGAATCCCACGGCAATCTTGCCGTCTGACGCGGCGACCTGCGAGGCAAATTCAACTAGGCGGGAAATCTGATTGGCGGCGTTGGGTGTCGGATAGCCCTGGAAACCGAACAGGAGCACCAGCCTCTTTCCGGCTAGGAGTTTTATCGCGCGCGCAATTTCGCCGCGGAACGCGCCGCCGCAAGCGAGCAGGACGCGCGGAATCGAGCATTTCGCCACGTCATTCAGCAAACCCTCATTGGCCATGTCGGTGCCGTGGACCTTAATCGCCGCGGCACCGATGCGCTCCGCCAGCGCCAGGCTGCGCCGCCCGAAGATATCCAGATGCAAGGCGATGTTCTTCTGACGCGCAAGCTCCGCCAAATCAGTCCACGCCGTATCGGGCATCTCCAGTGTCTTGAAAAGCTCGTAATATTTGTAGCCCGGAACGCCGAGTTCCGAAGCGTAGACGAGCTGCAGCTTGGCGGCGTCGGCCCCTGCGGCCGCGGCAGCCGCAATCAGCGCCGCGGCTTGCGGGGGCTTTCCCTCGTACCCTTGGGCGAGCTCCGCGATGATTTCGATTTCCATACGTACCTCGAATTCCGCCTTAATGCAGGCGCCACATTGCAGGGTTAACCAGCCCGACGTCGTCGCATGCCAACTCAGAATACGCATCCAGAGTCGGCGTCTTTGCCGCCTCCATCGCCCGAGCGATTTCCTCGAGCTCGATCCGCTTCGTCACGCCGACGATTGCCACCTCGGCCGGGAGATGCCTCACGTAGCCGAGCGCGGCCTCAAGTGGCGTCAGGTCGTATTCCCCGCAAAAGCGATCGAAACGATCGAGCTCCGTCCGGAACTGACTGAATGCGCCGTGGCGCCGGCTTGGCGGCATAAGCAGAAGCCCCTGTAGAAATACCGAGCGCACATGAACTTCCACACCCAGCGCCGAAAGGCGCGCCAACCACCCGTCTCGAAGCAGGCGTTGATCAATCGCATTGGATGGCAGCTGCACCAGGCCCGGCATAAAATTCTCCAGTACTGCTTCAAGCTCGTCGGCGCCATACACCGAAACACCGACCTTTTTCGCCAGCCCTTCTTCCTTGAGTTGCTGAAACGCTGCAGACAATTCGGCCCCATTCGCTCCCGCTGCATCCGCTGCGCGATGCAACAGAACGCCATAGACCGATTTCATGCGTAAGCGCTTGAGCGATTCTTGCAGGAAATCGCGCATCGTACTGATACGCCGGGAGGGACTTAGGCTCTGATCCAAAGGCGGGATCTTGGTAACCACCCGGAACCGGTGATCGGGCCATAACGCAGAACCCAGAACCGACTCGCTGTCTCCGTAAGCGGCCGCCGTATCGAGGACGACAATTCCGGCCTGTTCCGCACTGGCCAGCACACTCGCCACTTCCGGCGGAGGAACCTTCCCGCCATCATTCGAGACGCCGTAGTCGGCGCCGAACTGAACTGTTCCCAGACCCAGCATCATTGCAGCAGCTCGGCTAAAGCCCTGACGACCTTATCCTGGTCGCTATCGGCGAGACTGTAGTAGAGAGGCAGGCTGAGCGCTTCGCGGTAATATGCTTCCGCTTCCGGACATGCGCCCGGCTTGTATCCGAGATTGCGGTAGTACGGCTGCAGGTATACGGGGATATAGTGCACCTGGGTGCCGATCCCCATCTCGCGCAGACGGTGCATGAGCCGCGTACGGGTGAATCCGTTTGCCCTGTAGTCGACTCGCACTGGGTAAAGATGATGTGCGCTCAGGTCACGGCCAACAGACTGGGCAGGGGGTAGCGTGGCGATCTCCCCTAAGGCACCATCATATCTATGGGCAAGTTCCCTTCGACGCGCAAGGAATCGCTCAAGCTTGCCAAGTTGAGACAAGGCCAGCGCGGACTGAATATCCGTAATGCGGTAGTTGAAACCGAGTTCCTGCATTTCGTAATACCAAAGATTGGGTTCTCCATCTTCCTGGGCGGCATCCGGGTGCAACATGGAATCGTCGCCTTTGTTAATGCCGTGGCTGCGCAAGCGCAACAGCCGTTTGTAGACAACCGCGTCATTCGTTGTGATCAAGCCACCCTCGCCTGCCGCGATGGCCTTGACGGGATGAAAGGAAAACACCGTCATCAGCGAATTGCTGCAATTCCCCACCTTGCCGCCATCGGCATAGGAGGCGCCCAGCGCATGAGCCGCGTCCTCGATAATGACGGCTCCTCGTGCGTCTGCCACCGAGCGTATGGCGCTCATGTCGCAGGGTAGGCCGGCGTAATGCACCGGAACAATGGCCTTGATATTCGCTTGCCCTCGGTAGACCTCCTCGAGTGACTCCGCAGACAGGTTCAGTGTGCGGGGATCGACATCGGCAAAGACGGGACGCGCGCCTACGTAGCAGGCGCAGTTGGCACTGGCGACAAACGTTATCGGTGAGGTCGCTACCATATCTCCTGCACCTAAATCGGCTGCCAAGCACGCCAAATGCAATCCGGCCGTGCCGCTTGAAACGGCTACGGCAAAACGCGCACCGACGTATGAAGCAACCGCGGCTTCAAAGTCTGCAATCCCCAGGAATCCGCCACGCAAAACTTCCGAGACGGCCGCAATGTCCGTCTCATCGAGGAAATGCTTTCCATACGGAATCACAACTCCACCTGCTCTCGCTCAAGCAGCGCTTGCAGTTCTTCGTTCTTCATCCACTGACTGTTGAGATCACTGCTGTACTGGAAACCTTCCGCCACCGACTTGCCCCCCGTCTGTGCAAGGAATCCCTTTGCATCCCACCAATGGGCAGCCGGCTGGATCACGTAGTGGTCCTCGTACTCCGCCGTGTTCCAGGAGTCGTCCGGCGTAATCATGATTTCGTGCAGCTTTTCGCCCGGCCGGATGCCGATGATCTCGGTTCGGCATTCCGGGGCGACCACCTTGGCCACATCCATGATGTTCATGCTGGGTATCTTTGGCACGAATACCTCTCCCCCATGCATGCGCGCCAGGCTGTCCAGGACGAACTGAACACCCTGGTTCAACGTGATCCAGAAGCGGGTCATACGAGGATCGGTAATCGGCAAGACCCCCGTTGCCCGACGCTGCATGAAGAATGGAATGACGCTGCCGCGCGAGCCGATCACGTTCCCGTACCGGACCACCGAGAAGTGCGTCCGATGACGGCCCGACAAGGCGTTAGCCGCGACAAAGAGCTTGTCGGAGCACAGCTTGGTCGCACCATAGAGGTTTGCGGGATTGGCAGCCTTGTCCGTGGACAAGGCGATGACGTGCTGTACCTCCTGGTCAATGCAGACGTTGATGACGTTTTCAGCGCCGATGATATTGGTCTTGATGGCCTCCATCGGGTTGTATTCGGACGCCGGAACCTGCTTCATCGCCGCCGCGTGAATCACGACGTCGACGCCGTCGAAGGCGCGATACAGTCGTTCCTTGTCGCGCACGTCGCCCAAAAAGTAGCGCAATCGCGGATCCTGGATGTACTGCTGCATTTCGAATTGCTTGAGCTCGTCGCGACTGAACACGACGAGGCGCGTCGGCTCGTGCCGATCGAGCACCGTCTTGACGAATCGCTTGCCGAAGGAGCCGGTCGCTCCAGTTACCAATACCGATTTTCCGTCCAAGAATGACATCGTCTACTCCGAAACCGCGTTAATAAGTTCGTCGCGCCGACCCGCCCCCTCTTGGCCGCGCAGCGACAGTAAGAAATCGTCCAGCCTGCCGACTTCGTCTTCAAGCAACGCGCGTGCCTTGTCGGAATTCAAGGACATGTCCGTGGGGCGCTTGGCCGCAAGATTGGCGTCCTTCAGCTTGCCGCGCCTGACCAATCCGGGGTCGGCACCAAACGCGCGCGCCAGCCGCATTGCGAATTCATATTTCGAAACGCGTTCCTCGCCGGCAATGTTAACAATCCCGCTGGCCGACAACGCGACGAGACGGTGCGCCGCCTCTGCAAGAACATCGGCAAGGATCGGCGTGAAGTACACGTCGTCGAACATCGTGACGGGCTGGCCGGCGCGCAGGGCCTGAAGTATCCAGTCACTGAACGACTGTCGCCGTGCATGCCCCCAGCCGAAGAAGTTGGTGCGCACGATCAGCGCGCTCGGGTCGGCCTGCCGCACCCATTCCTCGGCCAGCAGCTTGCTGCGCGCGTACTCGTTGAGCGGCTCCGGCACGTCGTCCTCGCGGTAGCCGCTGCGTGTCCCAGCGAACAGGTGGTCGGTCGAGATGTGCACCAGCCGGATGCTGCGCGCGGCCGCCGCCGCGGCGACGTTGCGCGCCAGCTCGGCATTCACGTGCCGCGCCTGGGCGGGTTCCGCCTCGCAGGCGTCGACGCTGGTCAGACCCGCGGCATGCACGACGAGATCCGGGCTCAACTCGGCGAACTGGCGCGCCAGGCGATCCGCGTCGTCGAGCTCGAGGGGCCGCGAGGTCGCGCCGCGCAGCGAGACGCGATGACGGTGCGTGCCGAGCACAACACGCCAGTCGTCGCGCATCGCACAAGCCCAATTGAGCGCCAGCAGACCGCTGCCGCCGGTAATGAGCAGGCACCGCTCAGCCATGGGGCATCCTCACAGCCGCCATACCTTCAGGCCGGCCGCGCGCAGGTCCGCCGCGTCGAGGCAGGCCTTTACGTCGGCAACGACGCCGCCCGGCCTGAGCGGGGCAGCGATGCGCCCTGCGCCGATGGCGCGCAGGGCATCATGGGCGACGGCGAGGACGACGGCGTCGGCCTGCGGCAGCGCATCCCACCCCAGCAGTCGGATGCCGTACTCGCGCAACGCGTCCTCCGCGTCGGCCACCGGATCGTGCACGCTCACTTCGACACCGTAGCTTTCCAGCTCGCACACGATGTCCGGCACGCGCGAGTTGCGCAGGTCCGGACAGTTTTCCTTGAAAGTCAGTCCCAGCACCACGGCGCGGGCGCCGGCAAGGGGACGACCCGACTGCGCCATCAGCTTGATGGTTCGGTCGGCGATGAACTTGCCCATGCCGTCGTTGATGCGCCGCCCGGCCAGAATCACCTGGGGGTGGTAGCCGATCATGTCGGCCTTGTGCGTCAGGTAATAGGGATCGACGCCGATGCAGTGCCCGCCCACCAGGCCCGGCTTGAACTTGAGGAAGTTCCACTTGGTGCCGGCGGCCTCCAGCACTTCCGCCGTGTCGATGCCGAGCTTGTCGAAGATGATCGCCAGTTCGTTCATGAGGGCGATGTTGAGGTCGCGCTGGGTGTTCTCGATGACCTTGGCGGCTTCGGCCACCTTGATGGAGCTGGCGCGATGCACGCCGGCGGCGACGATCGCGCCGTAGAGCCCGGCGACCTTCTCCAGCGTTTCCGGCGTGTCGCCCGCGACGACCTTGACGATCCTGGTGAGCGTGTGTTCCCTGTCGCCGGGGTTGATGCGCTCGGGGCTGTAGGCGACGTGGAAAACATTCCCCTCTCCCCCACCCCCTCCCCTGGGGGGAGAGGGGGAAGGGGGATGTTGTCCCTCTCCCGCTTGCGGGGCGAGGGGAGGTCTTACGGCCCAGCGCAGGCCGGAAGCCTTTTCAAGGACGGGGATGCAGATTTCCTCGGTCGCGCCGGGATAAACGGTGGACTCGTAAATGACGGTGGCCCCTGCCTTCATGTTGCGGCCGACCGCTTCGGAGGCGCCGATGAGGTGGCGGAAATCCGGCTGATGTGCCGCGTCGACGGGTGTCGGCACGGCGACGACGACAAAGTCAGCCTCGGCGAGACGGCGCGGATCGGTGGTGCAGTCCAATCCGCTCGCGGCGCGCAGGTCCTCGGGGGAAACCTCTCCGGTCGGGTCGACATGGCGGCGGTAGGCGGCAACCTTTTCTTCGGAGAGGTCGTAGCCGATGGTGCGGAATTTCTTGCCGAATTCGACGGCCAGCGGCAGGCCGACATAGCCCAGGCCGACGACTGCGACGGTTGTGCGATTGTCCGGTGTCATTGCAAGAGGGTGTCGAGGCCGACGGCCCGAATGTTGTCCGCCATGGGAAAGCTCTTGTTGCCAGGATAGACGACCCGAAGCTCGCGCAGTTCGAGCGTTTCGATGGCGGCGTGCATTGAACGGGTCGGTCGCGGATCGTCGGTGTATTTGATTTCGTAGCCGAGCGCAGCATCCCCACGAACGATCAGCAGATCGACTTCCGCCCCGCCGTGTGTTGCCCAGAAATAGGCCTCGTCCGGCGCGGCGTCGTGCAGCCGGATGATCTGCTCGATGGCGAACCCTTCCCAG
>Ga0194127_10007357_pt1 | contig 12178 bp, 16 predicted proteins | sample TA2KigC100mmetaG_FD_148624 | JGI IMG/M metagenome (GOLD analysis project Ga0194127, IMG submission 148624) | Freshwater microbial communities from Lake Tanganyika, Tanzania - TA2015036 Kigoma Deep Cast 100m | ecosystem: Environmental > Aquatic > Freshwater > Lake | place: Tanzania: Lake...
ATTGACGCCCTGATGTTTCTCGATGTGTTCATCTCTTACCCTCCATTTATAGCGCAATTCATAGACATTATACTACATTTGGCCAAGGTTGACAAAGAGACGCTCACCTCCTGCCCTCTCCCTTCCCCCAGCCCCCTCCCTCTCCCAATTGTGGGAGAGGGAGGGGGTGCCCAAAAGGCGGGAGTGGGTGAGGGCGACCAAAGTTGCCTTTTCTTCGAGAATGTGGTAATATTGAAAGTAACAATCAACCCCGATCAAGAAGCGAGGTGATGAGCATGGCTCAAGTGATTAACGCCGTTTTCGAGGATGGAATCCTCAAGCCTCTGCAAGAGCTTAACCTGACTACACATCAGGTGGTCGGATTAGTGATCTTGGCTCCCCGACGACAGAGACGTGAAGCCAAGCTTCCCGCCGAGGCCAAAGGAGAGAAACTCTCTGCAATGAACTGGGAGGATTTCTTTGCCACAAAGCTCAAGTGGCAGAAAGAGGGTCCTCTTGACCTTTCCGAGGTGAGCATTGATGCCCTCTGGTTATGAAAGAGCGACGATGCTGGACAGCAATTTGCTGATCTATAGCATCCTAGCCGATCATCCAGCTTCCACCGTGTGCCAGGAGTTCATTGAAACCAGTGAGAGCCTGGTGGCATCCTCAATTACCCTCATCGAACTCTTCTTCGTAACCACCCAGATCTACGGCATCGAACCCGCCTGGGTCTTGACCAAGATAAACGAGCTCTTCGCCTCGCCATTGATAATCATCGCCGCAGACGCAGACACCGTTGCCGCTGCCTTGGCTCTCTGCGCTGAACACAAGATTGATACCAACGATGCCGTCCAGATTCAGATATGCCTGGATTTAGGCATTCTAGCATTAGCCACCGATGACGGAAGGCTTATTAAGCTTTGCAAAAAGCTGGAGATTGAGACCAAGAACCCGATCACAGACGAGCTAAAACAGGCTATGCGCATCTGGGAAGAAGCCAACCTGCCTCAGAAAGGCTTGCCCCGCATACTGCACCAAATCCATGGATGGATAGCAGCCCACGACCAAGTCCTTGCGGATGACTTTCGCAACGCCACCCGGAATCTGACGAGAATGCCCCAGCAGTGATTGAGGTTCCTGCCCCATCCTATCCGGCCTGAGTGCCTTCCTGTTTGGTATGATTAAGCACCAACGGATGTCATCGCAACTGTGGAATCCTTTCTATTCACCCTGACGTCCATCGTCAACTTCCTCTGCCTGGCTCTCTCGCTGTGGCTGGGGTTCTACATCGTCACCCACAGCCCGCGAAGCAGGGTCTCCTGGCTGGCCGGCGCTACCCTCTGGTCCCTCTCCGGCTCCTTCTTGAACACCCTGACCTACATCAACGTGTCACCAGAGCAGGGCGCTCTACCCTGGTGGTGGGGGTGGAGCGCCGCCTTTGCGGCTCCCTTCTGGTTCCACTTGAGCGTTTCCCTCCTACCGAGCAAGCTGGCCCAAAAACAGCGCCCGCTGGTCATCCTCGTCTACTTGCTCACCCTGAACTTCGTGGCCATGGAAGCCTATACCCCCTGGGTGTTCGCCGGGGCGACGATGAAACCGGCCATCTACAACAGCGCCCAAAGCCCCGGCCCCCTTTTCCCCCTCTTTGGCCTCTTCCTGATCGTGGTCCCCGCCCTTGCTTTCTACAACCTCCGCCTGAGCTGGAAACGGGCTCAAGGCCCCACCCTCCAGCGACAACTTGCTCTGCTGCTGTGGGCCACCGCGTTGGCCATCCTGGGCGGAGGCTATGCCAACCTGTCCACCTGGCTGGGGCTGGATACCCCCACGCTGGTGAATGCCCTCAGCCTGGGCACGGGAGTGGCCCTCCTCGGCTACGGCGTGGCCCGCTACAACGCCCTCATCGAGGGACGAGCCATCGGGCGGGACTTCCTCTACACCTCCCTGGCCATTGGCTCGGTCACGGGCGTGTACCTGCTGGTCGCCCTCATCTCTTATGTCGTCTACGATGTCCCCTTCATCGCCTTCATCTTCGTGATCATTCTGGCCATTGTCTCTCACTCCCTCTACGACTGGGCTCGGACCTACCTGGATCGGCTCTTCTATCGGCAGCAGCACCGCGAACTGAGGGCCAACTTGCGGGATTTCGCCCGCGAGGCGGCTCTGGGCCACGATCTACCAGACCAACTGCAGGTCATTATCCAGACCCTTTGCCGATCCCTGGACGCGGGCCAAGGCTTCATCGCCTTGCGGGAAGCTCAGGGCTTCGCCATGGTCGCCGCCCACCCAACAGACCTACAGGGCACTGGCATCGCCGTCCAGGCGTTGGCCACAGACGAGATAACTGCCCTTTGCCCTCCCCTGGACTCTCCCCAGCTCGCAGGCATGGTCCTGCTGGTGCCCATGCACTATGGCGGCGAACAAATAGGAGCCGTCGTTCTAGGTCCGAAGACCACGGGGAGCGCCTACACCGAGGACGACCTGGACTTGCTGGACGATTTGGCGCAGAGGGTGGCCAGCGTGGTGCACAACGTGCGTCTGCAGGAGAAAAGCGTGCAGCAGATAGACGCCCTGGTAACGGAGTTTCGCCAGCGGGAGAGGGAGCTGAGGCTCAGGATGCAAGAGATGCTGGAGGCCAAGCCGCCCACCCTGGAGGGGATGAGCGAGAGGGAGCTGGTCTCTCTGGTGGAGGACGCCCTGCGGCACCTGTACGATTACGCCTATCTGGGAGAGCACCAGTTGGCTCAACTGCGCATCGTGCAGGCACACCTCGACGTTAAAGAAGACAGCTTCGTCACCCACCTCGACCGAGGCAGGGCTTTGCAGGACGTGCTGACCACTGCCCTGGAGAAACTGAAGCCGCCCGGCCCACAACCCTCGCCTCCCACGCGGGAATGGCACCAGTATGTCATCCTGCACGATTCCTACGTGCTGGGGGAGCTAAACCGCGACATCATGGCCAAGCTCTACGTCGGCGAGGGCACTTTCAACCGCGCCCGCCGTCGGGCCATTCGCGGCGTGGCCAGGGCGCTGGAGGAGATGGAGACTAGCCTCGTGAAACGTCAAACGTGAAACGTCAAATGCTGTTGACGTTTGACGCATGACGTTTGACGCACCATTGGCGGTTTTTGGCAGTTTTTGCTCTTGTAATGGCAGCCCCTTTGTGGTTTAATAGAAGCACAAAGGGGCTGTTGTTTAGCGACGGCCTATAGACTCTAGGAAGGAGACGAGCATGACGAGGGAGGGAATGCAAACAAAGCTGGATGCAGTCACAAGGAAATGGTGGTTCTATCCGTTGCTGGTACTCCTGTTCTTCATCCGCCAATACGCATCCAAGGGCTACGATCCACGGGAATGGATGGACCTCATGCTGGAGGCACTGTCACACCCCCTGATCTACAGCTTCCCCCTTCTGATGCCTATCGCAAAGGCCATACCCGTTGTGCTGATTGTGGGCCTGATGGTCCTCGGGAACAGGATCAGAGGCGTGTTCAACGGATATGTAGCCCTGCTGTACGTCGCTGTGGCCTGTTTTCAGCACACGGCCCTGACAGATACATACGGGCTGGTTATCATCTCTGGCAATCTGGCACTCATCCTGGTCGTAGCGCTGTTCTGGATTTGGGAAACCTTCGCCGAGAGAAACGACTTCACCCCTCGCCAGCGGCCACCCTGGAAATGGTGGGTGGCCCCTTTGGCCCTTCTGGCGCTTCTGGCTCCCATAGATACCAGCACCATGTGGCTCCCATAGATACCAGCACCATGTCGCCCGATTTCAGCCCAGCGCGCCTGCTGACCAATGAGTCTGGCCTAACCTACTGCATGATGACGCCGGTGATTCTGGCCGTGATGACGCTGTATCATCCTACGGTTAACCCGGCCGTGCTCAGGGTTACGAGCTTTGTGGGGATGCTGTTCGGTGCAGTGAACATGCTGGTGTGGTTTGTTGTGATGCCATCAGCTTGGTGGATGGGGGTGCTGCATATCCCACTACTCATGATCTCGATCTATGCTTTTGTATTGGGCTTCCGTACCAGCAAACCGGAAACAGGGAGACGAACATGACTCAGGTTCAATATGCCTGGCTGCGCTCAGTGGCCCGGGTCTTGATGATCATCGCCATCGTCTTCTGGCTGTGGTTCGGGATCGGCTCAGCGTACGTTGAGAACGCCGGCCCATTCAACTGGCTGATGCACATCCTGGTGCCAGGAGGCATATTCACCCTGAGCACGCTGGTAGCCTGGCGCTGGGAGGGCATCGGAGGGGCGCTGCTGGCGCTGGAGGGTCTCGTGGCCCTGAGCTTCATCGTGCGCGCATTTCTCCTGGCAAACTTCAGCGCCTCGGGCCTGGTGCTCATGTGCCTGACCCTGGGCCTGCCCCCGTTGGCAGCGGGAATCCTGTTCCTGATCTGCTGGCGACGATCTAGAAAGTAGGCCAGGTGCAACGCACTTTTTTCTCGAAGTGCGTTGCACCTCAAAGGGAATGCATATGAAAGACCAACTAGAGAAGAAAGCGCATCTGATCATGCTGCTGGTGGGATTGCTCAACGTCGCTGTACTGCCCTTATGGCAACTGCCGATAGCCAAAGCGACAGCACAGGCAATAGGCTATCCATTGTTTGGACTGGGGCTGGCCATCAACCTGCTCTCGCTCCTTGCCCTGAAGCGAGGTTTCGGCGGCGAGATCGAGCCGGTGACGGAACTGGTTACGGGCGGCGTCTACGCTTGGTTGCGACACCCCATGTACGTCAGCTTCGCCATCACCATGCTGGGACTCGATTTCTTGCTGCGAAGCGCCCCCCACCTTCGTCGCCTTCCTGCCCAGCATGGTCTGGCGAGCACGTCTGGAGGAGCAGGCCCTGGCCCGACACTTCGGTCAGGCGTGGGAGGATTACGTTAACAGGGTACCTACCTTCCCTGCTGCTATGGGACTTGAGAAAGAAGTAGGATTGAGGGATTGTGATGTGGCTCGACGGCTTCCTTAGAACCCAACTCAAGAGATTGTTGACCAAACAGAGTCATGTTGCCCTGGAAAGCAAGATCCCCTTGCTCGAGAGCAGGCTTCAGGACATCTTGACGAATTCGGCCTTTATCTCCATATCCCCTTCTGCCGCCAGATCTGCCCTTACTGCCCTTACAACAAAGAGATTTATCACCCTGAGGTAGCGGAAAGGTATACCAACGCTGTTAAGAAAGAGATTGACATCTATTCTAAGCTGATTGGCAATAAGCCTGTAACTTCCTTTTACATCGGTGGCGGAACCCCCACCACCATGCTCTATAGCGGGCTCGACAAGATTCTGCGACACATCTTTGAGTCCTTCAATATGCAGTGCGATATACACCTGGAGAGCCATCCCAATGATTTGACCTTGGATAGTCTCAAGGCTATTAGCTCCCTCGGAGTGGGGCACCTGAGTATCGGGGTAGAGGCTCTTCAAGACTACCACTTGAAGGGGGCCTCCACAGGCCATACTCTGTCAAGCACGTCGTGAGAGCAGTCGGTCGAGCTGTGAGCAACGGATTCAAGTGTGTCAATGCGGATTTCATCTTCGCCTTGCCTGGTCAAACCTACAGCGAGATTGAGCAAGCTGGCCACACCCTGGTTGAAATGGGCGTTGATCAGGTTGCCGCTTACCCGCTTTTCAAATTCCCTTATACCAAACTGGGACGGAGTGCTAGGGAAAGCAACCACAGCATCTCCCCTCTTCTATGCCGCAGGCTTTGAAAGAACCTCGGTTTGGGCCTTCACCAGGCCAGGGGTTCCAAGATATTGTTCCGTGACCGTGCCCCTCTACGTTGGCCTGGGTGCCAGCGGAGGATCTTACCTGAAGGATGTCTTTTACCTCAACACGTTCAATGTTCGAGAGTATATCAAGGCCCTCGAAAATGGGAGGATGCCAATCGCCCTGTCACTTGATCTGACAGAAAACATGCAAATGGCAGGCTGGCTTTACTGGAGGATCTATGAGACGAGGTTCAAAAGAAGCGATTTCCAGGAAAGATTTGGCAAGGAATTTGACAGGGTCTACGGAAAGTACATGACGCTATTCTCTCTCCTCGGATTCTTGAAGAAGGACGATGGGGATGAGATCGTTCTTTCCGACAACGGCACATATTGGCTCCACGTATTGCAGGACTTGTTCTCAATAGAATACATCAGCCAGCTCTGGGGAACTTCAAAGCAAGAGCCCTGGCCAGAGAAAGTGATTTTGTAATCGGAGGTGAGAAGATGAATCTGCTCAGAAAAATCACCGATGGTGTTACGGACGAGAGGATTTACCGACGCATTGGCTGGATGTACGTTTCCTTCTTCCTGCTTTACGTATCGGTAACTGTATTAAGCTACTATCTATTGCCTGAAGGGATCCTCCGAGGGAAACATCCGATCATCAGTCGGCTCCAGTTCTCACCCCATGTGTGGGTTTCAACGCTACAGATATTTGGATATAACCTCATTCCGACAACCCTCATTATCGCCTGTAATCTACTTGCGCAACAGTCCAGATTGGTCAAGGAAAGGTTTGTGCCGATAGGATACACGGCGTTCTGGGGGCTCACGATCCTATTTGCCGTGATAACGGGCTCCTGGTCGTTTGGTGTTGCCACCGCCGCCCCACCTCTCCATTATCGGCTGGTGGGCATGTTTGACATACTTCACCGCTCAGGACTTCTGGAGTTTTCTGCCTATCTGCTGGCAGCCGTCGTATCGTTCAAGTTCACACTCTGGTACTCTGACCGCAAGACGATCATAGCGAGCAGAAAAGATGGAGAGAGGTCAAACTAACCAAATCTGAAAAGGTCTTTCTGCTGCTCGCCTTTGTCCTGCTGTTTTGTGGCGCCTACGTTGAATCCTGCCGGATAGTTCAATTGACTGGATGAGGAACTTTCCAAAGCCAAGGGAGGAAGGCACGACGAATCCCTTGTGATCCTGAGCATCTTCTATAAAGCTGGGGAAACCCCCGCTACGGCTACCGCCGCGTGTGTGAGCTTTGAGGACAGGGTTATCCGTAAGTGTATGGAAGGAGAAGTAAAAGAATGAACCCCCTATTTCTTCTATCGGGTATGGGAATGATGGCCATCGCTTTGGTAGCAGTGGTCTATTGGAAGCGGCGCAGCAAAGTGGCTTCAGCACTCTTTTTCTGGGGTGCTCTGGCGTGGGTGGCAGGAAACGTTCTGAAATCCATCGCTGCCATCCCAATGTCCACAATCATAGGTAATGTCCGGGCCCTTTTGCCCAGGTACTTCTCGGAACCCCTATTGTGGTTGTATATCGGTCTGTTGACAGGGATCTTTGAGTGTGGAGCCACCCTTGGATTTGCTCACATCAGGAGAATACGCACCGTTAACTGGAGAGAAGCGGTCGGATTTGGCTTAGGTTTCGGAGCGATAGAAGCCTTTTTGCTGGGGGCCTATTCCTTTCTTGTTATTCTCTTGATTATTCTGATTCCTGACAAGCTTCCACCAGAATTGCTGCAATTGGCAACTTCTGCGAAAGCTTCGCTTCTGGACATTCCCATCCCGATTGTTGAGAGGCTCGTAGTTGTTCTACTGCATGCCTTCTCATGCGTTCTTATTATCTACGCAGTGCGGACCAGGGAATGGAAGTGGTTTTGGATATCCTTTTTCTACAAGACTGCCCTAGACGCAATAGCTGGGTCTATCCAAATCACGTATGGAGTGCAGAATCTTACGACTCTTGGGGCATGGATAGTAGAGATGATTCTTCTGCCTTTTGGAATCGTTGGCTTTTGGGGCTTAAGGACATTTCGACGTCGCTGGTGATTTACACCCAGGAGCCTCTGGGCTGGTTACGAATCCAGATCTTCGTAGAGAAATACAAAGGGGGTGCGCCATGCATCATTCGCAATTCAAACGCAGGCTCCCCGGCTACGTCGCCACGGCGCTGGTGATCCTGACCACCACGTTCCCCGGACCTACTGGGGCGTGGGAGAGATGTACTACGAAGGCTGGGGGCTGCCGTTCCCCTATCCCATACGCTATCTGATCCCTGCCGCTGCCTGTCTGGCCCTAACGCTGGTGGCGCTGACCTGGCCCCGCGCCGGAGGCTGGTTGCTCATTGTCATCGGTGTGGCCTTCACCGCCTGGTGGTGGAGGCTGGCTGCCGCGCGGGGTTGGCTGTCCTTGACATGGATTCTGGGCACATTCCCGGTCAGCAGCTTACTCATCCTCACCGGCGCGCTGTTCCTCCTGGAATGGCGCTACCGCCGGCAGCGGCACGATGAGGGTTGGACACAGCCGAAGCCCTGGCTTCGCCGCAACCCATGCCCTGAGCGAAGCGAATGGGGGCGCTACGTCCTGGCCGTCGGCATCCCGCTGCTGGTGGTGATCGGCGTCTCGGCCTACTTTGCCCCCTTGCTGCTGACCCGCGTGGACGACGGCGCCCGCGGCGCACGGCTGATCGAGGGCAACGGCGTGTCACTGATCTGGGCTCCAGAAGGCCCGGGCTGGAACTGGAAGCAGCCTTCGGGCGGGTATCCTTCGTGGGATCGTCTCGCCCTCTACGGTGTGCCGCCGCTAGGCTTGGGGGACAAGCCGGGCTACGAGCACCGACACGCCATCCAGGAGGACATGGAGAGGACCGGCCTCTGTCGCTACCTGAGCCAGGATGGCACGACCCTGATGGCCGAGCCGCAGGACATCTGGCACATGCCCACCACCGACGAGATCGTCCGCTCCCTCGTCCGCGGTGGCGAAAACGCCGGGTGTGCCTGGGACGGCGAATCCGATAGTGCCACTTGTGAGAAGCAACCCAACAAGGACAGCCCGCTGTGGGCCCCGGACGAGGAGCCCATCTACTACTGGTCGGCGGACGAATACGACGCCGAAGAAGCCTGGTACGTCCCCTACACCGGTGGGGGGCGGTACGGCGGAGCCATCGCTTACCAGCCAAAGGATTGGGGAAACCCCCGCCACGGCTACCGCTGCGTGCGGGATCGCTGAGCGTGTGGGGATAAGAACGATGAAGCTGGTCATTGACGAGGTAAGCAAACTGTACAGAGGCAAGATCTGGGGACTGCGGGATTTCAGCCTGGAACTGGGCCCTGGTGTGTTAGGGCTGGTGGGACCCAATGGCGCCGGCAAATCCACCCTGATGCGGGGCTAGGCCAACTGAAGGAAAAGTGACCTGGAACGGCACCGACATCGCCAAATCGCCCGACGAATTGCGGACTGTGCTGGGCTACCTGCCCCAGGACTTCGGCGTCTACCCCAACCTCAATGCAGTCGAGTTTCTGGAATATCTGGCCGCCATGAAGGGGTTGGACGGCAAGTTAGCCCGCAAGCGCATTGACCAATTGCTCCAGGTGGTCAACCTGGTCGAGGTGCGCAAGCGCCCGTTGGGCAGCTATTCGGGCGGCATGAAACAACGCGTTGGCATCGCTCAGGCGTTGCTCAACGATCGCTGGCGAGCGCATCGTGATCCTCTCGACGCACATCGTGTCGGATGTAGAGGCTGCGGCCACTGAGATTGCTATCTTGAACCAAGGGCATTTGCTGCGGCACGCGCTCCCCGAGGTATTGTTGCGTTCGGTCGAGGGCAAGGTATGGGAATGGATGATTCCTAGCGCTGATCTGACCGCTGCCAGGCAGCGCCACATCATTAGCAGCGCGGTCCGGCGAAGCGACGGCGTACATGTGCGTTTGATCTCCGAGGCGCCCCCCGACCCCGAGGCGCGATCCGTACCACCTGCCCTGGAGGATGCCTACCTGCATTGGATCGCGACCGGCAGGGATGGAGGTGGTAGATGAAAAGTTTGCACGTCATTTACCACCTGGTGCGGGCCGACTTCCTGGAGCGCGTGCGGCGCTACAGCTTCTTGATCAGCCTGGGGCTTACGATTGTTGCAGGGTACTTCTTCGTTCCCGCCACCAACGCCGACTACGTTACCCTGGATCTGGACGGTTACCGCGGCGTGTACAATTCGGCCTGGATCGGTAGCCTAGTCGCTCTGTTGACCACGTTGTTTCTGTGGTACTTCGGCTTCTACCTAGTCAAGAACGCCGTGGAGCGAGATCAACGAACGGGTGTGGGAGAGATCATCGCCGCAACCCCTCTCCGCAAAGCCTTCTACACTTTGGGCAAATGGCTGAGCAACTTCGCCACGCTTGCGGCCATGGTTGGGGTCCTCGCGTTGGCTGCCCTAGCCATGCAACTGATCCGCGGCGAAGAGATGCACATTGAGCTGTGGCCGCTATTCTCGCCGTTCCTGCTTATCACGTTGCCGACAATGGCGGTGGTGGCAGCCATGGCGTTGCTGTTTGAAACGATTCCAGGACTGCGCGGCGGCTTTGGCAACGTCGTCTACTTCTTCCTGGCGACCAGCGTATTTGACCTGCCAGATTGGACCGGTGTACGGATGTGTTGGGGATAACAGTCCTTCGGTCCAGCATAACCGCCGCGCTCAGCCCTGCGTTCCCAGATTACACCGGGAGCTTTGGCGTGGGTTTCGCCCCATTGGGAAGAGTAAGAACCCCGTTCATCCAGTGGCTTGAAAACTTCGGTTACACACCGTTTGGGCGTGAGTTGCAAAAGTTTCGCTGGGAAGGCATTGCCTGGACGCCTGACATCCTTCTGAAACGCCTGGCGTGGGTGGGCGTCGCCTTGGGGATGGCCCTGATGGCCGCGCTCTTCTTCAACCGTTTTGACCCCGCTGGCGGTCTTTTTTCTCGACTGGCCCTCCGGGCTCCGGCAGCGGGACGTGTTTCATCGGGCGGGGGGCGAAAGCCTCTGCAGCCCGACGGCGAACCCGAGACCATCCCCAAAGCGGAGGTACTCCTTCCTGCACCTGTTCACTTGACGCGACCCGCGACGGCGTCGATGCGCTTCAGGCAGGTATTGCTGGCCGAACTGCGCCTGATGCTGAAAGAACATCACCCCCGGTGGTACGCGGTCTCAGCGGGATTGATTGTTGCCGGTCTGTTCAGCGCTATGGATGTGGCGCGACGGTTCATACTGCCTGTGGCCTGGATCTGGCCGTTGCTGATCTGGTCGGCCATGGGCACTCGCGAGGCACGGCAGCAGACCGAGCAACTCGTCTTCATTGCCCCTCACCCGCTCCGCCGCCAACTTCCGGCCACATGGTTGGCAGGTGTGATTGTGGCTGTATTAGCGGGGAGTGGGGTGGTGGTGCGGTTGGTGCTGACCAGTGATTGGGCGAGCCTGCTGGCCTGGATGGTCGGTGCGCTATTCATCCCGTCGCTGGCCCTGGCGCTGGGTTGCTGGAGCAGCAGCAGTAAACTGTTCGAGGTAGTGTACACAGTGCTGTGGTACATCGGCCCGCTGAATCGGGTGCCACTCCTGGATTTTATGGGAGTGTGCGGTCAATCCGTCAGCACAGCCATGCCCTTGATTTATCTGACCTGTACCATCGCATTACTTGGATTGGCTGTCCTCGGTCGGCGACGGCAACTGCAGATTTGACAAGGATGTATGTTGAAGTACGTGTCTGGCAAGGAGGTTGAGATGAATACCAAGATGGAGCTTAGGATGCTCCTGATGGCAATCGGGATATTCTGCGTCCTAGCAGCCGCGTTAGCCGTTATTGACCCAGCGCTGTATCAACTGTTCAAAGACCTTGGGTGTCGCTACGCCTTTCCCCTCAACTATGATGCCACGCTGATACTCTTGCTGCCGTTGTATCTGTGGTACCGGCGCACAGCTCGGACAAAGCCCTTGCGCGAGTTCCCAGGCCAAGCTCTGTGGCCTGCCCTGGGCCTTAGCCTTCTGCTGTTTGCCCTGCCCATGGCGGTCAGACTCCTGCACAACCTGTATTTCGAGTCCTTGGACGAGAAGATTCCGCTAACCTTTCTCGTGCTGCTCACAATGGTTCTGGCCGAGGGTTATGCGCCTTCTTCTTTCGGGTTCAGTTCGCAAAAGCTGCCCAGGCATCTGGCGTTGGGCCTGTTTCTTTATGTCACCTTTGGCTTCGTGACGACACTGGGCTTCACTGCCATCGCAACGGGCGTGAACCCTTTCAAGGGCTATGATGTGCTCTACTTTCTCCTCTACTTGCCGTCTCTCAGCTTTTCGCCGTCGCACTGGCGGAGGAGGCATTGTTCAGAGGATACATACAGACCAAGATGAGCAGCGTTGTGGGGCCGACGAAGGCCATATTCTTCCAGGCCCTCCTTTTCGGCCTGTGGCACATCGTTGGGTGGATTGTCCCCCTGAAACTTTT
>Ga0194127_10007358_pt1 | contig 12177 bp, 9 predicted proteins | sample TA2KigC100mmetaG_FD_148624 | JGI IMG/M metagenome (GOLD analysis project Ga0194127, IMG submission 148624) | Freshwater microbial communities from Lake Tanganyika, Tanzania - TA2015036 Kigoma Deep Cast 100m | ecosystem: Environmental > Aquatic > Freshwater > Lake | place: Tanzania: Lake...
TTGGCGCGGGGATGCACGAGACTCGCCGACAGCGTCCCCACGCTGACCACGTCGAGCAGCAGCGGCACGTGGCGCGCGTTGAGGTGGATGGCGAGGAAGTGCTCCTTGGACGCCGTGGCGTAGGTGCGGGCGTAGTCCTGCACGTGCCGGGGCGAGGAGAGCGGGTGGTCGCCGTTGCCCTTGAGGATCCGGCAGCCCAGCTCGGCCGCCGCCAGCAGCCGCGCCGCGGGCTCGCCGCCGGCGAGGCTCTCCAACCGGCGCGGGCTCACGCGCCTCAGGAGCGCCAGCGGGCGGCCGTCGAGCAGCCGCCGGGCTTGCTCCAGCGGGTCGGGGCCGCCGGCCAGGAGGACCGCCAGCAGTTCATGGTCCTGGAGGCTCGCGGCGCCGCGTCGCAGCACCTCTCCCGCGGCGAGCGAGCCCTCCCTCAGGTAGCAGACCGACCGGCGCTTCGACATCGGGCACCTCCCGCCCGCCGCAGTAGCAATCGGGGGTCCAGGCGGTCGGTCGGGAGGAGTTGGGCCGCCGTCACTCTCCGCCGGCGCCGAGCGGCTCGAGCAGCGCGCGGGCGAAGTCGTCCGCGTCGAAGTCGGCCAGGTCCTCGATCCCCTCGCCCAGACCGACATAGCGCACGGGGGTGCCGAGCCTGTCGGCGATGGCCAGGATCACGCCTCCGCGGGCGCTGCCATCGAGCTTGGCGAGCAGGATGCCGTCCACCGCCGCGGCCTCCCTGAAGCTCGCCACCTGGGAGAGGGCGTTCTGCCCGACGGTGGCGTCGAGCACGAGCAGCACCTCGTGGGGAGCGCCGGGGAGCGCCTTGCCGAGCACGCGGTGGATCTTGGTCAGTTCGGCCATCAGGTTCCTGTTCGTCTGCAGCCTGCCGGCGGTGTCGACGATGACGACCTGCGCGCCGCGCGACATCGCCGCTCGGACGCCGTCGTAGGCGACGGCGGCCGCATCGGCCCCCGACTGGCTGCGGATGAGATCGGCGCCGGCCCGCTCGGCCCAGACGGCTAGCTGCTCGAGCGCCGCGGCGCGGTAGGTGTCGGCGGCGACGACGAGCGTCTTCAGCCCCTGGCGGGTCTGGCGCCAGGCGAGCTTGCCGATCGAGGTCGTCTTGCCGACGCCGTTGACGCCGACGACCAGGATCACGCGGGGCTCGGCAGCAGCAGCCGCATTCGTCGCCGCCGCCGCCGCGCCCGCGCCCGCCGCCGCGTTCGTCGACGCCGCCGCCGCCCGAGGTCCAGCGGCGCTCGCTCGGGCCAGCACCTCGGCGGCCGCCGCGCGCATCAGCTCGCGCGCCTCCGCCGCCTCGCTCACGCCCCGCTCGCGGGCGAGCGCCTTCATGCGCTCGAGGAGCGCCTGCGTCGTCTCGACGCCGACGTCGGCGGTCAGCAGGACCTCCTCCAGCTCCTCGTAGAATGCCTCGTCGAGCGCGCCGCCCCGCTGGAACACCTGCTGCAGATTGGCGGTGAAGACGGCGCGCGTCTTCTTCATGCCGTCCGCGATCTTCTTCCAGAAGCTGCCCACGAAGGTCTCCTCTATGACCCGGCCGCCGCGCCGGAGCGCAGCGGAGGCTCGATCGCGCGGATCTCGCCGCCGGACACCGTGCGGCGCGCGGCCGTGCCGGTCCCGCGATCCTTGACGTCGAGGACCAGTTCCCCCACCGGTCCGAAACCCACGACCCGGCCCCGCAGCGACACCCCCGGGGCGGCGGGATCCGTCTCTCCCTCTCTCCACGGCGCGGCGATCTCGACGCTGCGACCCATCAGCAGCGAGGCAGACCGCAGTTCCTCGAGATGCGCCGCCGGCCCCCCGCTCTCGAAGAGCGCGTAGCGCGCCGCGAAGGCCCCCAGCCAGGAGGCCAGCAGCGCGGCCCGCGAGGGAAGCGGCGATGGTGCCGCAGCGGGCACCTCGATCGCAAGCGCCGCCTGGGCGACTTCGATCGCGATCGAGGTGGCCGTCTCGCGCAGCTCGGCCGGGAAATCCGCGCGCCGCTGCAGGAGGTTCACTCCCACACCGAGCACGAGCGGCCCTCCCGTCGCCGACTCGGCCAGGACTCCGGCGATCTTGCGACCGCGCACGAGGAGATCGTTGGGCCACTTGATGCCGCTGTCGAGACCGGCGGACCCGGCCAGCGCCTCGCGTCCGGCGAGCGCCGCGAGCGCGGTCACGAAGGGCCACTCGGCGCGCGGACGCCGCGGCGCGAGCGACAGGCTGAGCCAGAGCCCGGCGCCCGCAGGCGAGTGCCAGTTTCGGCCCAGCCGACCGCGGCCGGCGGTCTGGGCATCGGCGACGAGCAGCAGCCCGGCGCCCTGATCCGGGGCGCCCGGCGCCGCGACGAGCCGGCGAACCTCATCCTGCGTCGATGGGACGGAAGGGCAGTGATGGAACCGCCGCACCAGCGGCCAGCCGCGAGCAGCGGCCTCCAGCGCCGCACCCTCGCCGGTCATCGCGGCCGGGTCTCGCGCGAGGCCCCGCGCGGCGCACCGGGCGATCCGCTGCGCAACCGCCCTCTCGATGGCCCGGGCGATCCCCGACGCGGTTCCCCGCGCGGCGATCCGGCCCTCTTCTTCCCTTCGCCGGCCGCGATCGGCTCCAGATCGAGCGAGAGATCGAACGCCGGCGCGGAGTGCGTCAGCGCCCCGATCGAGATGCAGTCGACCCCGGGCAGGGCGTAGCGCTTCACATTGCCGAGATTCACGCCGCCCGAGACCTCGATCTCGACCCGCGCGCCGGCCGGCGCCGCGGCGCCCGGCGCCTCGCCCGCGGCGAGGGCGACCGCCCGGCGCACCTGGGCGGGCGTGAAGTTGTCGAGCAGGACCCGGTCCACCCCGAGATCGATCGCCAGCGCCGCCTGGCCGAGCGTGCGCGCCTCGACGATCACCGGCAGCGGCGGGCGACAGCGACGCGCCGCCAGCAGCGCGCGGCAGACGGCGCGGGTGAAATCGCCCAGCGCAGCGACATGGTTGTCCTTGACCAGGATCGCGTCGTCGAGGCCGAAGCGGTGGTTGCGGCCGCCGCCCGTGGCCACCGCCTGCTTCTCGAGCGCGCGCAGCCCGGGCGTCGTTTTGCGCGTGTCGAGGATCGCCGCGCCGCCCTCGCCCACCGCGGCGACGAAGCGCGCGGTCAGCGTCGCGATGCCCGAGAGGCGCTGGAGGAAGTTGAGCGCCACGCGCTCCCCGGTCAGGATCGCCCGCGCGCCGGCGGTCACCGTGGCCACCGCCGCGCCGGCTTCCGCGCGGCCCCCGTCGGCCACCTCCACCTCGTAGCGGGCGCGGGGATCGAGGGCGCGAAAGACGAGCGCCGCGACCGCGTGCCCGCTGACGACACCGGCGGCCTTGGCGCGGATCACGCCCCGCGCGCGCGTCCGGGGCGCGACAAGCCCGAGGGTCGTCGCGTCGCCCGCGCCGACATCCTCCGCCAGCGCGCGCCTGACCAGCGCCCGCAGCTCGCCCGGCGCGGCTCCGCGCCCGGCGCGAGCCCGACTAGGTCCCGCCATCGCTCCTCCTTGCCCGCCGTGGGCGCGCCCGTGCTCCCGGATCGCCCCCGCCGCCACGCCACGCGCCGGGCGGAGATGGGCGATCGCCCCCACGCCGCGGGCCGGGCGGCGCCGGGCGACCGCGCCCGCGCCTCGCCGCGGGCGCGTCCTCCCGGCGGGCAGGCCCGGGCGGCTCCTCGCCCAGCTCCAGCTTCAACTCGAAGATCCGGTCGCGCAGACTGGCGGCGCGCTCGAACTCGAGCCTCGTCGCCGCCTCCTTCATCTCGCGGGCGAGGGCGGCGATCATCTCCGCCGGGCTGCCGGTCATGTCGCGCAAGAGCCGGGTGACATCCTCGGCCCGCATCGGCCGCGGCTCGCGCTGCTCCTCGGCGTCGGCCACCACGGTCGAGCCGAGGATCTCGTCGACCGACTTCACGATCGAGCGCGGGGTGATGCCATGCTCGGCGTTGTAGGCCATCTGCCGCATCCGGCGGCGCTCGGTCTCGTCGAAGGCGCGCTGCATCGAATCGGTGACGACGTCGGCGTAGAGCACGACCTGCCCGCGCACGTTGCGCGCGGCCCGCCCGGCGGTCTGGATCAGCGAGCGGTCGGAACGGAGGAACCCCTCCTTGTCGGCGTCGAGGATCGCCACCAGGGAGACCTCGGGCAGATCCAACCCCTCGCGCAGCAGGTTGATCCCGATCAGGACATCGAACTCACCGAGGCGCAGTCCGCGCAGGATCTCCATGCGCTCGACCGTCTCGACGTCGGCGTGGATATAGCGCACGCGCACGCCCAGGTTCAGGAAGTACTCGGTCAGCTCCTCGGCCATGCGCTTGGTGAGCGTCGTCACCAGCACCCGCTCCCCGCGGTCCGTGCGCTCGCGGATGCGCTCGAGCAGGTCCTCGATCTGCCCCGCGATCGGGTGCAGCATTATCTCGGGATCGACCAGGCCGGTCGGGCGGATGACTTGCTCGACGACGACGCCGCGCGAGCGATCGAGCTCGTACTCGGCCGGCGTCGCCGAGATGAAGACCACCTGGGGGGCCATCCGCTCGAACTCATCGAAGTTCAGCGGCCGATTGTCGAGCGCCGAGGGCAGCCTGAAGCCGTACTCGACCAGCGTCTGCTTGCGCGAGCGGTCGCCGGCGTACATGCCGCGCAGCTGCGGCACGGTGACGTGCGACTCGTCGATGATCACCAGGAAGTCGTCGGGGAAGTAGTCGAGCAGGCACGCCGGCCGCTCGCCGGGAGCGCGGCCGGCCAGGTGCCGCGAGTAGTTCTCGATGCCCTGGCAGTAGCCCATCTCGCGCAGCATTTCGAGATCGAAGCGCGTGCGCTGCTCGAGCCGCTGCGCCTCCAGCAGCTTGCCGGCGTCACGCAGCTCGCGCAGTCGCTCCTTGAGTTCCTGCTGGATGCCTCCGATCGCCTGCTGCACGCGCGGCCCCGGCGTGACGAAGTGGGTCGCCGGGAAGATCGCCAGCTTCTCCACCGCCCGCTGGCGCTCGCCGGTCAGCGGATCGATCGCGTGGATCGACTCGATCTCGTCGCCGAAGAGCGAGATCCGATAGGCCACCTCGGCGTGCGCCGGGAAGACCTCGAGCGTGTCGCCGCGCGCACGGAAGCGGCCGCGGGCGAGCTCGAGATCGTTGCGGTCGTACTGCACGCGCACCAGCCGGTCGAGCAGCGCCTCGCGGCCGATCTCGTCGCCCGTGCCCAGCAGGATCGTCTGGGCGGCGAAGTCGCTCGGACTGCCGAGACCGTAGATGCAGGAGACGCTGGCCACGATCACGACGTCGCGCCTCTCGAGCAGCAGCCCGGTCGCCTGGAGCCGCAGCCGGTCGATGTCGTCGTTGATGCTGGCGTCCTTCTCGATGTAGGTGTCGGTCTGCGGGACGTAGGCCTCCGGCTGGTAGTAGTCGTAGTAGCTGACGAAGTAGCCGACGCCGTTCTCCGGGAAGAACGAGCGGAACTCTCCGTAGAGCTGCGCGGCGAGCGTCTTGTTGTGCGAGATGACGAGCGCCGGCCGGTCGAGCCGGGCGATGACGTTGGCGATGGTGAAGGTCTTGCCCGAGCCGGTCACGCCGAGCAGCGTCTGGTAGCGCTCGCCTTCGCGCAACCCGCGCGCGAGCTCTTCGATCGCCTGCGGCTGGTCGCCGAAGGGCTGGAATTTCGAGGCCAGCTTGAACATGCGCGGCGATGGTAGCCCCGTCCCGCGCGGCGGGGGAAGCCCCGATTCAGGCCGTGGCCCAGGCGTGAGGCAGGCCCTGACCGAGGCGGCCCGATCGCTCACGCGTCGCGCAGCTCCCCGGCTAGCGCGTCGAAGAAGGCCGCTCTCGCGTGGCGCTCGATCCAGGGCTTGTGGCCGCAGCGCGGCAGGAGCACGAAGCGGAACTCTTCGAGCACCGCGGCGAGCGGCTCGCGCACGCCGGCGGCCGGATGGGGATCGTGCTCTCCATGGATCGCGACCACCGGGCAGCGGATCCGTTCGGCCAGCTCGAGTAGCCGCCCGCTGCGGCGCCACTCGGCCGCCTGGGGCCAGACGCCGCGGAAGACGCCCGCCTCCGGGGCCAGGACCTCGTCGTCCTCCCCGGGCAACGGATCGTAGCTGTCGGCCCGCGAGAGGAGCTCCCCGAAGCGCGCGAAGGTCTCGTCGTGACCCTGCCGGGCCGGGTCCTCGAGCCGCCGGCGGAGCCGCTCCACCTCGGCGCGCTCCGCGGGCTGGAGCCGGGCGAGCCTCGCTTCCAGCATGCCCTCCGCATAGCGTTCCTCGAAGCTGCCGCTCCCCACCAGGATGAGCTTGCCGATCAGCGGCTCGTGGCGGGCCGCGAGAATCCAGGCGAGCCACGCGCCCCAGGAGAAGCCGATCAGCGTGACGGGAGGCGTCGCCCACCGCTCGAGCTGGTCTCGCAGCTCGCGTACCTGCCCCTCGAGCGAACGCTCGCTCTGATGCGGCTCGAGGATGCCCCGATCCCGCGCGAGTGCGCGCGCCAGGGGCGCCATCTCGCCCGGCGCCCCGGGGCCTCCGTGGACGACCGCGACCCGGTAGGGCGCGGCGCCGTGTCGCGGGCAGGGTCCCATGCCGGACTCCTACTTCGGGAGGAGGCCTTCCAGATTCGTCAGGTCGGCGGCGAGCATCGCGCGCGACTCTTCGTCCGTGACCGCGGAGAGGGCCTCGCGCGCGGACCCGAGTTGCTCGCGCGCGGCGGCCTCCTCGCCGGCCACGAGCGCGGACCGGGCGAGCGCCTCGTGCGCGTAGCCCAGGTAGAAGGGCGGGAGCTCCGCCCGGACGCTCACCTCGAGACAGCGCTCGGCGAAGAGGCGCGCGGCCGTCGCGTCGCCCGCGAGCGCGTGCGCGCGTGAGACCTGCCAGGTGCCGATCGAGAGGTTCAGCGGACCGGCGTCGTCCCGCTGCGTCCAGTGCCAGAGCGACGCGCAGGCGAGCAGCAGCATCGTCTCGGTCTCCGCGGGCGTCCGCTGGGCCTTGTCGATATAGGTCCAGCACTCGTTGAAGCACTCGACCGAGAGACGGCGATGGGCTTCCCGCATGGACTCCTCCTGCGTGGACTCCTCCAGCGCGGGCTCCTCCTGCGCGGACTCCTCCTGCCCCGACGCTGCCTGCGGGTTCGCCGCGTCGGTACCGGCGTCGGCACTGGCACCCGCACCGGCAGCGGCGCCGCCGTCCGCGGCTACCCCCGCCGGCGGGGCCCAGACGAGCGAGGCGAGCAGCGCGAGGATCCACGCCGTCGCGCGAACCAACTTCGACATCTTCGCCCTCCTCACGGCGCGCGCGGCGCGCCTCGCGCCCCGGCCGACCCCCTCAGAGCGGGCAGACCAGATGGATGTCGTCGGGCTCCAGGGCGAGCAGCTCGGGATCGGGGACCCCGATCGGCGTCGCCCCGAAACCCGTGTAGAAGCCGATCGTGTGCTCGCTCGGCGTCGCCGAGATGTAGAGCCCCCGCGCCCCGGCCTGGCGCACGAGGCGGCGCGCCCGCTCGAAGAGCGCCGTCCCGATCCCGCGGCCCCGGTAGGCGCGGCTGACGTGGAGCATGTCGAGCAGCAGCAGGTCCCTCTCGGGCCCCAGCCGGGGCGTGTCGAGCACCGCGCAGCCGCAGAGGCGCTCGCCGTCGTAGGCGCCGACGAACCAGCCGCCCCGCTCGAAGCAGGCGACGAGCCGCGGCGTGTACTTCTGCGCCTCCCCGGGCGGCCAGCCGCGAGCCTCGTAGAGCTCAGGCTTCAGCACGAGTCGCCCCTCGCGCAGCTCGTAGAAGCCGCGGATCGTCTCGCTGCGATCGATCGTCCAGATCCGCTCGATCTCCTCGCGCGCCATCGCGCGATAGCGGATGACCGGAGCGTCTGCGCCCGGCACGCGGGCGTAGAGCCACTGGTCGACGACCCGGCCGTCCTTGATCGCGCTTCTGCGCAGGCGGCCCTCCAGTTCGTAGCCCGCCTTCTCCAGCACGCGGCAGGAGCCGAGACTCCAGGCGTAGGGCACGGCGTAGACGCGCGTCAGGCCGTGGGCTTCGATCGCCCGCGCCGTCACCGCACCGAGGACCTCGGTCATGATACCGCGGCCCCAATAGGGCTCGCCGAGCCAGTAGCCGATCTCGGCCGAGACGCGCTCGACGTCCCGGTGGAGATCGAAGCCGATCACGCCGGCGGCTTGCCCCGCGACCTCGATCGCGAAGCAGGTCTGCGGCTCGGCGGCGGAGACGCGGGCGATGAACTCGCGGGCGTGCTCGGTCCGATAGGGATGCGGGAAGAGGTCACGCAGATTGCGCCAGATGGCGCGGTTGTCCGCGTGGCGCGCCAGCGACTCGGCGTCGGATTCGCGCAGCGGCCGCACCGTGCCGCGACTCAACTCCAGGCGCATGGCGGGCGGGGACCTCCCTGCGGATCGGAATTCCGGATCAGAAGATGAAGTCGGTCGAGAGGAAGCGCGAATGCCGCTCCCGCACGATGGCCGAGACGATGCGCCGGTTCTCCTCCGTCTCCTTGGCCGCCACCAGCGTGCGGATCGAGAACACCCGCAGCGCATCGGCGACCGACAGCGTGCCCTCGGCCGAGTCCTTGCGCCCGGTGAAGGGGAAGCTGTCGGGGCCGCGCTGGCACTGGCTGTTGAGGTTGACCCGGCAGAGCTGGTTGACGAGGGGATCGATCAGCTCCGCGAGCGCCCGCGGGTCGCGCCCGAAGAGGCTGATCTGCTGCCCGTAGGGAGAGGCGGCGACATAGGCCAGCGGCTCGCTCAGCTCGTCGAAGGGCACGATCGGCACGAGCGGTCCGAACTGCTCCTCGTGATAGACGCGCATCGCCGGTGTGACCGGCGAGAGCACCGCCGGCTCCATGAAGGTCCCCCCCACCTCCCCGCCGCCCGCGTTGACGATCGTCGCGCCGTGGGCGGCGGCGTCGGCGACGAGCCGGGCGAGGTACTCGATCCGCCCGGGGTCGGCCAGCGGCGTCAGCGCGACCTCCGGCTCCCAGGGCATCCCCCGGTGCAGTCCGGCCAGACCGGCGCGGAAGCGCTCGAGGAAGGCCTGCAGGAGTCGGCGATGGACGAAGAGGATCTTCAGCGCCGTGCAGCGCTGGCCGTTGAAGGAGAGCGTCCCGAGCAGGCATTCCCGGGCCGTCAGGTCGAGATCGGCGTCGGGGAGCACGATGGCCGGGTTTTTCGCCTCCAGGCCGAGCACGCAGCGCAGCCGGTGAGGCCGGGGGTGCTGTCGCCTGAGGATGTCGGCCACGCGGCTGGAGCCGATGAAGGCCAGCAGATCGAGGCGCCCCGACTCCATGAGCGGGCCGACGACCTGCGCGCCGTCGCCGTAGAGGGTCTGGACCACGCCCGGCGGAAACGAGTCGCGCAGCGCCTCCAGTAGCGGCCGGTGCAGCAGCACGCCCAGCTTGGGCGGCTTGACCAGGACCGAGTTGCCCATGATCAGCGCCGGAAGGAGGGTCGTGTAGGTCTCGTTCAAGGGATAGTTGTAGGGCCCCATGCAGAGCGCCAGGCCCAGCGGGGCGCGGCGGATCTGGCCGATCACGCCCTCCTCGATGACGAAGCGGGAGGAGCGGCGGTCGAGATCCTTCAGCGCGTCGATCGTGTTCTCGATGTAGGCGACGGTGCGGTCGAACTCCGCCTCCGAGTCGGCGAGGCTCTTGCCGACCTCCCACATGAGGAGCCGCACGACCTCGCCCCGCGCGGCCCGCATGCGCGCGGCGAAGCCGGCGGCGTGGCGGATGCGCTCCTCGACCGGCATCGTCGCCCACGCGCCGCGGCCGCCGTCGTGGGCCCGCGCCGCCGCCTCCAGCGCGGCGAGCGACTCGCTCTCCGTCAACAGCGGGTAGCTGCCCAGACGCGGCGGACGGGGCCCGCCGCCGCCCCGCAGGCAGAGCGGCGAGAGCACCTCCCGCGCCGGGCCGCGCCAGCGGCGGATCTCGCCGTCGGCGAGGTACTCCCGCTGCTCGATCGGGGCTGGAAGACGCCAGGGCTCGGGAACCCCCCCCTCCCGGGGAAAGGAGAAGCCCGCCCGGCCCGCGGATCGATCCATCTGCCGCCTCCTCGCCGCGCGAGTCCCGCCCGCTGGCGCCTGTCCCGGCAGCCCCCCGGGGGCCGGATCAGTCGGCCGCCCCCGCGCCGCGGGGACCGCTTCCGGTCAGGTGCAGCCTGTAGAAAGCGGCCGCCCGCTCGAAGAACTCCGGGAAGGCGACCCGCTCCGGGGCGGTCCTGCCTCCGTGGCCCGCGCCCGGGACGACCCAGAGCTCCCCGGGTCCCCCGAGCCGATCGAAGACCCGCTGCGACATCCAGGGCGGCGTCCGCTCGTCCTCCTCGCCGACGACCAGGAGAACGGGGACCTCGAGGCGCCCGGCGGCGTGGATGGGCAGGAGATCCCGCGGATAGTCCTCCGGCGCCCGCCACGGCCGCTGCGGGTCGAGCTCGGCGAGGATGGGCAGCAGGTCGTCGAACGAGGTGATCATCGCCCGGCCGACGAGCGCCGAGACATCCCTCCCGCCGGCCGCCGCGGCCAGCGACAGGTACGCCCCGGTCGAGAAGCCCAGCAGCCCGATCGCCTGCGGATCGACCTCGGGCCGGGACTTCACATGGTCGATCGCCGCGTCGTAGTCCGTCAGGAACTCGCTGCAGACCAGCCGGTCCTGCTCCATCGGCCAGGGATCGCTCTCCCCGAACCCGCGCCAGTCGAAGGTCAGGACGTGGAAGGGGCGGGTGAACAGCTCGTAGGCGTAGAGGATCGCGTAGGCCATGTTGCCCGCGTCGCCGTCGCAGAGGATCACCGCGGGCCCGGGCGGGGCATCGGCGGGCCGATATGGCCGCGGGGCGGGCCGGCGCTCGGGCGGCACGGGGATGACGCGGCCGACCATCTCGTTGGCGATGCCCGCCGTGTCCTGGGCGGGGAAGAACCAGCCCCGCAGCGCCAGGCTGTCGGCGGTCGTGAGCGTCACCTCTTCGCAGAGGATCCCGTAGTCGGCCGGCACGACGCGGTAGCCGACCTCCGGCTTCAAGGCCTCCGCCGCCGCGGCCAGGCCGGCGACCAGGAGAAGCGCCCCCGCGCCGCCCCGCAGACATCGCCGCATGGCGCCTGCCCTCCTTGCCCGGCCTCCCGCACGCCGCCCCCGCGGCGCGCCCCCGCGCTGGGGCGCGCCGCGCGGCCGCCGCGGGCCCTAGCCGGTGAATCTCACCGTGTAGAGGACGGTCGCCGTCTCGCCCGCCCTGACCGTGACCGGGATCTCGAGCCTCGTGGCGCTCTTCTGCTCATAGGGGTGGCTGCAGTTGCGGATCGTCCAGTAGCCGTAGAGGTCCTCCTGCAGGACGACCGTCGCCGTCTCGGTCTCCTTGCGGTTGCGCACCTCGATCTTGACGTCGACCTCGCGGTCGCGCTGGCCGAGGCGGCGCATGTCGAGCTCGGTGCGCTCGACGACGAGGTCGAAGGCGTTGCCGATGGACACGCGCACCTTCTCGTCGCGCGGCGTGTGATCGATGCGATCCTCGCCGAGAAACTGCAGCCGCTCCCGCGAGTCGCGCTTGTAGACGCGGACGACGCCCTTGGGCAGCGGCAGCCCCAGCCCGGCGTCGCTGCTGTTGCGCGTCTCGAGCACGACGCGCACCTTGCCGCCCGCGGCGGGACTGGCCTCGTAGAGCTTCTTCACCGAGCAGCGCGCCGGCGGGAAGAGGGTGATCTGCTTGGTCTCGTTGTCGAGGATCGTCGTCGGCCGCTCGAGCGAATAGAGGTGATACTCGAAAAAGGCCTCCTCGCCGAAGGCGGTATCCTGGGCCCGAAGCATCTCGACCTGGGCGGCCATCCCCTTGCCGTAACGCCGCTCCGGTGTCGCCCGGTGGATGTCGCCGGCGACGAGCTGCAGCGTCGCGTCGGGGAAGCTCGCCCCGGAGCGGTTGTCGACGCTCACCCAGCCGGAGAGGTCCAGCGCGTCGTCCTTGTCGGCGACGACGGCGACGTACTCGGCGTGCCAGTCGAGACCGCCGGTGAGATAGCTCACCTCCAGCGTCCGCGGGTTGCCCCGCCCCCCGGAAACGAGCCAGGCGAGCGTCGGGCGAGTGATCAGCCCCTCGGGTAGCGCCGAGAACTGCATGTCGGTCACCTTGTCGCGCGAGACGATGAACACCCCCCCCGCGGACTCGGCGCTCTGCAGCACCAGTTCGCCTCCCCGGGCGCTCAGGAGCCGGCCCTCGAAGA
>Ga0194127_10007361_pt1 | contig 12173 bp, 8 predicted proteins | sample TA2KigC100mmetaG_FD_148624 | JGI IMG/M metagenome (GOLD analysis project Ga0194127, IMG submission 148624) | Freshwater microbial communities from Lake Tanganyika, Tanzania - TA2015036 Kigoma Deep Cast 100m | ecosystem: Environmental > Aquatic > Freshwater > Lake | place: Tanzania: Lake...
TTTTGCCAGTTCGGGTCATGAATCGGCCCGCGCTGCGCGGGGATGGGGTTTTCGCGGACTACGGGCCTCCGGGACAGGCTTGTACCTTTTCTGCGCAAGAGCGAATCTTGTTGCGCCTTTCTTTGCGTCAAGGCAAGATCCGACCGATGGAACGGCGACGTTACCTGGAAGCCCCGATCCGTGAAGACCTCTCGTCGAAGATGGTCTTCGTGGCCGGACCTCGCCAGGTAGGCAAGACCACGATGGCCCGGCAGATTCTGGCTGCCAGCGGGGTCGGGGCCTACCTCAGCTGGGACAGCCGTGAGGATCGCCGCGAGATCCGGGCTGCACGCTGGCCCGGCGGCGACGCCCTGGTGGTTCTCGACGAGTTGCACAAGTGGCGGCCCTGGAAGAGCTGGATCAAGGGCGAGTACGACAAGCATCGCGACCACCTGCGATTCCTGGTTACGGGCAGCGCGCGCATGGATGTCTACCGGCGGGGCGGCGACTCGCTGCAAGGGCGCTATCACCACTATCGGCTTCACCCATTCACGCTCGGGGAGCTGGGATCCGGCGGCCCGCCGGCATCTCCGGAGCCGGGTGCCGAACTCCAGATACCCACGCGCGCCTCCCGCGAAGCCCTCTTGGCCCTGATGAAGTTCGGAGGGTTTCCCGAGCCCGTCTTGGCGCAATCGGACCGCACGCTGCGCCGCTGGCAAAGAGAGCGTCTGGAGCGGTTCTTCCGCGAGGATGTGCGCGACCTTGCGCTGGTGCGCGATCTCTCCTCCATGCAGATTCTTGCTGATCTGCTCCCCGAACGGGTGGGATCTCCCCTCTCCCTGAATGCGCTGCGCGAGGATCTCGAGGTAAGTCATCGAGCCGTGACTCTGTGGATGGACATCCTCGAGCGGCTCTACCACCTCTTCCGCGTGCGCCCTTACGCTTCCACGAAGGTGCGGGGGCTGCGGAAGATGCCCAAGCTCTACCTCTGGGATTGGAGCCTGATCCCCGAGTCCGGCCCCCGGCTGGAGAATCTTGTCGCGGCGCACCTGCTGAAGCTGGTGCATCTGTTGCAGGACCGGGATGGACACTCGCTCGAGCTGCGATACTTGCGCGACCGCACCGGCAAGGAAACCGACTTCCTGATTGTGGCCGCTGGGAAGCCCTGGGTGGCGGTCGAGGTGAAGCGCTCATCCACGCAGATCGATCCGGCGCTCGTCCACTTTCGCGAGAAGCTGGCGATCCCATGGGCCTACCAGGTGGTCCTGGAGAGCGAGCGCGACTTCGTCCAGGACGGGGTGCGCTGCGTTCCGGCGCACCGGTTTCTGGCCGCCCTGGCCTGAGCGTCGGTGCCGAAGACGCTGTCTGCGCGCCCGAAGCCCGGCCTGCCTGCCCAGCACCGCGCGCGCCCGCCGCGGCCCTGCCCGATCCGCGGCGCGACCGCGCCGGCACGCCGCGCACGCCGGCGAGGATCTCTCTTGATGTGACGATTATCGAATCATATAATGAAATCGACATCGATCATTGTCGAATCATATACGGACGCGCCGGCGGGAACGCCGCGGATCGCGCGGCCGGGGAGGCGGAGATGCAAGCGGACAGGGACGACCTCGCGTGGGCGGAGCTACTCGACCAGATTCGCCGCGGAGAGCGCTCCGAGCTGGAGCGGCTGGCGCTCGCCTTCGAGTGGATCACCGATCGCCAGCTCGCGCAGGGCCGCCTGGAGCTCGAGCGGCTCCGGGCGATCCCCGACGAGCCGGCGCGGCTCAAGGAGCAGATCAAGCTGAGCACAATCGAGCACTGCCGCGCGATCTTCCGCCGGTGTCGCCGGCTGGCCGCCGAGGGGGGATGAGGCATGCGCAAGACCCGCTTTGAGGAGAACCTCGAGCTGCGGGCCGCGCTCTTCCAGGCGCTCGGCCATCCGGCGCGGCTGCTGATCCTGAACCTGGCGCGCCTGCGGCCGCGGCACGGCGAGGAGCTCGCCCTGGTCCTCGGTCTCACCCCGGCCACGATCTCGCACCACCTGGCCCGGCTGGCCGCCGCCGGCCTGCTGCGGGCGCGCAAGGAGCAGTACTACCAGGTCCACAGCCTGGCCGAGGGGCCCTGGGGACGGACCCTGGAGGAACTCGTGCGGCTGCCGCAGGCGGGGCTCTCCGCGGCCGTGCCGGAGGACGCTTTTCGCAGCCGCGTGCTGCGGGCCTTCTTCCGCCAGGGACGATTGACGCAGATCCCCGCGCAGCGCAAGAAGCGCCAGGTGATCCTCGAGCGGATCGCCGAGCAGTTCGAGCCGGGACGCGACTACACGCAGCAGGAAGTCAACCGCATCCTCCTGGAAGTGCACGAGGATGTCGCCACGCTGCGGCGGGAGTTGATCGCCGTGCGGCTGATGGAGCGCTCGGGAGGCGTCTACCGGCGCCTCGCTACGCAGGGCTGAGCCGCCGCGCTCCTGGCCGGCGCCTGCAGCGCGCAGCGCCGTCTCGGTCACGTCTCGAGGATCGGTCTCATGCTGCGTGCGCCAAGGTTGGGTACGCTTCAGTGTAGCGTCCTGCCGAGCCGGAGTGCGCCCGTCGAGCCTAACCCGCCGATCGGACTTCGACACCGAGCGAGATGCGGGGCCTTCGGCCTCCCTCACCATGGGCATCCGGCGCTCGACGCCAGCCTGACCGAGTCATGAATCGGCCCGCGCTGAGCGGGGATGGGGTTTTCGCGGACTACGGGACGGGGCGCTCGAGTTCGGCGGCAGACCCTCTCGCGCGAGGGGGGAGGGAGCCCGCCGGGGCGCGTTTCATGATAGAATCAGGGTTGGGTGCCATCTGGGGTCGGGTGACATCTGCGGAATGCGCGGATGTCGAAGCCCGGGCAGGTCGCGGCTGGGACCTAGAGCGTACGGGGAGATAGACCCATGCGCGGAGTTGCGCTGTGTGTCTTGCCGGTTGTGTTGGTGCTCGGTGCCGCCTCGGCCAACGGCTAGGTCTCGGAGTTCGTGCTTCACCAGAACGATCCAGATCCGTTCTGTGTCGCGGTTGACACGGGCTCGTCCATCCTGTTCGAGATTCCGCAGGAGGCATACATCGAGTTGGTGTTCTGGAGTCCTGACACGACACTGATCGTCAGGGTATTGGTGGATAATCACTATTCGGCCGGACTCCACATGGTTCTCTGGGACGGGCGGGACGATTGGGGAGCGTTGCTGCCGGACGGAAGCTACCCGTACACCATGACGGCAGCCGACTCGCTCGGCAATCCGCCCCCGTGTTCGCAGACATGCTGACCGCGACCATCCAGTGCGGTACTGCTGTCGAGAGGAAGACCTGGGGGTGCGTGAAGGCGCTGTACTCCATTGCCGGAACGCCGGTGTCCAACTAGCGCTTGCGGCCGACGGGCTTGCCCGTCACGGTGGCTGCAGGCGCGGCTTCGCCGCTGCGATCCGCCGCGCCAGGCTGTCGCCAGCGGCTGAGACGCGTTCGTTGCGCTTCGCTCGGAACGGCGCACTTCCGCGCCGCCGATCGCAACAGAGGGAGGCGCTCATGGCCGGGATCGGTTCGAGGAGCCGTGGAAGGGATTGCCGGATCCGGCGGCCGCGTCGCCGGGCCCCGGCGCGCGGCCTCGCGGCGGGCGCGGCCGCGCGCCGCGCGTCGGCGCCCGCAGCCGGAGCGGGGAGCGGCGTGGCGCCCGCCGCCGGAGCGGGGGCCGGGGCGGCCGTCGCCGTCCTGGTTCTGCTGTGCCTTGCCCTGATCGCGGCGCCCGCCGGCGCGGACCTCGCCGCCTACCATGCCGGGCGGGTGGCCGAGATCAACCGCGAGATCGCCGCTCGCGGCCACCACTGGACCGCCGGCATGACCTCGCTCACCGCCTACACGCCCGAGGAGCTCGCGGGGATGCTCGGGCTCGTCCTGCCCGAGGAGGTCGAGCGCGCGCTGGGCCAGGAGCCCCCCGCGCCCTTCCCGGCGCGGCGCGACCTGCCCGCCTACTTCGACTGGCGCGACCTCGGCGGGATGACCCCGGTGCGCAATCAGGGGCCCTGCGGGAGCTGCTGGGACTTCGCCGGGATCGGCGCGCTCGAGTCGGTGATCCAGATCCACGGCGGCGTCGAGCTGGACCTCTCCGAGCAGCAGATCCTCTCCTGCGCCACGCCCGGCTACGGCTGCTACGGCGGCTGCACCGCCTGGGTCTGGAGCTGGATCCGGGACCACGGCGCCGTGGCCGAGGCCTGCATGCCCTATCAGGCCGACCACAACGTCCCCTGCACGCAGGAGCCGTGCGCGAGGATCGCCTCGGCCAAGCGCTGGATCGACATCCCGAACGACGTCGACCAGATCAAGGCCGCCATCCACGAGTACGGCCCGGTGTCGACCGCCTTCTACGTCTACGGCGACTTCTACTACTACGACGGCGGCTGCTACGAGCACGCCGACGAGGTCACCTGGACGAATCACGCCGTGGTCATCGCCGGCTGGGACGACGCCGCCTGCGGCGGGGCGGGCGCCTGGCTGGTCAAGAACAGCTGGGGCGACGGCTGGGGCGAGGACGGCTACTTCTGGATCAAGTACGGCAACAGCAACATCGGAACGGCCACGCAGCTCGTCTACTACGATCCCGCCGTGGACATCGAGCTCGTCTCGGCGGCGGTCGACGACCTGACGGCGGGCGACGGCGACGAGTGGCTCGACCCGGGCGAACAGGCGGCGCTGATCGTCGGCGTCCGCAACGCGATCCTGGCCGAGCCGCGCAGCGTGATCACCGCCCAGCTCGCCTGCGACTCCCCCCTGGTCTCGATCCTGAGCGCCGCCGCCGGCTGCGCCGACCTGGGCGCCGGGGAGTCGGCGATCCTCTCCCCCCCCTTCCAGGTGGCGGTCAGCCCCTTCGCCGCCATCGGCGCGCCGCTCGTCTTCCGTCTGCACATCGCCGCCGCCGGCCGCCACGGGGCGGCCGACAGCTTCACGCTGATCGCCGGCGACGTCCCGATCCTGCTCATCGACGACGACGGCTCGACCGTGGCCGATCCCTACATCCGCGCCGCGCTCGACGCCGGGGGCTACCTGTACCGGCACTGGGACACGGATGCGCTGGGCTCGCCCACCGCCGCCGTGCTCCAGCGCTATCCGGCGGCGATCTGGCTGACCGGCGTCTCGGGGCACGTCGATCCTACCGATCAGCAGGCGATCGCCGCCTTCCAGGACGCCGGCGGCGCCCTGCTGGCGACGGGCCAGGACATCGGCTGGTATCTGCACGACTGGAGCGGAGCGACCCCGCAGGACCGGGAGTTCTACGAGCAGCGCCTCCACGCGATCTACCTCGAGGACGGCTCGGGCTACATGAGTCTGACCGGCACGCCGGGGGATCCGATCGGCGACGGCCTGGCGGTCGACATCGGCGGCGGCAGCGGGTCGCGCGCCCAGGCCTGGCCCAGCCGGATCGACGCCAACACGGGCGCCGCGGCGACCTTCGCCTACGCGCCGGGCGTGATCGGCTCGGTGCGCTGGGAGGGCGCCTACCGGGTCGCCTACTTCGCCTTCGGCATCGAGGCGGTGAACGAGGCGAGCGACCGCGCGGCGATCGTCGCCCGCACGCTGGACTGGCTGGTGCCCGCCTGGCCCGACGTGCTTCAGCCGCAGATCGAGCTGCTGGCCCCCAACGGCGGAGAGCTCTGGTGGCCCGAGAGCGAGGTCGAGGTGCGCTGGAGCGCGAGCGACAACGTCGGCGTGGTCGCGATCGACCTGCGGCTCTCGCGCGACGGCGGCGCGAGCTACCCGGAGACGATCGCCGCGGGGATCCCCGACGGCGGATCGTTCTTCTGGACCGTCTCGGGCCCCGGCTCGCAGGCCTGCCGGCTGATGGCCGTCGCCCGCGACGCGGCCGGACTGCTGAACATGGATGTCTCCGACGGCGACTTCACGATCCTGGACGCGTCGGCCTCCGCGCCCGCGCCGCCGGCCGTCTTCTCCTTCCGCGCCGCCGGGCCCAATCCCTTCGCCCGCGCGACCGCGATCGCGCTGACGCTGCCCGAGGCGGAGCGGGTCGACCTGGGCGTCTACGACCTCGCCGGCCGCCGGGTGGCCGACCTCCATCGAGGTCCGCTCGCCGCGGGCGGGCACGCCTTCCGCTGGACGGGCACGGACGCGGCGGGGCGCGAACTGCCCGGGGGCGTCTACTTCGTCCGGTTGAGGCGCGCCGACGGGTCGCAGCCCCAGGTGCGCTGCGTGCTCGTCCGCTGAGGTCCGCCCTAGCCCTCCCGGCGGCTGCGGACTCTGGCCAGGATCTCCTCCGCCCAGGTGTAGAGCGTGGGGATCAGCACCAGCGTGAAGAGCGCGCTGACCAGCACGCCCCCCATCGTGACGAAGCCGATCGCGGTGCGGTACTCGAACCCCGCGCCCTTGCCGAGCACCTGCGGGACCATGCCGACGGCGATGGCCAGGTTGGTCATGATGATCGGCCGCAGGCGCACGGGGCAGGCCTCGAGCAGCGCCTCGCGCAGCGGCAGGCCTCGCCGCCGCAACTGGGCGACATAGTCGAGCAGCAAGATCGCGTTGTTGACCACGATCCCGACCAGCATGATCAGCGCCATGATGCTGATGATGTTGACCGTCTGCCCTCCGAGGAAGAGCCCGATCGCCGCGCCGATGAGCCCCAGCGGCAGCGTGATCATCACCGTCACCGGATCGATGAACGACTCCAGGCTCATCGCCAGCACGACGTAGGTCAGGATGATGGCCAGCAGCAGCGCCTGCATCAGCGAGGCGAAGGCCTCCTGCTGGAACTCGTAGGTCCCGGCGAACTTGATCCGGTAGCCGGGCGGCAGCTCGAGCCGATCGGTGCGCGCGCGGATCGAGCTGACGACCTCGGAGAGCGTTCCCTGGCCGATATTGGCGCTGATCGTGATTCGCCGCTGCCGCTCGCGACGGAGGATCTCCGCCTCGCCCCGCCGCTCCTCGATCGCGCCGAGCTGGCTGAGCGGCAGCCGCGCCGGGCCGACCGGGAGGCGCAGCGCGCGCAGCGTGGAGGCGTCGCGGCGATCCTCGTCGGCGAACTGCACGCGAATGGCGTACTCCTCGCCCCCCTCGCGGTAGACCGACTGGGCATCGCCCTCGAAGGCGTTGCGCAGGAGCATCGCCACGAGGCCGGTCGACAGCCCCTGGCGGGCGATCTCCTCCCGGTCGGGGAGGAAGGCCAGTTCCCTGCCGCCCGGCTCATAGCTGGGGTTGACGTCGACCAGCCCCGGGACCGAGGCGGCGATCTCCAGCACCCGGTCGGCGAGCTCGCGCAGCGGCCCGGTCTCGTCGCCCATCACCTCGATCTCGACGTCGGCGGCGGCGCCTCCGCGGCCCTCTTCGGCGCTGACCGAGACCTCGGCGCCGGGGATGCCGGCCAGCTTGGGGCGCAGGCGGTTGCTGAAGGCGTAGGCGCTCATCCCGCGCTCGGCCAGGGGGACCAGCTTGGCCATCACCATGGCCTCGTGGACGCCTGACTGCCCGCCGCCGATCGTGCTCAGGATCGTCCGGACGGCCGGCTCGGCGCGCAGGATCTCCTCGACCTGCTCGATCGTTCTCGTCGTCCGGGCGAGCGAGGAGCCTGCGGGCAGCTTGACCGACACGTTGACGAAGCCCTGGTCGATGCGCGGCATGAACTCGCCGCCCGAGATGCCCATGAGCAAGACGCCGAAGGCGAAGAAGAGCGTCGTGGCGGCTAGAACCAAGAAGCGATTGCGCGGCCGGGCGATGCTCCAGGCGAGCGCGCCGCGATAGCGGCGGGCGAGCCCGCCCATCAGCCGGTCCATCCAGGTGAGGCGCTCGCCCGCGGGCGCGGCGTTCCCATCCCCCTGCGCGCCGGCGAAGGCGTCCGGGCCGCCGGCGCCGCCGGCAGGGCCCGCCGGGAGCGCGCCCGCGATCCGCGCCGGATCGCCCGCCGCCGCGCGGCGCTCGCGCCTGCGGGCGACCGCGCGCAGGACGATCGAGGCGAGCATCGGCGTCAGCGTGAACGAGATCAGCAGCGAGAAGAGCGTGGCGAAGACGACCGTCAGGCCGAACTGCAGGAAGAAGCGGCCGATGATCCCCTTCATGAAGGCGACCGGGAGGAAGACGACCAGGTTCGTCATCACCGAGGCCAGCACCGCCAGGGCGACCTCGTCCGTGCCGCGGATCGCCGCCTGCTTCGCATCGAGGCCCAGGCGCAGATTGCGCATGATGCTCTCGAGCACGACGATGGCGTTGGTCACCAGGAGTCCAACGGAGATCCCCAGGGCCATCAGGGACATCACGTTCAGCGTGAAGCCCGAGGCCTGCACCAGCAGGAAGGCGGAGACGATGGCCGCGGGCATGACCACCATGGCGACGATCGTGATCCGCAGGTTGCGCAGGAAGAGGTAGAGCATCGCCGCGGTCAGGAGGATGCCGATCAGGATGTTGCCCTGCAGGTCCTTGACCGTGTCGCGGATGAAGATCGAGTCGTCGTTCGCGTACTCGAGCGTGAAGTCGTCGGGCAGCTCGCGGCGCAGCGCATCCACCGCGCGGTTGATCCCGTCGGCCGTGGCGATCGTGTTGCCGCCCGGCTGCTTGACCACATCCACCTGCACCGCGGGCAGCCCGTTGAAGCGCGAGAGCGAGCGCGCCTCCTCGAAGGCGTCGCGCACCTCGGCGAGATCGCGCAGCGGCAGGAACCCCCCCGAGGGCAGGGCGATCGGGATCGCCCCGATCTCCTCCACGCCGGTGAACTGGCCGACGGTGCGCAGGGTGTATTCTTCCTCGCGCCCGACGATGCGTCCCTGGGGAATGTTGACGTTCTCGAGCGCGATCGCCTGGGTCACCGCGCTGATCGGCAGGCCGTAGTGGTCGAGCTTGCGCCGGTCGACGGCCACCTGGATCTCGCGCTTCTGCCCGCCGAGGATGTCCACGGTGGCCACGCCGGGCACCTGCGAGAGGCGGTCCCGGATCAGGCGGTCGGCGACGGCGTAGGTCGTGTTCACCCCGCGCGGGCTGGAGACGGCCAACGAGATGATCGGCCGGGCGCCCATCTCGAACTTCATCACCTGCGGCTTCTGCGCGCCCTCTGGCAGCTCGTTGAGGATGGCGTCGACCTTGGCGCGCGTGTCGTTGGCCTTGGCGTCGGCGCCCGCCTCCAGCTTGAAGCGGATCAGAACCAGCGAGACGCTCTCGCGCGAGATCGACTCCATCAGGTCGATGTCGGAGATCGTGCTGACGGCGTCCTCGATGCGGGTGGTGATCTGGCTCTCGATCTCCTCGGGCCCGGCGCCGGGGTAGATCGTCGTGATCGTGACGAAGGGGAACTCGACGTTCGGCATCAGGTCGACGGCCAGGTTGAGGTAGCCGAACAGCCCGAGGACGACGAAGGCCACGACCAGCATCGTGGTGAAGACGGGCCGATGAACGGACAGCGACGAGAGGAACATGGGCGGCCGCCTCCTGGCTAGCGTTCGGCGCCGAAGTGCTCGGCGGTGAGATCCTCGCGGATCTTGACCTTGGCCCCGTCGGCGACGCGGTTCTGGCCGTGGACGACGACCAGCGCCTCGGCCGGGAGGCCCTCCACGGCCGCCAGCCGGCCGTTGTCGAGGCCGCGGCGCACCGGGCGGAGCCGGGCGATCGTCGCCCCGGCCTCCTGCTCGACCACGCAGAGCTTCTCGTCGCCCTCCTGCCGCAGGAGCGCGGCCGGCGGGACGGCGGGCAGGTGGGAGACCGTGGCGACGAGGATCTCCGGGCGGACCAGCGCGCCGGGCCGCAGCCGATGATCCGGGTTGCGGACGACCAGCTCGACCGGGTAGAGGCGCGTCAAGGGATCGGCGCTCAGGGCCACGCGCACGACCTCGCCCGCCAGCTCCGCCGGAGGCGCCTCCCGTTCGGCAGGCGGGGAAGCCTCTCCGTGGGGCGGGGTCGCCGCGCCCGGCGCGACGCCGGCGCCGCCGCTCGCCGCTCCGCCCGTCGCCTCGCGGCCGCCGCGGCCCGGCTCCAGGCGAACGCGCACCGGCTGGCCGACCTCGAGCAGCGCGCGCTCGGAGTCGCTGACGCCGAGCGTGACGCGCAGGCGCTCGTACGAGGCGACGGTGGCCACGACCTGCTGGCCCTCGGTGTAGTCGCCCGGGGCCACGTGGATCGCCGTCACCACCCCGGCGATCGGCGTGTCCAGCTCGACCGAGCGGCGGGCGCCGATGTAGGCGACGCGCGCGGCCTGGCAGGCGGCGCGCACGTGGTCGAGGTCCTGCCGGGACACCGCCCCCGCGGCGAAGAGCGCCTCGATGCGCTGGCTGTCGCTGCGCGCGGTCTCGTACTGCGCCTCGGCCGCCTTGAGGTTGTTCATCACCCGCATCGGGTCGTAGGGGTCGAGCGAGACCAGCACCTTGCCGCGGCGGACCTCGTCGCCGACGCGGGCGTGGACCCCGGTCACCCGCGTGCGCAGATCGGCCTGCAGGTCGACCTGGTCGTAGCCCTTGGCAACGCCGGTGAACTCGCGCCAGTCCTCCACCGCGACGACGCGCGCGCGAACGACGTCGACCGGCACGCCCTCGGCGGCCTGCACCGCCTCGATGCTCGGAACCTCTTCGCGGCGCATCCGCTTGGCCGCCGTCAGCGCGAACGCCCCGACCAGGACGGCGGCGACGGCCAGCCAGAGAATCGTCTTCGCTCCTCGCCTCATCGGTCTCTACTCCTCCGTTGAATCGGCCGGCCCGCAGGCGGCGCGGCCGAGGGCCCGCTCGAGCGCGGCCAGGGCGACTTGGTATCGATACAGCATCTCGGCGAAGTGGGTGCGGGCGAAGTCGAGCGCCGTCGATGCGTCGGTCAGCTCGAGCTGCGTCGAGATCCCGTTGCGGAAGCGCGCCTCGGCGATCTCGAGCGTCTCCTCGGCCAGGGCGATCGTGGCCAGCTGCGACTCGTGCTCGCGTTGCAGGCTCTGCAGCTCCTGGACCGCCTGGGTGACCTCGAGGCGCACGCCGCCGCGCGCCTGCTCGAGCTCGAGCTCGGCGCGCCGCAGGCCGGCGCGGGCCTGCTCGACCCGGCCCCGGGTCCGGAAGCCGTCGAAGATCGGCAGCTGCAGCGCCAGCCCCACGGCGGTCGAGATCTGGCGGTGGCCGCTCTTGAACGGGTCCTCCGGGTGGCTGGCGCTGCCCTGACCCTGATAGGCGACCTGGCCGTAGAGGCCGAGGACGGGGAGGTCGTTGGCCCGGTAGATGGCCAGCAGCTTCTCACTTCCCGCCACCTGCGCCTCGAGGATGCGCAGCTCCGGCCGGCGGCGGAAGGCCTCGGCGATCGCCGACTCGAGCTCGACCGTCGCCGGCTCGTAGCCCAAGCTGTCGCTCAGCTCCAGGGGCTCGCCGTTCTCCAGGCCCAGGACGCGCTTCAGATCCTGGCGGGCCAGCTCGAGGGCGTTCTCGGCGCGGATCAGCTCGGGTTCGCGGTTCTTCGCCTCTACCTGCGCGCGGCGCAGGTCGAAGCGCGAGGCGGCGCCCTGCTCGAACTTCTGCTCGATCTCCCGCAGGTGCGAGCGCGCCTGCTTGAGCGACTGGCCGCGAATGCGCGCCAGGCTCTCCATCAGCAGGGCGCGGGCGTAGGCCTCCTGCGCGGCGAAGACGACCTGTCCGCAGGCGGTCTCGACGCCCAGGCCGGCGACCTGTTTGTAGGTCTTGGCGTAGGCGACCGCGTTGCCGACCCGGCCGAAGGCGTAGAGCACCTGATCGAGGCGCAGGCCGGCGTTGAGCTCCAGGTCGGAGCCCATCTCGACCTTCCCGCCGCCGAACTCCTCGGGGGCGAAGAAGGCGGGAAGCTGGAAGTTGCGCTGGTACGTCCCCTGCAGCGAGAGGCTGGGCATCGCGCCGGCGTAGGCCTCGCGCACCGCGCCGGCCGCGCGCCGCTCGTCCGCCCGGGCGATCAGGATCGTTTCGTTGCGGGCCCGGGCCAGCGCCACCGCCTCGGCCAGCGACAGCGTGCGCGCGCCGGCCTGGATGGCGGTCCCGGCGAGCGCGGCCACGGCCAGCCCGGCGAGCACGGCCGCGGCCACCCTAGCGAGCGCGGCCAGCGCCAGCGCGGCGAGCACGGCCACGGCCGGCCTGGCGCGCGCGGCCACGGCCGGCCTGGCGCGCGGGCGCCGGTCGCGCTGATCAGCAGTCCGGCGAGTCGCCGCCGGGCGCGAAGGCGCGGCGCAGGACCTGCAGCACGTGCTCGGCGACGGCGCCGTGGTCGCTTCGGTATTCC
>Ga0194127_10007363_pt1 | contig 12173 bp, 8 predicted proteins | sample TA2KigC100mmetaG_FD_148624 | JGI IMG/M metagenome (GOLD analysis project Ga0194127, IMG submission 148624) | Freshwater microbial communities from Lake Tanganyika, Tanzania - TA2015036 Kigoma Deep Cast 100m | ecosystem: Environmental > Aquatic > Freshwater > Lake | place: Tanzania: Lake...
GGGGCTGCCGATGTCGATGTGGTCTATCAGACACGCATCCGGCCCGACCGTGTGGCGGATCGGGAGATGCTCACCCGTTTCACGATCGACAGCCGCCTGGTCCGGCGGATGAAACCGGGCGCGATGATCCTGCACCCGCTGCCCCGGACGGTGGAGATCGACAAGACCGTCGACGACGACCCGCGCGCGATGTACTTCACCCAGGCGCGGAACGGCCTGTTCGTCCGGATGGCCCTGCTGGCGATGCTGTGGGATCGCGACTGAGAGAGCATCATGCTGAGCCCGCGAGAACAACGACCCGAAGATCACTAGCCTGCGCGTCCTGATCGATCGACGTGTCAGGTGTCGTGAACGGCGTTCATCAACCGGGAAGGTCAGCCATGGTATCCGCATCATCGAAATCGCAGGCATTCATCGCCCTCGAGGAACAGTACGGGGCGCACAACTACCACCCGCTCGACGTCGTCATCGAGCGGGCCGAAGGCGTGTGGGTGACGGACGTCGAGGGCCGGAAGTACCTGGACTGTCTCGCGTCGTACTCGGCGGTCAATCAGGGCCACTGCCATCCGCGCATCATGGCGGCAATGCAGGAACAGATGGCTCGGGTGACCCTGACGTCGCGGGCGTTCCGCAACGATCAACTGCCCCTGTTGTACAAGCTCCTGCACGATCTGACCGGCTACGAGATGTCGTTGCCCATGAACTCGGGTGCGGAGGCGGTGGAGACGGCGATCAAGGCCGCACGCAAGTGGGGCTACACGGTCAAGGGCATCCCGGCGGACCGTGCCCGGATCATCGCCTGCGCCGACAACTTCCACGGCCGCACCACGACCATTGTGAGCTTCTCGACGGACGCGCAGTACCGCTTCGGATTCGGGCCGCTGACGCCAGGCTTCGACGTCGTGCCGTACGGCGATGCCGCCGCGCTGGAGCACGCCATCACCCCGGACACGGCCGCGTTCATCGTCGAGCCCATCCAGGGCGAGGCCGGCATCGTGATTCCGCCGGACGGCTACCTGAAGCAGGTCGAGGCCATCTGCCGGCGGCACAACGTGCTGTTCATCGCCGACGAGATCCAGTCGGGGCTCGGCCGCACCGGCAGGTTCTTCGCCCACGAGTTTGAGGGCGTGCGCCCGGACATGATCACCGTGGCGAAGGCCCTGTCCGGCGGGTTCTACCCCATTTCCGTCGTGCTGGCTCGCGCCGAGGTGCTGGGCGTGTTCAAGCCCGGCGATCACGGCAGCACCTTCGGCGGCAACCCGCTCGCGTGCGCGGTGGCCCGGGCGGCGCTGCAGGTCCTGATCGACGAGAAGCTCGTCGAGCGATCGGCCGAACTCGGCGCGTACTTCCTCGAGAAGTTGCGGACGCTGAAGAGCGATGCCATCAAGGAGATTCGTGGGCGCGGCCTGTGGATCGGTCTCGAACTGCACGGCGCCGCGAGGCCGTACTGCGAGCGCCTGAAGGAAGAGGGCGTGCTCTGCAAGGAGACCCACGACCACGTCATCAGACTGGCGCCGCCGCTGGTCATCACGCGCGGCGACATCGACTGGGCGTTCGACAGGATCAAGAAGGTCATTGAGAACTAGGGCTCAAGGCCCACGGCTTAGGGCTACGGGCCTGAGGATGAGCCCTGAGTCCTGAGCCCTGAGTCCTGAGCCCTGAGCCCTGAGCCCTCAGCAACAACTATCGAGGTTCATCCAATGAAACGTATCCGTACCGTCATCATGGGCGCCGCCGGGCGCGACTTCCACAACTTCAACGTCGTCTACCGGGACAACGCCCGTTATGAGGTCGTCGCCTTCACGGCCACCCAGATTCCGAACATCGACGACCGCAAGTACCCGGCGTCCCTGGCCGGCAAGCTGTATCCGAAGGGCATTCCCATCCTGGCCGAAGACGATGTCGAACAGATCATCCGCACCGAGAAGATCGACGAAGTGGTTTTCGCGTACTCGGACGTGCCGTACAACCACGTCCTCGATCGCGGTTCCATCGCCAACGCCGCCGGCGCCGACTTCAAGCTGCTCGGTGCGGCCTCGACGATGCTGAAGAGCAAGAAGCCGGTGATTGCCGTCTGCGCCGTGCGGACGGGGTCGGGCAAGAGCCAGACGACGCGCCGGATTTCGCAGATTCTCCGGGACGCCGGTCTGAAGGTCGCCGCCATCAGGCACCCGATGCCGTACGGCAACCTCGAGAAGCAGCGCGTCCAGCGGTTCGGCAGCATCGCCGATCTCGAGAAGCACAACTGTACGATTGAGGAGATCGAAGAGTACGAGCCGCACATCGTCAGCGGCACGGTCATCTACGCGGGCGTGGACTACGGCGACATCCTCGCGCAGGCGCAGGCCGAGGCCGATGTGATCCTGTGGGACGGCGGCAACAACGACACGCCGTTCTACCGCCCCGATCTGCACATCGTCGTCGCCGACCCGCTGCGGGTGGGGAACGAGCTGACCTATTATCCCGGCGAAACCAACTTGCGCATGGCTGACGTGGTCATCATCAACAAGGTGGACTCGGCCGACATCGGCAGTATCAACACGCTCCGGGCCAACATCCGCCGCGTCAATACGACGGCGGTCGTCATCGAAGCCGCCTCGCCCATCCTCGTCGATCACCCCGGGCGCATCACCGGGAAACGCGTGCTCGTGGTCGAGGACGGACCCACGCTGACCCACGGCGACATGAGGTTCGGAGCCGGGGTGGTGGCCGCCGGGAAGTACAACGCCGCCGCGATGATCGACCCGCGGCCGTATACCGTGGGGACGATCAAAGAGACGTTCAAGAGGTACACGGACATCGGCGTGCTGCTGCCGGCCATGGGATACGGCGAGAAGCAGGTGAAGGACCTCGAAACGACGATCAACCGCACCCCGTGCGACACGGTCATCATCGGGACGCCCATCGATCTGAACCGGTTGATCACGATCAAGAAGCCGACCGTCCGGGTGGGCTACGAGTTGCAGGAGATCGGCCGGCCCGACCTCGAGGACGTGCTGCAGCCGTTCCTGAAGCGCGGCAAGCGGCGCTGACACGCGTCCCGCGCGGACGATCGGCCATACTTGACGCCGTACGACACCCCGGGGCTCTGAGCCGACGCCCAGAGCCCCGGGTGATGACATGAGCCGACAGGTCTCACTAGCCGTTCTTGCGCTCGAACTCCTGCATGAACTGGACGAGCGCGTCGACACCGTCCTCCGGGAAGGCGTTGTAGATGGAGGCGCGCATCCCTCCGACGGAACGATGGCCTTTGAGTCCGTCGAGACCAGCCGCCTTGGCTTCCTTGGCGAACGTCGTTTCGAGGTCTTCGCTGGGCAGGCGGAAGGTCACGTTCATCAGTGACCGGCACGCGACAGCTGCGTGTCCCGTGTAGAACCCCGAGCGGTCGATCTCGGCGTAGAGTGTCGCCGCTTTCCTCTCGTTGATGACGCGGATCGCGGGAAGCCCCCCGATCGACAGCAGCCACTTCATGACGAGGCCCATGATGTAGATCGCGAACACCGGCGGCGTGTTGTACATCGACCCGTTGTCGGCGTGGATGGCGTAGTTGAGCATCGACGACAGCGCGGGGTCCGCGACGCGCCGCTTCAGCCACTCATCCCTCACGAGCACGAGCGCCACGCCGGCCGGGCCGATGTTCTTCTGGGCGCCCGCGTAGATCAATGCGTGCTTCGCCACGTCGAGGGGACCGGCGAACATGTCGGACGAGGTGTCGCAGACGAGCGGCACGCCGCCGGTCTCGGGGCTGGACGTGAACTCGACGCCGTGAATCGTCTCGTTCGACGTGTACGACACGTAGGCGGCCTTCGGATCGAGCACGAGATCGCCCTGGGCCGGGACGGTGTTGAAGTTGGCGGCTTCGCCGGACCAGGCGATCTTCACGCCGCCGACCTTCTTGGCCTCCTTCACGGCCTTCTGGGACCACGCGCCGGACACGATGTAGTCGGCCGAACCGTCACGCGGCAGGAAGTTGAGGGGCACCATCGAGAACTGCAGGCTGGCGCCGCCTGGCAGGAAGAGCACGCGGTAGTCGTCGGGTACGCCGGCCAGCTTCCGGATGTCGGCCTCGGTCTGCGCGAGCACGCCTTCGAAGAACTTGCCGCGGTGGCTCATCTCGAGAACCGACATGCCCACGCCGGGCATGCTGACCAGGTCGCGCTGCGCCTCCTCGAGGACGGGGACCGGCAGGACGCCTGGACCGGCGGAGAAGTTGAACACGCGGGGAGTAGCGGTCATGGGAAACGCCTCCTGATCGAATGGGTCCGGCCGTCAGGTCGACGGCGCCATCTCCACGATGTGCACGTCGAGCACGTGCGGGTTGCCAGTCCGGATGGCCGCCACGAGATCGGCCGACGGCGAGCCTTCGAGATTGACCCGCGCCACCGCCGCCTCGGCGTCGGCGAAGATGATGTTCTCGGTCTCCTGGACGTTGATGCCGGCCTCGCGCAGCCGGTCGAAGACATGGGCCAGCACGCCCGGCTTGTCCTGGTGGCGCACCACCAGCACGTGGGTGGCGGGCGTCTTTCTCGCCAGGTTGATCACATTCGGCACGCGGCCGGTGTTGTTGTAGATCTCGACGATCTTGACCGTCTCGGCCGCGATGGCCTCCTGCGCCTGGTCGGTCGAGGCCCCGATGTGGTGCGTGCCGTACACGTTGGGCAGGTCGATGAGCGGATCGCTGAAGTCGCCGCTTGGCGTCGCGGGTTCCTTGGCGTAGACGTCGATGGCAACCCGTACGCCCTTCTCCTTCACCACCGACGCCAGCGCCGCATAGTCGACCACCTCGCCACGGGCGGTGTTCACGAAGTACGAGCCCGGCTTGAGCTTGCCGACGACGTCGGCATTCACAAGACCGCGCGTCTTCTCGTTGAGGGCCACGTGCACGCTGAGGATGTCGCAGTTGGCGGCCACCTCGGCCGGCGTGGCGTAGACCCGCACGTTCGGCTCGATCGGGCTCCCGGACGACGGGCGCAGGCGCACGAGGAGCGGCAGGTCGATGGGCAGACCGTCGCGCCCGACCTCGACGCCGATCTCGCTCCACACCGCGATGTTCATCCCGAAGGCCTGGGCGCGCTTGGCCATCTCCTGGCCGATGCTCCCGAAGCCCAGCAGACCCAGGGTCCGGCCGTGCAGGCCGCGGGCCTTGGAGTATTCCTTCTTGTTCCACTTGCCCGCCCGCAGTTCGGCGACGTTGTCGGGAATCCTGCGGTCGAGGGACAGAATCAGGCCGAACGCGAGTTCAGCCACGGCAATCGAGTTCTTCCCCGGGCAGTTGGAGACATAGATGCCCCGGCGCGACGCGGCCTTGACGTCGATGGTGTCGTAGCCCGCCCCGGCTCGCACGACGAGCGCCAATTGGCTGGCGTCGAGGATCGCTTCGGTGACCTTGGTCGATCGGACCACGAGCACCTCGGCCTTCGTCGCGGCCAGCGCTTCAGCCAGGCTGGCGTCCTTGAGATCCGGCTGGTACAACACCTCGCACCCGCCGGTCTGCAAGGCATCGATGCCACTCTGTTCGAACTTGTCGGCAATCAGTACTTTCATGTTGTCTCCCTCGGTCCTCGCCCACGCTCGACGTTGCCACGCCCCTATATCGTGTGAATGAGCAACGCGTCCCGCAGCTTCGGTTCGAACCACGTCGACTTGGGCGGCATGATCTCGCCGGCGTCGGCAATACCCATGAGATCGCGGCAGCTCACCGGATACATGGAAAAGGCCACCGCCGCCCTGCCCGATCTGACCAGAGCTTCGAGTTCACCCGTTCCACGGATGCCACCGACGAAGTCGATGCGCTTGTCGGTGCGGACATCGGCGATGTTGAGCACCGGTTCGAGCAGGTGGTCCTGCAGGATGCTGACGTCCAGCCGGCTGATGACCGTGGCACCGGCCTTGCCGGCGATCTCGAGCGTGTGCCACGCACCCGCCAGGAACATGGCCACGTCACCCTTGCGGGTGGGCGTCGCCGGGCCGCCGGCGCGCACCGGGAAGCGGCTGGCGACGGCCGCCAGGAACGACTCGGGCGTGTGGCCGGCCAGATCCTTGACGACGCGGTTGTACGGCAGCACCTGCGTCTGGTTGTCCGGGAACGCCACGGCCAGGAACCAGTCCGCCTCGACGACACCGTCCGGGCCGACGGTCGGCGGCAAGGCCCGGCGCGCCCGGGCCGCGCTGGCAGCGCGATGGTGACCGTCAGCGATGTAGAGGGCCGGCAGCGCGTCGAAGCCGGCAATGACGGCCTGCAGGTCCGCACCCGTGACCTTCCACAGCGTGTGCGCCACGCCGTCCGGCGCCACGAGGTCGTACAGCGGCGGCGCGGCCATGACCCGCGCAGCGACGGCGTCAATGGCGCGAGAGGCTTCGTAGACGAGGAAGACCGGACCGGTTTGCGCGCGCACCTGCGTGATGTGCCGGGTGCGGTCGTCTTCCTTGTCCCGCCGGGTCTTCTCGTGCTTCTTCACCCGATCCGCCTCGTACTCGTCCACGGAGTAGCAGGCCGCCAGGCCCACCTGTTCGTGGGTACCCATCCGGAGGCGGTAGAAGTACACGGCCGGCTCGTCTTCCGCGACGAAGTGCGGACGCATGGCCGCGAAGCGGGCCAGTGCGGCCTCGTACACGACGTCTGCGTACGGGTTCGTGTCCGCGGGCAGATCGATTTCGGCCCGCGACACGTGCAGGAAGCTGAGGTCGTTCCCGGCCGCCAGCGCGCGGGCTTCGTCGGTGTTCACGACGTCGTAGGGCACGGAGGCAATCGCCGACACCGATGACGCCTCGGGCCTCAGGGCACGGAAGGGTCTGATCTTCGCCATGGGCGTACTCGCTTTGGCAGCACCGCGTCCCCACTCTGGGCGCAGTGCCACCTGGTGACAGGTGGAGGGGCGGACCAACATGCTCCGGTTCGATGATGAGCGGTCCGCAACCGTCCGCTCGTCGCGCCGAAGCCCGACACGAGGATGCGGAACGCCAAAGCGCCCCGCGCCCCGTACTATACCAGCAGTCCGGCACGCGGAACCACGGCACCCGGACGGCACGTGGGGCCAGGCCCCGACCGTATCAACAACCTACAGGCGTTGATGTCGAATACTGGCCTGAATCCTCGCGGCTTCGCCGACTCTTGCCGGGGCCTGGCCCCAGTCCGTCACCGGGGCCACGCGCCACGCGTCACGGGCAGGTCGAAGGACGTCCCGTGGTAGACGCGTTGTGTGGCGCGGTGGAAATCGCCGGAGCCAGCCCGGGGAATCTCCATGAACTGCTGCGGGTTTCGGTCGACCAGGGGAAACCACGAACTCTGGATCTGCACCATCACGCGGTGGCCGCGCCGGAACACGTGGTAGACGTCGGGCAGGTCGAACGAGATGGACGTGGGGGCACCGGGCACCATGGGGACTGGCCGCTCGAACCCGTTCCGGAACTTCGCCCGGAACGGTTCACCGCGGACGAGCTGCTGATACCCGCCCATCCGGACGTAGTTCGCCGGACGCGGCTGGGCCGTCTGGCCGGCTGCCGGAGCAGGCCATTCGGGTTGTGGATAGTCGCCCGGGTACACGTCGATGAGCTTGACGACGAAGTCGCTGTCCGTGCCGGACGTCGAGACCCGGAGGCGCACGGGTACCGGCCCGGCAATCGTCAGGTCCTCGTCGAGGACCGGTGACGTATACACCAGCACATCAGGCCGTCGTGCGGCGAACCGCTGATCCTCCGTCATGTAGTCACCCGTCATGCCGCCGGCCACGTATCCGACGTAGGGCACAGGGCGATTCGGGTCGCTGAGGTACTCGTCGAAGCGACGGGATGCCGCCGCCTCGGGGCGACCCACGACCAACCGGCCCTTGTCCGCCAGCGAGATGGTCAGGGGCTTCACGTCGGACGGCGGCCACCGGTCGTGTCGCCGGAACTCGTTGACGCCGGTCGCGAACATGAAGGCCTCGGGCAGGGGGTCCTTCACAGGCGCGTCCTTCAGGTGGCTGGCAAAGAACGCGAACTGGATCCGTTCCCGGAACACCTCGCCGGTCTTCACGGCGAAGTCGAGGTTGCCAAGCCGGCTGCCCGGGCCGCGGCCCCATCCGCCGTGGGACCAGGGCCCCATGACCAGGCGGTTGTCGGCCTTCGGATTCATGCGCTCGATGGCGCGGTACATGTGCAGAGGCCCCATGGGATCCTCGGCGTCGAACCAGCCGCCGACGTTGAGCACGGCGGTGGTAATCCGCCCGGCATGCTTCCAGACCGAGCGCGGCTGCCAGAAGGCGTCGTAGTTGGGATGCTCGACGATCTCCTGCCAGTAGCCCGCCTTCCCGCCGAACAGTTTCTCGTTGACCTCGACCAGCGGGGGCAGACCCAGGAGGAATTCGTACGCGTCGGGCGTTCCCATGTCGAAGCGCTGCCCCTGAGGCGGGAGCCCTGGGCCGCCGTCTCGAGGCCTGAAACTGCTGTAGAAGCCGAAGTTCGCGCCCAGCATGAACGCACCGTTGTGGTAGACATCGTCGCCGAGGTAGTAGTCGGCGGTTGGGGCCTGGGGCGAGGCTGCCACCAGCGCCGGGTGCGCGTCGATGATGCTGGCCGCGACGTGAAATCCCGGCTGCGACACCCCGACCATGCCGGCGCGGCCGTTGTGCCCGGGGACGTGGGCAAGGAGCCACGCCACGGTGTCGTACATGTCGCTGCTCTCGTCGACATCCGTGGGGCCGCGTTTGTCGGGCACATGCGGGCGGACCTGCTTGAACTCGCCCTCCGACAGGTACCTCCCGCGGGCGTCCTGGTAGACGAAGATGAACCCGTCTCGCTCGAAGTGGTCGGAGGGGCCGAGCGTCGCGCGGTAGTTGTCGATGCCGTACGGCGCCACGCTGTACGGCGTCCGGGTGACGAGGAACGGATACGTCTTCGACGAGTCCTTCGGCACGTACACCGCCGTGAACAGCCTCACCCCGTCACGCATGGGCACGAGGTGCTCGTACTTCGTGTACTGTTCCCGCACGCGGGCGCCGGCGTCAGGCTGGCCGCCCGGCCCCTGGGCCACGAGGGGCATCCATACCAACACGGCGAGCAGCGGGGCTGCCTTGGGGACTCGCGACATCGGGCTCGACCTCCATGAATGGGCGATTGTAGCGCGGGACACGCGCCGGCGGTGCCCCGCGCGTGCGCCATCGTTGCGCCGCCGTTGCGCCGTCGTTGTGCCGCCGTGTCGTGCGGCGACCTTGAAACGGAGCCGGTAAGCTCGACAGGCCGAAGGGCCCGTGCCTCAGCGGCTGGTCGCGCCGGCGGCCGGCGGCGGAGCCGCGGGTGGCGGCCCACCGGCGGCGGCGGCAGGAGCCGCCGGCAACAGTGCCAGCGCCTTGTCCTTGCCGGCCATGAACGCCGCCAGGTGCGCGGCGGGAATCGGCTCGCCCGGCGGCATGCTGCGATGCACGGTGACAGGATTGACGTACTTCCCGTCCTTCTTCACGCGATAGTCGAGATGAGGCCCGGTCGACAGGCCGGACGACCCCACGAGGCCGATGACATCACCCTGGCTGACGCGCTGCCCGGGTTTCACGTGAATGCGAGACAGGTGCAGGTACTGGGTTTCGTAGCCGCTCGTGTGGCGAATGGCGACGAGCCGCCCGGCCTGCCCGGCGAAGCCCGCTCGCGTGACCACGCCGTGCGAGACAGCGATGACCAGGGCGCCCACCGGCGCGGCGTAGTCGACGCCGAGGTGCGCGCGTGTCACGTTCAACACCGGATGGCGCCGGCTGTACGAAAAGCGTGAGGTGATCCGCGGCTCGAACTTGAGCGGAGACTTGAGGAAGAAGCGCTTCAGCGACCGCCCCTGCTCGTCGTAGTAGCCGGCTGCACCATCCGGGGCGACGAACCGGATGGCCCTGAGCCGTCGTCCGTCGTTGAAGAACTCGGCGGCGTGAATCACGCCGTAGGACACCGTGCCCGTTTCGCGCGTGATCTTGTCGACGGCCACGCGGTAGTGATCGCCCGGCTGCAGTTCGCTGTTGAAGTCGATCTCGCCCGAGAACACATTCGCGAGCTCGACGGCGAGGTCCTCGCCGCCCCCGGCGCGGTCGACCGACTCGAACAAGGACGGGGCGGCCGCATCGATGTCACCGGCAAGGCCCGCCACCGCTTCGGTCCGCGCGTAGGCGACAACCGCCGCCCGGAGATCGGCCGGCGCGAGTGCCGACGCCGGTTCGACGCGCAGGTACCGATCGGCATCGATTTCGTAGCGGAATCCCCTCAGTCCACCAGCCAACGTTCGCGTGATCGTGTACAGCTGGCTCGCGCGCAATCTGCGCGGATCGAAGGCGGCCGAGATGACGTCGACGGCACCGACCGCCGCCTGTTCGTTCAGGTGCTGGCGCAGCAGGCCGCCGAGGTTCGCGTTGGGCGGGACGACGCCCCTGACTTCCTCGGTGTCGGGCTTCAGGTACCGGTCGGCCGAGGCCTGCGGCCCTGCCGGCGGGTCGGCGTCCCGGGCGCACGCCTGGATCAGAACTGCCGCCGCCAGGCACGCCGCCGTCGCCGTGGCCCATCGCGGACGCATCACGTCAGAGCCGCCATGTGTCTACCGTCCGTACTCGCGGCCCCAGCGCGCCAGCGCGCGGGCGCGATCGAGGGCCTCGGGTTCCTGCACGAGCCGGTCGACACCCCACGGGAGCTTCCAGGTCCAGTTGTGGTCGTCGACGAGACCCGGCACGTTGACGCGGTCCGGCCAGCCGAACACGTCCTGCACGGGCAGAATGGCGAGGTTGGATCCGGCCGCCATGAGGAGTTCGAGCACCGCATCGCGAACGAGCGGGTTGAACGGCGTGTCCGGCGTGAGGCCTCCCGCCTGGACCACGCGGCACAGCGACGGCAGCACGAGCAGCGCCTCGCGTTCGGCGCGAGGTGCCTCGGCCCACCACTGGGCGGCGGTCTCCGTGTCGTGGGTCCCCGACGTGACGAGCGACGTGGGCGGGAACCCGACGGGATCGATCAGGGGCTGACCCGCATCGTGCCAGTACCGCTCCCACCGAACGACCTTGTAGCCGGGAACAAAAACGTCCTGCAACGCGGCACGGACGAAGTCCGGGATGGTGCCGAGGTCCTCGGCAACGACGAAGGCCCCCGCCCTGCGGATCGCCTCGATGACGTCCCGCCCTTGCGCGGCCTGCGCCGGCTCGTCGGCGGGCGTGAAGTGGGGCGCGCTGCCGTCCACCGGGAAGATCCACGTCCGGAACAGCCCGACGACGTGATCCACACGGAAGCCGTCGAACAAGTCCGCCATCCGGCGCGCGCGACGCGCGAACCAGTCGTACCCCCGGGTTCGCAGCGCGTCCCAGCGGTACGCCGGCAGTTTCCAGTTCTGACCGTCCTTGCTGAATGCGTCGGGCGGCGCGCCAACGGTGCCGGCAAAGGAGAAGAGGTCCTGGTGGCCCCAGGCATCGGCGCTGTCGGCGGCCACCATGAACGGGAAGTCACCGAAGACCCGCACGTCCAGGGCGGCCCGCCGGGCCGCCTGCCACTGCTCCTGGGCGATCCACTGCAGGTACGTCCGGTACTGAACCTCTCGATGGTGCTCGCGGCGGGCCCGCTCGACGCTGCCGTCGACCCGCCGGCCGAGGCCGCCGGGCCAGTCCTGCCAGGACATGCCGTCGGTGACGTGGAGCGCGGCTCGGAAGACGGCGTAGTCATCCAGCCACCAGGCTTCGCGGTCGGCGAACGCGCGGAACGCAAGGCCTCGGGGCGAGTCGCGCCCCAGTTCGTCATCGGTGAAGCGGCGCCATGCTTGCCGGAGGACACGGTCCTTGAGGGTTCGCACGGCCCAGTAATCGACGCCCCGGGTCGATCGCACGTGCGCGAGCATCCCGCGCAGCGCCGTATCGAGGAGTTCGGCCCCGCCCACCGCCGCGACGTCCTCCACGTCGGGCACGCGGATGAAGATCGGATCGAGCGCCATCGAACTGAGGGCGGAGTACGGCGAGGTCTGCCCCGGCGCCATTTCGTTGAGGGGCAGCAACTGCCAGACGCGGAGGCCGGCGCGGTGCATCCAGGCCGCCACCGCAGGCACGTCGGCAAACTCGCCGATGCCCCAACTCGACGACGAGTGGCACGAGAACAGGGGCAGCAGCAGTCCCGCCTGGCGGACGCCGTGGCTGGCCGGCGTCACCGCGCCACCTCCACACGGGCCAGCACGCGAGTCATGGCGCGGTCGA
>Ga0194127_10007368_pt1 | contig 12167 bp, 6 predicted proteins | sample TA2KigC100mmetaG_FD_148624 | JGI IMG/M metagenome (GOLD analysis project Ga0194127, IMG submission 148624) | Freshwater microbial communities from Lake Tanganyika, Tanzania - TA2015036 Kigoma Deep Cast 100m | ecosystem: Environmental > Aquatic > Freshwater > Lake | place: Tanzania: Lake...
GAGGGGCTTGACCCGTGCATGGACAAGGCGGAGCAGGCCGAGGATCCGTTTGCCGCGGTGCAGCTCTGCCTGGAATCGTACGGCGGAGGCGGGTGGCTCAACGGCACGGAGATCCTGGGGTTCCTCCTGGCAGCCTGGCACATGACGGGTGACGCGAAGTTCTACGATGTCTACGAGGAGCTGATCACGGTCCACCACTACGACAACCTGGTGATGCCGCACAAGGACACGTACACGATCACGAGCCCGAGCATCATGAACCACTCGGACCACGAGCTGGCGATGTTGGCGTACCAGACGCTGATCCGGTACGAGCCGAACGAGGAGCGGAGGAAGAAGTGGATCGACGGGCTGCTGTTCCTGTACGAATGGGAGAAGCCCGAGCGCAACCCGTTGTGGGGGGCCTTCGTGGCACTTGCGGCGGGTGGGGACAAGGTGCAGACGGCCGAGGCCCTGCAGAGCATGCGGGAAATGCCTCTGAACCGGCAGGAGTGGCTGGTGGACAACTCGCACCGCAAGGATGCGCTGGACTGGCCCGACGACCGGCACGGGGATCCGCAGTTCGACCGGGTCTTTCCGTATGATGAGATCAAGACGACCTGGTGGAACACCAACTACCGCGACAAGGCGAGCGGGGGCGACGGCCGGGCGGTCAGCGGGCCGATGGCGTGGCTGCTGCCGTACTGGGCGTTCCGCTACTCGGGGCTGCTGGGGGAATAGGACCAGCGGCCAACCCTCCGTTCCCCCCCGGCGGACCGGCGGAACCTCCCATGCACCGTAGTGTCAGGGGCACCTCTTTTCTGCGGAGGTGACCCATGAATCGAGCCGTCCCGTTGTTGCTTGTGTGTGCGGTCCTTCTTGCCTGCGGTACCACCCAACCCCGTGCGGTCCCATTCCCCGTGACCCGGGTGACGATGTACGACTCGGGGGTGGCTCAGTTCGAGCGGGTTGCGGAGGTGCAGGGGGCCCCGGCCCTGGCCATTCCGGTGAACCTGGCGCACCTGGACGATCTCCTGGCCACGCTGGTACTGGGTACCGACGGCGGCGTGAAGGTGCGGGGGGTGCGGTATCCGACCGCGCTCAACCTGGGGCAGGCGCGGGCTGCCAGCAGCTTTGCCGCGGCCCTGGCGCAGAGGCAGGAGGAGGACGGGGGGCTCCACGCGCTCGAGTCGTACCTCGACGCGCTGACCGGGACGCTGGTCCGAGTGGAAGGGGCCGGGGGCCGAGTCGTGGTGGGCACCGTCATGGACTGTGTGCCTCGGGGTTCTGAGGGCGGGGAGGCCGATGCGGCTGCGGGAGGAGGCAGCGCGGACAAGTCCGCGGGCAGCGGCCCCCGCAGCCTCCTCGTGGCGGGGGAGAACGGGGCATTGGAGTGGCTGGATCTCGCGGACATCGTGCGCGTGGTTCCGATTTCGAAACGTGAGGGGGATGGGATTTCCGGCTTTGCCCGGCAGCTCGGGAAGGCAAACGGGTGGGAAGAGAGCCAGGTGACCGTGCAGCTGGCCGGCGGAGCGTCGGGGAGGCTTGCAGCGGGCTATGTCCGCCAGGCGCCGGTGTGGCGGACCTCCTACAAGGTGCTTTTGGACGATGCGAAGATCACGCTGGAGACCTGGGCCGTGGTACACAACGACACGGACGAGGACTGGGATTCGGTGCTTCTGACGCTGGTGTCGGGATTGCCGGATTCCTACGTGATGTCCATGGCCACGCCCCGGTATGCGGAGCGTCCGAGCCTCGACACGCAGAACGGGCTGAACATGATGCCACAGCTTGGTGCGCAGACCCCGGACAGCCTGCTGTACTCGGAGGTCGTTTCAATCTCGTATGCCTACGGGGGCTCCATCGGCTACGGTGTTGCAGGCATGGGGGCCGGCGGCGGCCGGTCCGCCATCGTGAGGGGGGGGGCCGTCACTCGCTCAGCCAGTGGGCTGGCCGGCTCGCGGGACAGCTCGCTGCTGCGTGTCGGCGAGAGTGCGTTCGAAGAGCAGACGGAGCCTCGGGTGGAGGAGGAGATCTCGACCTACACTGCGCTGGAGAGGGTGAGCATCCCGGGACGGTCGTCCGGCATGGTCCCCCTGCTCCGTCGGACGGTCCCCGCCCGTGCGTTCACGCTTGCGGACGGCTGGGCCGAGCCTGGCCAGTGCGTGAGGCTGGAGAACGACACGGGGCTCGTGCTGCAGGCCGGTGTGGCGTCGTTCTACGTGGCCGGCAGGTTCCGTGGACAGAGCGAGGTAGGGCGGTTGGAACCCGGGGATCTCAGCGTGATCTGCTTCGGCAAGGATCCGGACATCCAGGCAAGCAGGAAGACCGACGTGGCGGCCAGGCCCAAGGCCGCGGAATGGCGCGACGGGCGGCTCTGGGTGCACGAGCTGCAGACGACGACCATGGACTTCTCGGTGCGGAACCGTTCCGGGGCGGTGCGGGCCGCTGCGCTGCCCGTCTCGCACCGGTTGAACGGCAGGATCGTGTCGCCGCAGGGGCACGAGGAAGGGGAAGGAAACAGGCTCGTGTTCCTCGAGGTACCGGCCCGGGGGGATGTCCAGCAGCGCGTGGTGGTCGAGGAGGGGGTGATGTCCGAGATCCCGGTGGACAGTGCGGGGTTGAAGCGGCTGGTCGATGCCGAGGAGATCGCAGCGGATCAGAAGTCTGTGCTCAGGCAGGCGCTGGGCACGCTCCAGGGGCGGGAGAAGGTGTTGGAGAAGTCCGCTGCCGCCTTGCGTGAGGCGGGGAAGCGCCAGGCCGCGATAGACCGCCGCAAGGAGGCCCTGGCAGCGCTGCCTCAAGGAGCCGGGACCACACGGCCCGCGGAGCAGATGCTGTCCGAAGTCGCTGTTGCGCAGAAGGAGCTGGAACGCCTGGAGGCAGAGAGGGAGCGATTGGACCTTTCCGCTGCAGAGCTCGTGGAGAAGGCCCGGGAGGCGTTGGAGACCCTGCCGCCGCCGCGCAAGTAGGGAACTCGGCGCAGATCTGCCCGATTTCATTCGATGTGGGTCGTCGCAAGACGGTGGGGGAACTGACTCGGGTTTCGCGAGACGGGTTGGGGCCGCCGTGATTGACACGGGAACGGATCCCGCAGTAGATTGCGCCGGACCGGACGCGGAGGCGTGAGATGGCAACGGGGAAACACCGCTGGACGAAGCAGGAAGAGGCTGTGTTCGAGAAGCTGACCACTCCGCGGGAGATCCAGGATTTCCTGGATGGCGTGGAGTACAGTGCGGACCCGATCTACCGGTGCCCGCGATCGGTGCTTCGAGACCGCAAGGCGCACTGCACCGACGGGGCGCTGTTTGCAGCGGCAGCACTGTCGCGGCTGGGGGAGCCGGCGCTGATCATCGAGCTGACCGCGGTGCGGGATGACGACCACCTGCTTGCGATCTACCGCAAGCACGGCCACTACGGTGCGGTTGCGAAATCGAACTTCATGAGCCTTCGGTTCCGGGAGCCGGTGTACCGGTCGCTGCGGGAGCTGGCGATGTCCTACTTCCCGTTCTACTACAACCTGGACTGGGAGATGTCGGTCCGTGGCTACTCGACCCTGCTGGAGCTGGACAAGCCGGGGGATCTACCGTGGCGTTTCGAGGATGGTGCGGTGGACGCCGTCATCGATCGGCTCGTTGCCGTGCGCCATTTCAGGCTCCTGACCTCGGCGATGGAGGCAGGGCTCTCGCGGGTGGACAAGCGGACGTACGATGCCTGCATGGCCGGTGCGAACATGGCCGGCGTCTACGTCCCGGGCGGTACCAACGGCTGAGAGGCGACCGGGTCCCTTCACTCCGCCTCTTGCGGTTCTCTCCAGAGCAGAACGGTCTTCCCGAGCACCTGGGCGATTGCGGCTCCGGTTTCGTCGGCGAGCAGTTCGGCGAGCTCACGGCGTTCGGCCCCCTCGGCCTCGAGCAGCCTGACCTTGACGAGGCCGGACGTTGACAGGGCCTCATCGAGTGCCGCGAGCTGGGACTTTCCGATGCCCCCCTTGCCGATCGTGACGGCTGGATTGAGATGATGACCTGCGGCGCGAAGCTCGCGGGCGCGTTTTCCTTTGATCTCATTCATGGGGTGTTCTCCTGGAGTACGGGTCATCGATACGGCGGAAGTCGGACGATGCTGCACCAGAATTCCTCGATGCTGTGCATGGCCCGGAAGAACTCGTCCAGGTCTGCTGCCTTGACGACGTAGGCATTGGCGTTCAGCTCGTAGCACCTGCGGATGTCGGATTCCGCCTGGGAGGTGGTGAGCACGATGACGGGAATGTGGCGAAGCACCGGATCGGACTTGGCTTCGGAGAGCACTTCCCGGCCGTCCTTCCTGGGGAGGTTGAGGTCGAGGAGGATGAGGTCGGGCCTCACGGCCGCCTGGTAGGGGGCCTGGTGGCGAAGGATGGCAAGGGCTTCGACGCCGTCCACTGCGACGTGCAGCCTCGCAGGGACCTTCCACTCTCCGATGGCTTCCCGGGTGAGCATCACGTCGGCCGGGTTGTCCTCGACGAGGAGGATCTCGACCGTGTGCGTGATCCACTTCGAGTTCATTGGACTTCCTCCACCGGAGTAAGACTGTGAGAGGGAAGCGTGAAGCGGAACGTCGAGCCCTCGCCCGGAACGGACTCGGCCCAGATACGCCCCCCGTGGGATTCGACGATCCGCTTGCAAAGCGGCAGCCCGATCCCGGTCCCCGGATACCTGCCTCTTGGATGGAGTCGCTGGAAGAGCACGAAGATCCGTTCGAGGAACTGCTTCTCGATTCCGATTCCGTTGTCCTGGACGGAGAAGACGTACTCGGTCCCCTGACGACGAGCCGAGACGACGATCTCGGGGAGTCTGTCGCTGCGGAACTTGAGGGCATTGGCAATCAGGTTGAGGAAGAGCTGATGAATCTGAACGGGGTCTCCCGAGACGATGGGGAGTCTGCGCACCACGATGTGCGCCCCGGTCTCCCGGATCGAGTCGCTGATGGAGTGCGTGACCTGCTTGACGATCAGGCCGCAGTCGATGGGGACATAGGAGCGCATGGTGGCATCGACGCGGCCGAATTCCAGCAGGTCGTCGACCAGGGTCTTCATCCAGACGGCGCTCTCGGTAATGTGCCGCATGTACTCTCTGGAGGCCTCGTCGAGGAGTCCCGAGCACTTTCGCGCCAGGAGCTGCACGAAGCTGTTGATGGTCCGGATCGGTTCCTGCAGGTCGTGCGATGCAGCGTAGGCGAACTGCTCGAGGGCGGCGTTGGATCGTGCGAGCTCGCGCACCTTGTTGTCCAGTTCCTGGTCGGTCCGGCGGCGCTCCGTGACGTCGCGGAAGAACATGAAGAACCGGCCCCTGGGGCGCTTGAGGTGGGTCACGCTGACCTCGAGCCAGCGGGAGCTTCCGTCCCGGGTCCGGTGGAGCGACTCGAACCGCTCGTACCCCTGGTCGGTGGAGCATCCCAGGTCGGTGCGACGGCAGCCGTCGGGCGGGTCGAGCTCGACCTGCTTGAGGTTCATGGACAGGAGCTCTTCCCGCGAGTATCCGAGCAGCTTGCAGTAGGCCTCGTTGACATCGAGGAAGCGGCCCAGGGAATCGACGATGGCGAACCCGTCCATGGCAGTGCGAAGGACCGTGCGGTACTCCTCCTCCTGCTGGATTCGCTCCCGTGCGTCCCGTGCCAGAGAAACGACGTAGTCATGGGGAGTGCCTCGCACGTACCGGGCGCTGATCTCCACGGGAACGAGGGAGCCGTCCTTGTGCCGCAGGCGGGTCTCTCTCAGCCGGCGGCCGTCGCTGCGCAGCCTGGCGACGATGCGGGCCCATCCGTCCATGTCGACGAGAGCGGGATCCAGATCGAATGCGCGGAGCCGGAGCAGATCCTGGCGTGCGACGCCGAGCAGATTGCACGTGCGCAGGTTCACGTCAAGGATTCGGGCGGACTCGGGCTCGACGATGAGAAGTGCGTCGTTGGACTGGTCCACCAGGGTGCGGAAGAGCTGAAGCTCGCGATCGATGCGCTCGCGCTGCTCGACCTCCTCGCGCAAGGCCTGGTTGGCCTGCTCGAGGCGCATGGTGCGCGATGCGACCTCCAGCTCGAGGAGCTCCTTGGATTCCTCCTCCTTGGCCTGCCGGCTGCGTTGGGATGACCTGTCGGAGAGGAAGACGGCGACGCAGCGCTCCTCGATCGAGAATGCGTTCATCGTGAGCCAGCGCTGCACCCCGGCGCAGTAGTACTCCATCGCGTGCGGCTTGCCCTCCCGGCAGATCCTCGGGAACAGGTCGAGCCAGCGGGGGAGGAGGTCCGCTGCCACCTCCGGGAAGACGTCGGTGCACCGCCTGCCCACGATCTGGGAGAGGTTCCTCGAGCAGATGTCGGCGAAGGCCTGGTTGCACTGGACGTACTCGAGGTCGACGGGCCTGCCGGATGGATCCTCCAGGATGCGCAGGTATCCAAAGCCCATCGGCATGGCCATGAACAGGCTCTGGCACAGCTCGAGCGTCAGGTTGCAGCCCCCCTCTTTCCTGTCCTCTTCCACACGAATCTCCGCATGCAGGCACTCCGAACCGGGCAGGGACGTTGCGCTGCCACAGTCTCAGAGCCTTTGGCCTCGGCACTGACAATACAACAGTTCAAGAGGATCGATCAAGGGGCAGAGAGGGACCCGGATCGTCCGCTCGGCGCCGGAGGACCCCGAATCCCCTTGACTTCCGAGGCCGATGGGAGTTAGGTCTTGGCGGTTTTTGGGGTCCCGGCCTGAGCCGGGGCGTCGCAGGTGGCCAGGGTTGGTCTTGCAGGAGGGATGGAGAGTCATGGCTGAACGACGGATGATCACGATTGACGGGAACGAGGCAGCGGCATCGGTTGCGCACCGGGTGAGCGAGGTGATTGCGATCTACCCCATTACGCCTTCGTCGCCGATGGGGGAGTTTTCGGACGAGTGGACTGCGACGGGCAAGAAGAACATCTGGGGAGCTCGGCCGGACGTCACGGAGATGCAGTCGGAGGCCGGAGCGGCGGCTGCGGTGCACGGCGCTCTCCAGGCGGGGGCTCTGACCACGACGTTCACCGCGTCGCAGGGGCTCCTGCTGATGATTCCGAGCATGTACAAGATTGCGGGGGAGCTGACGTCGTTTGCGATGCACGTGACGGCGCGGACGCTGGCAACCCACGCCCTGTCGATTTTCGGCGACCACTCGGACGTGATGGCCTGCCGGCAGATCGGCTTTGCGCTGCTGTGCTCCGGATCGGTGCAGGAAGTGCACGATCTGGCCTGCATTTCGCACAGTGCGACGCTCAGGTCCCGGATTCCGTTTCTGCATTTCTTCGACGGGTTCAGGACTTCGCACGAAGTGGCCAAGATGGCGCCGCTGACGGACGAGGAGCTGCTGGCCATGATGGATGCGCAGGCGATCCAGGCGCACCGGCAGCGGGCGATGTCACCTGACCGGCCGGTGATCCGGGGAACGGCGCAGAATCCGGATACGTTCTTCCAGGCGCGTGAGGCATGCAACAGGTTCTACATGGCCTGCCCGACCATCGTGCAGGAGACCATGGACCGGTTTGCGAAGCTGACGGGGCGGGCCTATCACCTGTTCGACTACCACGGGCATCCGGAGGCGGAGCGGGTGATGGTCCTGATGGGGAGCGGTGCGGAGACGTCGGCGGAGACCGTGGACCACCTCGTGGCTTCGGGAGAGAAGGTTGGCGTGCTGAAGGTCCGGCTGTTCCGGCCGTTCTCGGTGCATCATTTCGTGGCCGCTCTTCCGGAGAGCGTCAAGGTCGTGGCGGTCCTGGATCGGACCAAGGAGCCGGGGGCCATCGGGGAGCCGTTGTACCAGGACGTGGTGACCGGGTTCCAGGAGGCGGTTGCAGAGGGGCTTTGGCGGGGCGCAGTGCCGCGGATCGTGGGCGGGCGGTACGGGCTGTCGAGCAAGGAGTTCTCGCCTGCGATGGTCAAGGCGGTGCTCGACGAGCTGACGAAGGACAGACCGGCCAACCACTTCACCGTGGGCATCAACGACGACGTGACGCATCTGTCGCTGCCGGTGGATCCGACCTTCGACATCGAGCCGTCCAACGTGGTCCGCTGCATGTTCTACGGGCTTGGGGCCGACGGAACGGTGGGGGCGAACAAGAACTCCATCAAGATCATCGGCGAGGAGACGGGGAACTTCGCACAGGGCTACTTCGTGTACGACTCGAAGAAGTCCGGTGCGGGCACGGTATCCCACCTGCGGTTCGGGCCGAAGAGCATCTCCAGCTCCTACCTGGTGCGGAAGGCCAACTTCATCGGCTGCCACCAGTTCACGTTCATGGAGAAGATCGACGTGCTGGAATATGCGGCTCCGGGAGCGGTGTTCCTGCTGAACTCCCCCTACCCCGCCGACCAGGTCTGGAAGCACCTGCCCTGCGACATCCAGCGGAAGATCCTGGACCTGAATCTCAAGCTGTACGTGATCGACGCCTACAAGGTCGCGGGCGATACCGGCATGGGGACCCGCATCAACACGATCATGCAGACCTGCTTCTTCGCCATTTCGGGCGTTCTGCCTCGGGAGGAGGCGATCGGGCAGATCAAGTACACGATCAAGAAGACCTACGGGAAGAAGGGCGACGACGTGGTTCAGAAGAACTACGAGGCCGTGGACGAGACGCTGGCCCACTTGCACCAGGTGACGGTGCCGGCGGGGCAGACCGACGGCTGCGCCCGTCCGCCGGTGGTGTCGGCCGGGGCGCCCGAGTTCGTCCGGAAGGTGAGTGCGGAGATCATTGCGGGCCGTGGCGATCTGCTTCCCGTGAGTGCGTTCCCGGTGGACGGTACCTGGCCGGTTGGAACGACGCAGTGGGAGAAGCGCAACATCGCTCAGGAGATCCCGGTGTGGGATCCGCAGACCTGCATCCAGTGCAACAAGTGCAGCCTGATTTGTCCGCACGCTGCGATTCGTGCGAAGGTCTACGACCCGAAGCACCTGGATGGGGCGCCGGAAACCTACAAGGCGGTGGACTACAAGGCGAAGGACTTCCCGGCCGGGTCGAAGTTCACGATCCAGGTTGCGCCGGAGGATTGCACCGGGTGTGCGCTCTGCACGCAGCAGTGCCCCGGCAAGAACAAGGCGAACCCGACGCTCAAGGCGATCAATATGCAGGCGCAGCTCCCCCTGCGGGAGTCGGAGCGGAAGAACTATGCGTTCTTCCTCGGCATTCCGGACGTGGACCGTACCAAGGTCCGCCTGGACGTGAAGGGGAGCCAGTTCCTCCTGCCTCTCTTCGAGTATTCCGGAGCCTGCTCCGGGTGCGGCGAGACGCCGTACGTCAAGCTGCTGTCGCAGCTCTTCGGTGACCGGGCGATGATCGGCAATGCCACCGGTTGCTCGTCGATCTACGGCGGCAACCTGCCGACGACGCCCTACACGACGGGGAAGGACGGCCGCGGCCCGACCTGGTCCAATTCGCTGTTCGAGGATGCGGCGGAGTTTGGCTACGGGTTCCGGCTGGCAGCGGATTCACACAAGATGCAGGCGCGCTACCTGCTCAAGGAGCTGGCGGGATCGATCGGGGACGGGCTGGTGGAGCTGCTGCTGCTGGACGAGCCGCGCACAGAGCAGGGGTTGGCCGAGAAGCGGGAGCAGATTGTCGCGCTGCGCGGGAAGCTGGCTGGGATGGCGGATCCGAGGGCCCGCCGCCTGGAGGATCTGGCCGACTACCTGGCGCGCAAGTCCGTCTGGTCGCTGGGCGGCGACGGCTGGGCCTATGACATCGGCTACGGCGGCCTGGACCACGTGATTGCCAACCTGCGCGACATCAACCTGCTGGTCATGGATACCGAGGTGTACTCCAACACGGGCGGGCAGGCTTCCAAGGCGACCCCTATCGGTGCGTCGGCCAAGTTCGCGGCTGCGGGCAAGGAGATCCACAAGAAGGACCTGGGGCTCATCGCGATGACCTACGGCCACGTGTACGTCGCGAGCGTGGCGATGGGGGCGCGGGACTCGCAGACGGTCAAGGCGTTTGTCGAGGCCGACTCGTATGACGGACCGTCGATCATCATCGCCTACAGTCACTGCATCGCCCACGGGTTCGACCTGGACCAGGGGGCTGCGCACCAGAAGCTGGCCGTGGAATCGGGGATCTGGCCGCTCTACCGGTTCGACCCGAGGCGGATCGAGGAAGGGCTCCCGCCGCTCCAGATCGACGCCAAGCCGTCGGGGGAGGGGGTGGTCGAGTTCATGCGCAACGAGACGCGGTTCCGCATGGTCGAGAAGCAGGATTCGAACCGGTTCGCCGAGCTGGTCAAGGCTCAGGAGCGGTTCGTCCGCCGCCGGATTGCGCTGTACGACGAGCTGGCCAAGCTGTCTTTCGCGAAGCCGGCCGGGACTCCCGTGGCCTAGGAGTCCGTTGCGAATAGCCTCCTGCTGCGGAAAAGCGACCATCCCGACCTGCCAAGTCGCTGCACCCTCCTTCGCTGAAGCTACGGAGGGCATGCCCCGAAATCGAGTCAACGTAGGGCGGGACTACGCTTCCCAGGTTTTGCAGCAGCCACACTGCATCCGATCGTTCGTCGTTCATCCGTCGAGCCCGTGAGTCGCCGATTCTGCTGCAGCGAGGCCGAGCAACCGTCGAGGCCGGGCAGGGAAGAGATCGGATATTCGGTCGCATCCGGGAAACGGGATCGTGTATACTGGGTGTCTGCTTCCGTTCCTGCGGACTCGAGGGGAAGCACTCAGGAGGTGGCCATGAAGTGGCTTGCGAGGTTGGCGTTTCTTGCGGCAGCGGCATCGGTGGGCTGTTCGGGCGGCGGGACTACGGCGGGGCTGGACGTGCCGGGCGGAGCGGACGTGCCGGCGGACGCTGTGGCCCGTGATGCGGCGCCGGACGTCGGGGGGGGAGAGCTGCAGGTCGATCTGGCTCCACCCGAGACCGATGTCGGAGCTGAGGATCTGCTGCCGGACGGGTTGCAGGGGTGCAACCCGGGGGAGGGGTGCTTCCTGGACAAGTGCCAGTCGAACGAGCAGTGCGATTCCGGGTGGTGCGTGGATCACCTGGGAGAAGGGGTCTGCACAGTGGCCTGCCAGGAGGAGTGCGTTCCGGGATGGGAGTGCAAGCAGGTGACCGGCACCGGCCCGGACGTGGTCTTCCTTTGCGTCTCCAAGCATGCGAACCTGTGCCGGCCCTGCGGCTCGGGGGCCGACTGCAAGAGCGTGTCCGGCGTGGAGGACGTGTGCGTGGACTATGGTGCAGCGGGGAGCTTCTGCGGCGGTGTGTGCAAGGTGGACGATGACTGTCCGTGGGGCTTTTCGTGCGTAGACGGCAAGACGGTGGAGGGGGTAGACACGAAGCAGTGCGTGGCCGATTCCGGAGTGTGTCCGTGCACCGCGAAGTCGGTGGCGCTGGGGCTGTCGACACCTTGCCAGGCGACGAACGACGCGGGGACCTGCGAGGGCAAGCGGGTGTGCACGTCCGAGGGGCTTACGGAGTGTGATGCGGCAGTGCCGTCGGTCGAGGCGTGCAACGGTGCGGACGACGACTGCGACGGGGCGGTGGACGAGCCGGCGGAGGTGGACGGCAACCTGGTGAACCTGTGCGACGACGGGAACGAGTGCACCAAGGACATGTGCAAGGGGGCAGACGGGTGTGCGTACGACGTGTTGACCGAGGGCGAATGCAAGGATGGCGATGCGTGCACCGTGGGTGATCATTGCGACGAAGGCGTGTGCGTGGGGAACCCGGTGCTGTGCGATGACTCCAATCCGTGCACGGACGATGCGTGCGACGGTCTGGGGGGGTGCAAGTTCGAGGCGAATGCCGCCGCGTGTGACGACGGCAACCCGTGCACCGTGGCGGATGCGTGCAAGAGCAAGGTGTGCGGAGGGGTTCCGGTGTCCTGCGACTGCCAGGAGGACAAGGACTGTGCGGCGCTGGAGGACGGGGATCTGTGCAATGGGACGCTGGTCTGCGAGAAGGGGAAGTTCCCCTACCTGTGCGTGGTGAAGCCGGAGAGCCTGGTGGAGTGCGATGCGCCGGTTCCGGGGCCGAATGCGATCTGCCAGGTGGCGCTGTGTGCGAAGGAGACCGGGAAGTGCAGCATCGTTCCTGCGCACGAGGGCTATGCGTGTGGTGACGCGAACCCATGCACCGTTGGGGAGGCCTGTGCCGAGGGCAAGTGCCAGGGCGGAGTGGGGCCCAACTGCGGTGACGACAACCTGTGCACCGAC
>Ga0194127_10007373_pt1 | contig 12164 bp, 6 predicted proteins | sample TA2KigC100mmetaG_FD_148624 | JGI IMG/M metagenome (GOLD analysis project Ga0194127, IMG submission 148624) | Freshwater microbial communities from Lake Tanganyika, Tanzania - TA2015036 Kigoma Deep Cast 100m | ecosystem: Environmental > Aquatic > Freshwater > Lake | place: Tanzania: Lake...
CGCGGGCTCGACAGGGCAGGGGGCGCGGGCTCGACAAGGCCGAGGGCGCGGGCTCGACAAGGCAGGGGGCGCGGGCTCGATCGCGCTCGGCGTCCGGCATCGACGCCGCCGCTTGCCGCTTCGCCGCTCACCGCCTGGTCCGAATGCCGCCCGCGCGCGCGGGCGGCCCGCTGCCGGACCGCTCACCGCTTCGCACGGATCTGGTCCACGGTCCACGACCGCCAGGACGACATGTACTGGGCGGTCTCGTCGAAGGCGCGGTAGTCGAAGTCGTCGATCAGCGCGTGGGTGGCATAGACGCGGACGTCGCCGGTCGGAAGGGGGTCCGACGGGAGGCCGGAGTCGGGCATGGCCAGGAGGTCGGGCAGGGTGAAGGACTGGAGGTCGCCCCGCCCCACCACGACCCACGGCATCGCGCCCTTGGTGCCGGACAGCCGCGTGAACGTGAGGGAGGGCTGGGGCGCGTAGGTCCGGGACCACGCCACGGTCCGGCCGGTCCAGGGCAGCACCTCGGGGGGGGAGGAGAAGCGCGGGACGTCGAGGAACGGGCCCACCGCGACCGTGTCGGAGGACAGGGCCAGCGACGTGGCGGCCGCGCCCTTGCCCGGGGCGGCGCCCGGGAGCAGCGTCGTGATCTCGCCCGAGAACCCGGGCGCGGGGACGGGCGTCCAGGTGCGGTCCGCGGGGAGGCGGACGATCGTCCCGGCCGCCCCGGCCGCGAGGAACGTGCTTCCGTCGTCCAGGCGCATCACCGCGCGCAGGTCGGCGGGGGGGGGCGTGCCGGCCGAGGCCGGGACGCCTGGGGCCGGATCGCCGGGGTCCGCGTCGGGGGGGGGCGGGGCGCCGGGGGCGGGAACGCCGGGCGCGGGAACGCCGGGCGCCGCGGCCGGGGAGGCCGGGACGCCGGGGAGCGGGACGAACCCGCCGTCGAACGTGCCGCGGACCGCGGTGCCGCGGGCGCCCACCGCGACGAACCAGTCGCCCGACGCGGCCGAGGCGACCGCGAGGAGGTCGCGCGAGGCGGGCCACGGGGTGACGGGCGAGGCGGTCGCGCCGACGACCTTGACCGCGACGCCGCCAGCCCCGACCGCGACGGCGCGCAGGCCGTCCGGTGCGGCTGCAATCCCGTGCAGCGGGGCCGGGATTCCCGGGTCGATCCGCGTCCATGTCCCGTCGGGGGCTCGCCGCAGGATCACGCCGTCGCCGGCGGCCCAGACGGTGCCGTCCGCCGCGGTCGAAACGGCCCTCAGCGTCGCCGACGTGGGGGCGATCTCGCGCAGGACGGCAGGGCCCGCCGCGTGGACCGCGAGGCCATGGTCGCCGACCGCCCATACCGTCCCGTCCGGTGCGACCGCGCACGCGCGCAGCGTGCCGCTCGCGAGCGACGGGGCGAGCGAGACCGCGCCCTCCGGATCCACGGCCCAGGTGCGGCCGCCCGCACCGACGACGATTCCGCCGCCGCCCGGGAGCCCGCAGCCCGCGATCGCGTCGGGCCGCACGGACGGGTCGATCGCCGCGGCCACGGCCGGATCGACGCGCAGCACGAGGTTGCCCGAGCCCGGCCGCCACTCGCGTACGATGGACGACGAGTAGGGCGTGGTGTCGTCCGTCGCGGACGCCGCGTCGCCGTCGATCCGGACGATCGCGTCCGCGAGCGGGCCGTCGAACGTGCGCGGGAACCGGGGCACCACGAAGCGCTCGCGGTCCACGCCGGCGACGATCGGCCACAGCGAGAGGACGCCGTCCGACCCGAGGTCGATCGCGACGCGCACGGCGTGCCGGTTCGCGCCGCCCGGTCCGCCGGGCGCGTTCAGGAACCGCACCTCGAGGTCGCGGTCGAGCGGGATGTCCAGCCTGACCTCGCGGTCCGCGGTCACGTGGGCCGGATAGACGCTCACGTGCCGGAGCAGCCCCAGGGCCAGGGGCTCGAACCCCCCGTCGTCGAAGCGGCGCACCCCGCCGACGCACCAGACCGCCACGTCGCCGAGCCGCGAGTTCAGCGCGAACCGGTGCTGCTCGTCCGCGACCGCGCCCTGCCCGGGGTCCTCGCCGTCCGAGTACATGCCCGGCCAGGCGACCCCGCAGCGGACCTCGCCCCGGCCGATCGACGGCAGGCAGGCCGACCCGGCCATCGAGATGCCGTAGCAGTCGTAGCCCACGGGGCAGTCGGCCTCGCTCTCGCAGCCGGTCGCGCACGCCCGGCCCATGCCCGCCGGGTCGAGGCAGCGCGCGGCCTCGCCGCAATCCGCGTCCGCGGCGCAGGGCGCGCACAGCTTCCCGTGCACGAGCGGCCGGTCCGCGCACGACGCGGGCGGCGCCAGCAGGTACTTGTCCACGCCGACCACGCGGCCGGTGACGGTGCCGGGGGGGAGCGGCCTCGCACCGGTGCCGCCGCCGCCCGTGGACGGGATCACGCCGTCGATGAAGATGGTCACGTTCTCGGAATCCACGCCCGCGTACGTGAACGTGGAGTGGTCGAACCGGGTCGCGGTCACCTGGAGCGGCCCGAACAGGTCCGGCCCCGACAGCGTGACCTGCCCGTTCAGGTCGGTCCTGCCCCGCCACGGCGTGTCCGTGTCGGACCCGAGCACCACGAACGCGTCGAACACCGGCTCGCTGTTCCAGGAGTTCAGGACCGTCACGTTGACCGCCTGGTCGATCACGTCGCCCCAGATCCCGCCGAAGTAGCCGGTCGGGTCGAAGTACGTGTAGGCGTGCGGGAGCCGGGCCGTCGTGTTGCCCGGCCATCTCACCTCCACGTCCACCGGCCCCGGCGTCCCGGGCGGGGTCCGGACCAGCAGCCGCGCCGGGTCCGCGGCGTCCTCGATCAGGGCGGGGCGGTCGCCGAACAGCACCCAGACGTCGGACCTGAACCCGGACCCGACCAGCGTGACGAGGGTGCCGCCGGCGATCGCGCCCGCGTTCGGGGTGACCGCGACCAGGCCGCGATCGGTGCCGCCGTAGGTGAACGCGCGCGGCAGGACCACGGTCCGGCCCCAGTCGGTCGTGGCGACGACGTCGTGCACGCCGGGGCTGCCGGGCGCGGTCTCGACCCGGACCGCCCCTTGCGTCGTCCCCGGCAGGATCAGGGCGGGGAGCGGGCCGACCCGGACCTCGCGCACGCGGTCGAGGCCGCTGCCCGTGAGGGTCACGACGGTGCCGCCCGACGCGGGGCCGGACGGCGGCGTGATGCCCGACAGGGTCACGGCGGGGACGTACTCGAACGCCTCGGGCGCGACCGCGTGGCCCGCGGGCACGACGAGCGCCACGTCCACCCGCCCGGGGGCGTGAGGGGGCGTCCGGACGTGCAGGACCCCGCCGACCACGTCGAGGACCTCGGCGGGCGTCCCGCCGAAGGATATCCCCGCGTCGGCCGCCGCGGCCGGGAGCGCCGAGGCGATCACGCGGACCACGTCCCCGCCGGTCGCGGCGCCGATCCCGGGGACGATGCCGAGCACGGAGGGCAACGGGTCGAGGAGGTCCGCCGGGTCGATCGCGACGAGGCAGGACGGCACGGCGACGACGCCGCCCGGGGTCGCGACCGTGATCCCGATCGGCCCGGGGGCACCAGCGGCAAGCCGGAACCGGACGCTCCCGTCGGACGACGAGAGGACCGTGGCCTCGCCCGCCGTCGCGACGACCGACCAGGCCCCCGCGAGACCCGAGCCGGCGACCTCGAGCTCGGTCTCGGCGTTCGCGAACACAGCGGGCGGCGTGCAGCCCGACGCGACCGGCGGCGCCACGTACTTGAAGCCCTTCTTCAGCACCGCGGACCCCCACGGTCCGACCGCCATCACGTCGCGCGGGCCCGGGTCGCCGGGCGGTGTCAGGGCGATGACGGTGGCGGGGTCGATGACGTGGGGGGAGATCGCGAGGCGACCGCCGATCACCAGCGCCGTGCCCGCGCCGAACCCGCGGCCGCGGACCGTGACCGGAGTGCCGCCGCGGGACGGGCCGGTCGCAGGCTCCACCGAATCGATCGTCACCTCGGCCTCGTACAGGAACGCGTCGTCGATCCTCGCGAACTTGCCGTCGGGCCGCGTCACGGTCACCGGGACCATGCCCGCCGGGTGCGGCGGCGTCGTGGTGGAGAGGGACCCGTCGTTCGCAACCACGGTCTCCACGCCCTCGGAACCCTCGAAGACCACGGTCGATCCCGGCAGGAACCCCGCGCCCGTGACCTCGACGCGCGTGCCGCCGGCGATCGGGCCGCGGCCCGGGGTGACCGCCCCGACGAAGAAGCCGGGCGCGTTCGCCTCGCCCGGCACCCGGTTGTCCGGCGCCTGGAAGGGGTCCGCGTCCGGGGGCGGCGCGATCACGTCGTCCCCCGACGGGGGCCGCGGGCGGTCCGGGAGGCTGCACGAGGCCTGCGCGGCGAGCGCGAGGACCGCGACGATCGCGATCTCGACGAGGGACCGGTTCCGCAACGTGGATACCCCGCGTGGATCGGGTGGATTATCCCGAGTCCGGGCCGGGCGCGTCAAACGGGAAGGGCGGATCGATCGTACAATCCGCGCGGACGCCTCGACGGAGGGGGGTATGTCCCCGGGTTCGTGAAGCCGTTCCCTGCCGGGTGCGGCGCTCCCTGACACCTTGGCCGCCCCGCCCCCGCGCCCGTTGCCAATTTGTCACGTCCGGCCGGACCGGAGGTGCGGGAAACGCGGCCGGGAGGCCGCGCAGCCTTCCGCGGCGAGACGCCGCGGCCACTGGCGCGAGAGTTGCTAATAGCCGGCCCTGGGATGATGCGCGGCCCGCGCCGACGGGGCGCGGCGGCGGGCGGCGGCGCATTCGCGAGGAGCCGGATGCAGGACTTCCTTCGACGGAACTTCTGGGCGGTGCACCTCTCGGTGATCGCGGTCGGCTGCTACCTGACCGCGGGCGTCACGACCGAGGTTGCCGCGATGCTGCTGCTGAAGCCCGCGCCGCGCGCGGCGGGGCAGGCGGCGGCCCCGGCGGCCGTGCCGAAGTCGGTCAAGCCGGACTCGAAGGTCTCGCTCGCCGGGACGCTCGGCGGCCACAACGTGTTCGACGCCGAGCCCGAGATCGTGATCGCCGAGGAGGGCGAGGGCGCGGCCGAGCCCGAGCCGAAGTCCATCGACATCGATCTGGACCTGCTGGGCACGCTGGTGTCGCCGAACCCGGAGTGGTCGCTCGCCACCATCCGGCTCCAGGGCCAGTCGAAGCTCGTCCGCATCGGCGTGGTGCTGAACGACACGGTCACGGTCGCGGAGATCGCGTCGCGGTACCTGATCCTCCAGCAGGGCGCGCTGACCAAGGTCGTCCGGCTCTGGGAGGAGAAGGGCAGCGGGGCAAGGCCCGGGCTCGCCTCGGCCGGCCCGAAGCCCCCGCCCGCGATCGGCGGGCCAGCGCCGGGCGCGAGCGACTTCTCCAAGGGCGTCAAGAAGCTCGGCGCCTACGACTTCCAGATCGACCGCGGGATGCTGGAGGAGAACCTCCAGGACCTGACCAAGCTCGGCATGCAGGCGCGCATCGTCCCGAACTACGAGGACGGCAAGTACCACGGGTTCCGGCTGGTCGGCATCCGGCCGGACAGCCTGTACCGGGCGATCGGGCTCGAGTCCGGCGACCTGGTCAAGCGCGTGAACGGACGCGACATCGATACGCCGAACAAGGCGATCGAGCTGTTCGAGTCGCTGAGGTCCAGCCCCACGATCTCGCTCGACGTGGAGCGGCGGGGGCAGAAGGTCACGATGTCCTACTCGATCAAGTAGGTGCGACGGCCCGCCGGCGCGGCAGGGCGCCCTTTGCCGGGGTGTTTGAGAGGTTGCGATGAACAGGTGTTCCGGGAAGTTCCATGTCGGGCTCGCCACGCTCGTGCTCGTCGTGGCGGCGTGGGCCGGCGAGGCGCGCGCGCAGGCGGAGCCTCCGAAGGTCCCCGGCGGCGCACCCGCGGCCCCGGCCGGCCCGAAGCTCGCGCCCAAGGCCCCGGCCAAGGCCGCCGAGGACCGCGAGGGCAAGGGCGCGGCCGTGCTGCCGAAGAAGCCGGGCGGGCTCCCCGCGCCGAGCGTGCCGGGCGGCGGCAAGGTCCCGGCCCCGGCGGTCCCCGGCGGTCGCCCCGCGGTCCCTGGCCTTCCAGGCGGCGCCGCGTTCCCCGGCGCGCCCGTCCCCGGTGGCATCGAGGGCGCCGAGGCGCTCGACGAGGTCGTCTCGTTCAAGAGCAACTTCGAGAAGGACGTGAAGTGCGTCCCGCTCCCGCTGAACGCGAAGATCAGCGTGGATTTCGAGGACGCGCCGCTCTACGACGTCCTGAAGTTCATGGCCTGCATCACGCAGCGGAACTACCTGGTCGCCGCGAACCTGAAGCAGGGCAAGAACATCACGATCATGTCCACCACGCCCGTCACGGTCTATGAGGCGTACAAGGCGTTCCTGTCCGCGCTCGACGTGAACGGGCTGACCGTGGTCCCGGCCGGGAAGTTCTACAAGCTGGTCGAGACCGGCAAGGCGAAGACCGAGTCCCTCCCCCTCTACGGCTCGAGGCAGGCGGTGCCCGAGGAGGACCGGCTGCTCACCCGCATCGTGGTGCTGCGCCACATCGACGTGAAGGACATCGAGCCCGTGATCGGGAAGTTCAAGACCGGGGCGGGCGACATCACGGCGTACCAGCCCGGCAACAGCCTGATCGTCACGGACCTCGGCCGCAACGTGGTCCGGATGCTGAAGTTCGTGGACGAGCTGGACGTCCCCACCGGCCGCGAGAAGATTTGGGTCCGCCCCGTGCAGTACGCGGCCGCGTCCGACATGGCGAACATGGTGACCGCCCTGTTCGGCGACAAGGGGGGCAAGGCCGGGGCGCCCGGCGGGCGTGCCCCGGGGCCCGGCGCGGCCCCGGCCCCGGCGGCGGGGGGGGGGGCTGCGGGCGGCGGTCCCCTGGGCGAGGAGGGCCCCTCGACGCTGTCCAAGGTGATCGCGGACGAGCGAACCAACCAGCTCATCCTGGTCGCGACGCCGACCGCGTACCTGAAGATCGACCGCCTGCTGCGGCGCGTGGACGTGCCGATCGAGGGCGAGGGCCAGATCCACATCTACTACCTCGAGAACGCGGCGGCCGAGGACGTCGCCCAGACGCTGTCCTCGCTCGCGAGCGGCAGCCGCGGCGGCGCCGCGAAGGCCCCGGCCGGCGGCGCGGCGAAGGGCGGCGCGGGGGGCGGCGGAGGCGGATCCGCGGCCCTGTTCCAGGGCGAGGTGAAGGTCACCGCGCACAAGCCCACGAACTCGCTGGTGATCGAGAGCACGCTCAAGGACTACATGGCGGTCAAGCGCGTGGTCCAGCAGCTCGACGTGCGCCGCAAGCAGGTCTACGTCGAGGCGGTCATCATGGAGATCTCGTCGAACAAGGACCGCAAGCTCGGCGTGTCCGGCAGCGGCGGGACCACGTTCGACATCGGCGGCAACACGGTGCCGTTCCTGTTCGGCCTCGGCGGCCTGGGCATGTCCGGCGTGGACATGCAGCAGCTCAACAAGGGCGGCCTGGCGGTCGGGCTCCAGGGGCCGCTCGTGGACGTTTCCACCGGATCGACCGGGAACCAGGCGACCGCGGGCGCGCTCGCGATCCCGTCGTACGGCTTCCTGATCCAGGCGATCCAGTCCACGTCCGACGTGAACGTGCTGTCCACCCCGCACATCCTGACCATGGACAACGAGGAGGCGGAGATCGTCGTCGGCAAGCAGATCCCCTACCAGGCGTCGAGCCTCGGCGGGGCCGCGAACCTGCTCGGCGCGTACGGCGGCCTGCTCGGCGGGCAGCAGGGCCAGCAGGGTCAGCAGGGCCAGAGCGCGCTGTCGTCGCTCGCGGGCCTCGGCGGGCTCGGGGGGTACGGCGGCGGGTTCGGCGGCTACGTCCAGCGCATCGACGTGGACCTGACGCTGAAGCTCACGCCCCAGATCAGCGAGTCGAACTTCGTGAAGCTGAAGATATCGCAGTCCATCGACGACGTGGAGTCGCTCGACGTGACCCTCGGCCCGACCACCAGCAAGCGGAAGGTCACGAACACGGTCGTGGTGCGCGACCAGCAGCCGGTGGTCATCGGCGGCCTGATCCGCGACATCGAGGTCAAGGGCGTGGACAAGATCCCGTTCCTCGGGGACATCCCGGTCCTCGGGATCCTGTTCCGCAAGACCGCGAAGCGCGTGGAGAAGCGCAACCTGCTGATGGTCATCACGCCTTACATCATCGAGGACCCGTCGGACCTTCGCCGCATCCACGACCAGAAGATGGACGAGATGCGGCAGTTCGCGGAGTACATGGCGACCAGGAAGAAGGAGCACGAGGGGGGGGTGGACTACCGGAAGAAGACCGGCGTGGTCGAGGACATCCGGGCCACGCTGGAGCGGGCGCGCAAGGACCGCGAGATGCTGGAGCAGACGCGGTTCGAGGAGGTCGACCAGGTCGGTCCGCCCGCGACCCACGACCTGGAGCACGACCCGTTCGGCGATGCCGCCCCGGCGGCGCACGGGGAGGCGACCGGCGAGCCCGCCCCCGTACACGAGCCCGCGCCCGTACCCGGCGCCGAGCCCGCGCCCGGCCCGGGCACGCTGCCCTCACCGGAGGCGAGATGATCGGGACCCCTCAGCCCCCCGCATCCGGCGGCGAGTTCCTCCGGCGCCTGCTGACCGAGCACCGGCTGGTGGACGAGGCCGGCATCTCGCGCGCCGAGGCCGCGCGCATCGATCGTCCCGAGATCGGGCTGATCGAGGCCCTGCTGAACCTCGGCCTGATGGACGAGAAGCGGTTCCTGGCCGCCATCGGCGCGCTGCTCGGCATCGAGGTGCGCGACGCGCTCCCCGTGGACGAGGTCGACCTCGCGCTCGTCGCGGACCTGCCGATCACGTTCGCGAAGCAGTCCTACGTCCTGCCGCTGCGGCGCGACGGCGAGAGGATCGTGGTCGCGATCTCGAACCCGCTGAACCTCGCGGTGCTCGACGACCTGCGCGTCATCCTGCGGACGCGCGTCGAGCCGGTGCTCGCGCCGCGCGAGGTCGTTTTCGACGGGATCAACCGCGTCTACGACCGCAAGCGTGGGCTCGAAGGCACGGCCGCCGAGGTGCTCCAGGACGACGACCTCGGCCACATCGCGCACGAGATCGAGGAGTCGACCAAGGACCTCCTCGACGTGACCGACGAGGCGCCGATCATCCGCCTCGTGAACTCGGTGCTGTCGCAGGCGGTCAAGGAGCGCGTCTCCGACATCCACATCGAGCCGTTCGAGAAGTTCCTGTCCGTGCGCTTCCGCAAGGACGGGATCCTGCGCGAGGTGCTCCGGCCGCCGAAGCGGTTCCAGGCGTCGATCGCCAGCCGGATCAAGATCATGGGCAACCTGAACATCGCCGAGAAGCGCCTGCCGCAGGACGGCCGCATCCGGCGCGTGATCGCGGGCAAGGAGATCGACATCCGGCTCTCGACCGTGCCCACGACGTTCGGCGAGCGGCTGGTGCTCCGAATCCTCGATCGGTCGTCGGTCCTGCTCGACCTGACCGACCTCGGGCTGTACGGCGAGGACCTGAAGCAGATGGAGGACCTGATCTCGCGGCCGCACGGGATCATCCTGGTCACCGGACCGACCGGCTCCGGCAAGACGACCACGCTGTACGCGGCCTTGTCGCGCATCAACACGCCCGACAAGAACATCCTGACGATCGAGGACCCGGTCGAGTACCAGCTCACCGGCATCGGCCAGATGCAGGTCAACCCGAAGATCGACTTCTCGTTCGCGAGCGGCCTGCGCGCGAGCCTGCGCCAGGACCCGGACGTGATCCTCGTCGGCGAGATCCGCGACCGCGAGACCGCCGAGATCGCGGTCCAGGCGTCGCTGACCGGCCACCTCGTGTTCTCGACGCTGCACACGAACTCGGCCGCGTCCGCGTTCACGCGGCTCGTGGACATGGGCGTGGAGCCGTTCCTGATCGCGTCGTCCGTGCTGTCGATGGTCGCGCAGCGGCTGGTGCGCGTGGTCTGCCGGGAGTGCAGGGCGCCCTACGCGCCTTCTCCCGGCGAGCTGGCCACGCTCGGGCTCTCGCGCATCGAGCCGGGCGACACGTTCTACCACCCGGCGGGCTGCGCGGAGTGCCTGGGCACCGGGTACGCCGGCCGGAACGCCATCTACGAGGTCCTGATCGTGGACGAGGTCATCCGCGAGCTGGTCATGCGCAACGCGGACGCCTCGGCCTTGAAGAAGGCGGCAATGGACCGCGGCATGCGGTCGCTTCGCCAGGACGGGGTGCTCAAGGTGCGTCGCGGCATCACCACGGCCGAGGAGGTGATGCGCGTGACCCAGGGCGACGAGAACTAGTGCGCGTTCCGCGCGCGGCCTCGGCCGGATGAGGTGACATGCCCCTGTTCGAGTACAAGGGCTTCTCCGCCAAGGGCAAGGCGGTGAGCGGCGTCGTCGAGGCGGACGGCGCGGGCGACCTGCGCCAGAAACTGCTGAAGGACGGCGTCTACCTGACGCAGTTCGGCGAGGCGGGGGCGAGGGCCGCGAAGGCGGCCAGGCCCGGCAAGGGCGGCGGGGCCTCGGCCGGGAACGGCGCGGCGCCCGGCGGCGGGTTCCTGTCGCGCGAGATCGACTTCAGGAAGGCGTTCGAGCGGGTCCGCCGGCAGGACGTTGCGGTGATGACGCGCCAGTTCGCGACGCTGCTGCGCGCGGGCGTGCCCATGGCCGAGGCGCTGACCGCGCTGTCCGAGCAGCAGGAGCGGCCGAAGCTCAGGTTGATCGCGACCACGGTGCGCGAGAAGGTGCGCGAGGGCACGTCGCTCGCTGACGCGCTCGCCGAGCACCCGGCGGTGTTCGAGGACCTCTACATCAACATGGTGCGCGTGGGCGAGGCGTCGGGCACGCTCGACATCGTGCTGGAGCGGCTCGCCGACTTCCTGGACTCGGCGGTGCGGCTGAAGTCCAAGGTCACGTCCGCGATGATCTACCCGGTGCTGATGGTCTGCGTCGCGTTCCTGATCGTCAGCCTGCTGATGATCTTCGTGATCCCGCGCATCACCGAGCTGTTCGCGGACATGGGGGGGGAGCTGCCGTTCCTGACGCGCGTCCTGATCTTCACGAGCGACGCCTTCAGGAACACGTGGTACATCGCGCTCCCGCTCGGGTACTTCGGCGTGCGGCAGTTCCGCAAGTACGTCAGGACCGAGAAGGGGCGCCAGTGGTGGGACCGCAAGAAGCTGCGCGCGCCGATCTTCGGGCCGGTGTTCCGGCTGGTCGCGGTGGCCCGCTTCTCCCGCACGTTCGCGACGCTGCTGACGTCGGGCGTGCCGGTGCTGTCGGCGCTGGAGATCGTGCGCGCGATCGTCAACAACGTCGTGCTCGGCAAGGCGATCGAGGACGCCAAGGTCGCGGTGCGCGAGGGCGACAGCCTGGCCGGGCCGCTCCAGCGAAGCGGCGAGTTCCCCCCCATGATGACGCACATGATCGCCATCGGGGAGAAGACCGGGCAGCTCGAGTCGATGCTCGGCAACGTGGCGGACGCGTACGACCAGGAGGTCGAGAACCGCGTGACCATGATGACCGCGATCCTGGAGCCGGTGATGATCGTCGGCATGGGCGTGATGGTGGCCTTCCTCGTGTTCGCCATCCTCCAGCCCATGCTGAAGATGAACGAGGTCATTACGGGGCAGTGACCCCCGGGAGGTCGGCGATGAGGGAGTTCAGGGCGAGGCTCCGCAGGTACCTGGTGGCGCGCGCCGGCGTGGCGCGGGCGGCTCGCGGCATGACGCTGCTCGAGATCATGGTCGTCATCGCGATCATCGGCATCGTGGCGACCGCGGTCGGCGTCGGCGTCGTCGGCTACCTCAACAAGGCCAAGATCGACGCGTGCCGCGCGCAGATCCGCAACATCTCGCAGGCGCTCGACATCACGGCCGCGGATTCCGACTACCCGAACGCCCTGTCCTCGCTGACCGAGGGTTCGACGGCGCCGCTGAAGGCGAAGCAGCTGAAGGACCCGTGGCAGCAGGAGTTCATCTACAACTACCCGTCCGGCAAGGGCGGAGGGAACCAGTACGACCTGTGCTCGCGCGGGCCGGACAAGCGCGAGGGGACCGAGGACGATATCTGCAATGAGTAGGCTTGTCCCGCAGCCCCCCCGCGACGCCGGCTACACGCTCCTCGAGATGGCCGCGGTGATCGGCATCGTGCCCC
>Ga0194127_10007376_pt1 | contig 12155 bp, 11 predicted proteins | sample TA2KigC100mmetaG_FD_148624 | JGI IMG/M metagenome (GOLD analysis project Ga0194127, IMG submission 148624) | Freshwater microbial communities from Lake Tanganyika, Tanzania - TA2015036 Kigoma Deep Cast 100m | ecosystem: Environmental > Aquatic > Freshwater > Lake | place: Tanzania: Lake...
AAAAAGAAACCGAACCAGGTTCTCCACTTCTTTGTTTCTCCCAATGATGCGTTTTGGAGTACGAAGAACATCAAGGGCTGCTTTGTTCTTGAAAATACTGTTCTCCTTGTCTATTTTGTCTAAAATGGCGTCAATATCGGATTTTTTCATGATTTCCCACCATTTTGAGAATAATTCTCATTATTCCCGGAATAATTCCGATTATGGTTAGAAAATTCTAATAATCCGTGCCTAAATTCCACTTTCCACACATAAATTCTAGCCAGTTTTGGCATCAATAAATAATAATCCTCCACTGGAAACGCATGTATATGTTATGTAAGCCAGATTCCAATAAAGTTTCTGCCCTAGTGTTTTGGATGAGAGCAGAGCTCAGTGAGGACTCCGCTTAGGGATTTTGGATGAATGAATGTGATTTTTGTTCCTTCAGAGCCAGGACGGATTTTGCCCAAAAACTGGATTCCGCATCCTTCCATTCTTTGGTATTCTGATTCTATGTTATCAGTAGCTAGCGCCATGTGATGTAGTCCTTCACCTTTTTTTTCTAGGAATTTCTTAATTGGGCTGTCATCTCGTGTTGGCTGCATTAGCTCAATTCTACCATTTTCTAGTTTTATTATGGCCAGCTTGACTCCCTCAGACTCTACTGTTTCATATACAATTTTTTCAACACCTAGTGCGTCTTGGTATTGTTTTGCTGCAGCCATTACATCATTTACTGCGATTGCAATGTGATCTATTTTCATCTAGAACACTTCCTTTGGCCTGTATTCACCAAATACTTGCCTGAATGTGTTGCTTATCTCACCAGTAGTGGCATATGCTTTAGCCGCATCTAGGATAAATGGCATTAAGTTTTCCTCCTTTTCTGCAGCAGACTGCATTTTAGATAATGCGTATTGAACTTTTTTGTTGTCTCGCTCTGATCGTAGTTTTTTGAGTGCTGCTCTTTGCTTTTTCTCTACAGTATCATCAATTCTGAGCAGTTCTTGTTTTGCTTCTTTTTCATCAGAGAATTTATTGACTCCCACTAGGACTCGCTCGCCAGCATCAACTTCTTTTTTGAGCCGGTATGCGTTTTGCCTAATTTCCGACTGGAAAAATCCTTTTTCGATTGCCTTGAGTGCACCCCCCATTTTTTCAATTTGCTTGAGGTATTTACGTACTCCAGCCTCGATTTCATCACACAGATATTCTAGATAATTTTATCCTGCCAGTGGGTCTACTGTCTTGGTAACTCCTGATTCATGGGCAACAATCTGCTGAGTTCGCAGAGCTATTTTTGCGGACTCTGCAGTGGGCAATGCAAGCGCCTCATCTCGTGAGTTGGTGTGTAGTGACTGGGTTCCACCAATGACTGCTGCCATTGTCTGTATTGCTACTCTGACAATGTTATTGTCTGGTTGCTGTGCAGTTAATGACTCGCCGCTTGTTTGGGTATGGAATTTTAGCTGTAGGGATTTTGGATCCTTTGCGTGGAATTTTTCTTTGAGAATTTCTGCATAAATTTTTCTTGCAACTCTGAATTTGGCAATCTCTTCGAAAAATTCTATAGTGCAACAGAAAAAGAACGACAATCTTGGTGCAAAGTCGTCTATTTTGAGTCCCCTATCAAGGCAGGTCTGAATGTATGCAATAGCATTAGCCAGTGTGAATGCAACTTCTTGTGTTGCAGTAGAGCCTGCCTCTCTCATATGATAGCCTGAAATTGAAACTGGGTACCATTGAGGCACGTGCTTTGCACAATATCCAATCATGTCACCAATTAGTCTCATGGAGGGTTGTGGTGGATAGATGTACGTGTTTCTTGCAATGTATTCTTTGAGAATGTCATTTTGTGTTGTGCCCCTAAGCTCTGTGCTTGCAAATCCTTGCGATTCACCTACTGCAATGTAATATGCCAATAATGTAGATGCAGTAGAATTGATTGTCATGGAAGAGCTGACCTTGCCCAAGGGAATTCCGTCAAATGCAGTAAACATGTCTTTGAGTGAAGATATTGATACGCCTACTTTTCCCACTTCGCCTTCTGCTTGGGATGAATCGGCATCGTGACCTATTTGGGTTGGAAGATCAAATGCCATTGATAGTCCAGTCTGTCCCTTCTCTAGCATGAATTTGAAACGTTCATTTGTTTGCTTGGCGTCACCAAACCCAGAATACTGACGCATTGTCCAGAATCGCTCCCGATACATTTCTGCATGGATGCCCCTAGTGAATGGGTACTTGCCTGGTTCTTCTTTTGGTCTCTTTTTTGTGCCATGATATACACGAGATACTGGAAAATTAGAATCGGTTAGAATCTTTTTTGGTTTTTGTTGTTCTTTTTGTGCCATAATATCACTTGATTATCCTCTCAGATATTCTGTCTGCTGCCTCAAATGGATCCATCTCCTTTGATTGGAGCTTCTTTAGGTATTTGGAATAGTTTTTGTCAGATTCCAACAATGCATCAATTTTGAGTCTAACATTATTTAAAACAATATCTTTTAGCTCAATTTCTAATCGTCTTGCGTCGTGTTCCTTTTTGGCTTTTTGCTTTTGCGCCATCATTTCCTTGAGTTTTTTTGCAAATTCATCAATTCCTTTGTTTTTTGTAACCGAGGTTTGCAGTATTACAGGATTTCTCTCAGTCATGCCAATGAATTCTTTGACTGATTCAAAGAGTTGTGTTGCTCCATCAAGATCAGACTTGTTAACCAGATAGATATCGCCAATTTCTGTCAGACCAGCCTTGATTGTTTGAATACTGTCTCCAGTGTGTGGATTGAACACCACCACTGTGATATCGGCAATGTTGGAAATTTCTACTTCGGTTTGTCCTGCGCCAACACTTTCTATTATAATCGGATTAAAGCCGGCATATTCCAGTACTCTGATGCTATTTCTAATAGAGCGTGAGACTGCGCCGGTTGCACCTCTTGACGCTATGCTCCTAATGTATGTACCAGAGTCGGTAGATTCCGTCATCCTCACACGGTCGCCCAAAATTGCACCCCCTGTGACATGACTTGTCGGGTCTATTGCAAGGACTGCTGCCTTGAGCCCAAGTTTTTTGAGTGCAACTGAGGTCTTGTTAATTAGTGAGCTTTTTCCTGCGCCTGCAGGGCCGGTTATTCCAATTATGACGGATTTGCCAGATGTCTTGAATATCGATTTGATTAGCTTGCGTGCTTCTTGCTCATCATTTTCAACAATAGAGATTGCCTTTGCAATTGCTCCACGCTTTGCCTTTTTTAGATCAGCAAGTAACAAACAAACTAGTTTTTGGCACCTACAATAAATTCTTGTTGCACTAGAGTTGGGTAAAGATTGTGCTGCTTGACTTGCCTACATCATGTATGTCGGTTTTAACACCAATCTTGCCAAATTCAGGATGATCCACCACTAAAGTGATTGGAACTACCTTCCAACCATATTGTGGTTCTTCCTCAAATGGTACTGTGATGGTAAAAGAGTACCCATCAAACGTTCTTTGGAATGATTTTTCCATTCCCAATATTTCCAGCACAACACTGGTAGTTTTTTGGGTCTTGTCGGCAAATGTGATTTCCACTAGATGTTTTTCCGGATAGAACGTCCCATCCAGATACAGTAGGTTTTGGTATTTTTGTTGCACAGAGATGCTTTGAGATACTGAAATCCCAATCCCAAATGCAATTATTGTTGCAATTGATGCCAAAATGATTTTTTTATTCATCAGGCAAACTCTGCACGTAATTGTTTGAGGAATTGAGAGTGAATTCGAATTCGCTCCAATGTTTGTGACAGTGTCATCTCCGTTCCAGGGGCGTGGTTTTTCTTGAAGAATTGCTTTATTTCGCCTTGCATGGATTCTTCTGCCACTGCAGAAATGCTAGAGACCACTCGGTTTAGGAGCGGGCTACCGACTCCTACTTTGACTCGTAGTTTTTTCCAGTTCTTTTTTAGCCACGGCCATAGTATATTTTTGCCATGATGATTTGCTGATATACGCATAATTGGAATGTGCATATTTTGAGAGCGAACATCCTTTGATTGCGACAGATCCAGTGTTTTTAGCAGTAATTTCGGATCTTTGAAGCTAGATAATGCGCCAAGAAATCTTATTTTTTGCTCTTGGGATGGCGCCTTTTTGTACAATTGTAGCAACTTATCATAAGAGACAGCGCCACTCCATGCGGCAAGTGAAAACACCGCATCCTGAATGTCGGGATTTAACGAGTCTGGTTTTTGCAAATATTGCTTGAAGCGATTGTTTGCCTCGCACAATATTTCATCATCATCCATTTTGCCTAGTGCAGCAATTACAAAGCTACGCAACAATACATTGGTGTGCGGCTCGTCTGGTTTTGCATCCCATCCAAGCGTATCAAACATTTTGCGAAGGTATTGGTATGTTATTTGTCGTATTTCGGAATTGTACGGCTCTTCTATTGTTCTGTGGAATAACGCATAAAGATTTCCAGACACGTTTGATTGCGTCAGGTAATCATCTTCGTTTTCATACGATGAAGTAAAATCAAGATAATCGCGAGTTTTTCCATCTCCCGATACACATAATGCAAAGAGGTCATTTTGTATTGCCCATCTGTCAATATGTGAGATGGATTTTTGCAGGATCATTTCTTTTAGCTCATACATTAGGTCTTGTGAATATTTTATGCGATAAAACCCATTTCTACCAGGATTGACCAATATTTGCTCGGAATGTACCGGAATGGTTTGTTGCTTTGTTCTGAAGATTTTGCTTGTGATTTTGCCATTGTCGTTTATCACTATTGGGATTTCCCAGAGGCCTTTTGTTGAACCTTTTTTTTCCAAGATGAATCGTTTTTGCGACAACATTAGATGCGAGTCATACTTTTGCGCATCTACCAACGGAAATCCCGTCTGCTTTAGCCAGGAATTCACCATTGAGCGGACCGGCATTTTGGCAGCCTTGCCAATTTCATCCCACAAGTCATTTCCTTGTGCGTTTTTGTAAGAGAATTTTTTAAGATATGCTCGCAGCCCTGCCCTAAAGTTTTTTTCCGTTACAAAGCTTTCCAGCATTTTAAGAACACAGCCGCCTTTGTCATAAGATATGGCATCAAAGATTTCCCGGATTTCGGATGGCGAGTTTACCTTGACGTCAATTGGGTGCGAAGAATGTAATGCGTCAAGGCCCATCGCAGTATTCATCGTGTCTTCGAGGAATTGATCCCAGAGATTCCATTCAGGATAGAATTTGTCGACAAATTTTGTCGCCATAAATGTCGCAAATGATTCGTTTAGCCACAGATCATTCCACCATTCCATAGTAACCAAATTTCCAAACCACTGGTGTGCTAGCTCGTGCGATACTACTTCTGCTATGAACTGTTTTGTTTGCGTAGACGAAGTCTTTTCGTCAAATAACAAAATTGTCTCTCTAAACGTAATTGCCCCCCAGTTTTCCATTGCGCCGGATGCAAAGTCAGGAACTGCAATCAAGTCTAGTTTCGGCAGCGGGTACTTTATTCCAAAATAATCTTCGTATGATGTTACTAGCTTTTTGCACAAATCAAGTGCAAATCTTCCCTTTTTGCTGTTACCCTTTGTAGTAACAATTCGCATTGTGACTTTGCCAGATCTGGCACTCAGAAATTCAAACTCGCCAACTCCAAGATACACCAGATACGTAGACATGATAGGAGTTTTTGCAAATCTATACAGTATTTTTTTGCCTATTTTCTTTCTGGCAATCTGATTTGTGTTAGATATTGCGGTGTGATTTGGTTCTGTGATTATCGATATGTCAAATGTAGCCTTTACTGCAGGCTCGTCCCAGCACGGAAATGCACGCCTTGCATCAGCTGCCTCAAACTGTGTGGTTGCAAGATATTTTGTCTTGCCGGATTTGTCCTGATATTGGCTGCGGTAAAATCCAACCAGCCTGTCATTTAGAATGCCAGAAAATTCGATGTGGATTTTTGCGGTGTTGTTAATTTTTGCACCTAGTTTTATTGTTAGGGATTCATTTTTTTCATCAAGTCTTGTTTGCCCTACATATGATTTACCTGAGGATTCAACACTGCATTTTTTTATCTTCAATTCTGCTGCATTTAGAACAATTGTGCTAGTCGGCTTTGTTATTTTGACATCAATTGTTTCTCTTCCCTCGAATGTGAAATTGGAAAAAAGCGGCTCAAATGTAAGAGCATAATGTACAGGGATTACATGCACAATGCACGGTGTGCCAATTGGCTTTATGTACATTAGTGTTCCTGGCGATCAAAATTAACACATGCTTAGCTTGACGCAGAACACATGCATTTTATCAATTATCGGGACCAGATATTACATGTTGGATGACTGGATGGAAAAAACCATTAAAAAGCAAGAATACACAAAATCCATCCTGTCTGCAGAAATGATTACTAGGTATTCGCTCAAGGAAAGAATTTTGGAGCTTGAAAAAATGAGGGACCAAATCTTGTACGAGCTTGCCAGACTGCAAGATATAACCAGGGATAAAAAACTGTAAAGTTTTAAAATACAGTTCGATCAAACACTCTCAGATGAAGCAAAAGCTTGCCACTCGTCGAATCAAGATCCTAGTCGCAAAGCTAGGCCTCGACGGGCACGATAGAGGCGCACTTGTTTTATGCAGAGCGTTTCGAGATGCAGGCATGGAAGTAATTTATTCAGGCTTGTTTGCCACGCCAGAGCGCGTAGCGCAAATAGCTGAAGATGAAGATGTAGATGCAGTTGCACTAAGCCTTCTAAATGGCGCCCACAATACACTGTTTCCAAGAGTAGTAAAAGAATTGCACAAAAAAGGCCTCAAAGATGTTCTAGTAATAGGTGGAGGGGTAATCCCAGAAGAAGACAAAAGTGGCCTGGAAAAATCTGGAGTCTCCAAGGTGTTTGGACCGGGATCTCCACTACCAGCAATCATAGAGCACATCAATGCTGGCGTTGCAAAGCTAAGAAAAATCTGATTATTCTTTAGAGTCTGGCCACATCATTTTGCGCATTTGTTTTCCAACTTGTTCTATTTGGTGTGATTCAAGCTGTTTCATGTAGCGGTCAAATGCATTTTTACCGTTTTTGCGATATTCAGAAATCCATTCTTCGTTAAATGTTCCATCTTGGATCATATCTAGTACTTTTTTCATCTTTGCCTTGTTTTCCTTATCCATAACCATTGGGCCTCTTGTCAGACCGCCATATCTTGCAGTCTCTGAGACACGTCTCCACATTCCGTTTATTCCATAACGCTGGATCATATCCACAATTAGTTTGAGTTCGTGCAATACCTCAAAGTATGCAATTTCGGGCTGGTAGCCTGCTTCAACTAGAGTCTCAAATGCGTTTGTTACCATTGATGCACATCCGCCACAAAGGTCAGCCTGCTCACCAAACCAATCTGTTTCTACTTCTTCTTTGAATGTTGTCTGAATCAGTCCAGCACGTGCAGAGCCAATTCCTTTGCCAATTGCGAGTACTCGGTCCCACGCTTTTCCCGTTTTGTCTTGATACACTGCTACAATTGCAGGTGTTCCAAATCCTTCTTGGTATGTTTCTCTGACCTTAGAGCCAGGGCCCTTTGGCGCAACCATGATAACATCAACATTGTCTGGCGCCTTAATCCAATTCCATTGGATTGCAGCTGCGTGTGAAAACGACAATGCCTTTCCAGCAGAAAGGTTTGGTCCAATTTCATCCTTGTAAATTTGTGATTGGATCATGTCTGGAAGTAAAATGTGAATAATATCGCCTTGCTTTGTGGCCTCTGCAACAGACATTACGGTGTGGCCATCTGCTTTTGCCTTGTTCCATGTTGGGCTACCCTCTTTTAGGCCCACTATAACTTTGAGGCCGGAATCTTTGAGGTTGTTTGCCTGCGCATCACCTTGGATACCATAGCCAATTACTGCTATTGTTTGATTTTTAATAGGATCTAAACTGATATCGGAATCTTTCCAGGTCTTTGCCATAGTACAATCCCAAAATATAGACAATAAAAACCATCAAAATCATATGGTCAGAACCTTATTGCAAGAGACACATCTTACCTGAACTGTGTCATCCCCCTCAAGCCGCTCAAATTTTTTGGAGCCGCATGAATGACAGATTGGACATGCCCGAAGGCCTTTCATGTTCTAATATTGTACAGCATGGTAATTAATTTTCTATTTGATTTTGCCGCTACCAAGTAATCGAATACTAGTAGATTCCGGCTTTAATATAACACAGATATCTCCTTTGTTATGAACTGCGGGTTTTTCAAGTGTTAATTTTAGTGGAGATATCGAGGCAAACTTTGCAGGCTTGATTTGAAGGCCAATATTAACAAGACACATCTGGTTTGGTGCAATATCGCCTTTGTAAAATGGGCTCTTTGTAAATTCTAATTCAAATTCAGTCGATACAAATTCAGGGCCTGGCGCGCAAAGCAGATCTCCCCTTCCAACTTGATCAGGAGTTACTCCTTTTACTGCCAAGCCTACTCGTCCTGGAGAGACGGCTGCGTCCACAGGTTCATCATGCATTTGTATTGATTTTATGAGAACATCTATTCCTGCAGGCAAGAGTTTGAGTGTATCATATTGCTTTATTTTTCCACGCTCTACTTTTCCCAATATAACAGTTCCAACCCCTTTAACATCAAAGCAATGATCAATTACGACACGTGCGCTACCGTCTTGTGAGATCTGTGTTAGCTTGTCGGATTCTTCCTTAATTTTGTCCTGTTGGATTTTCGGATAATTAATCAAAACGGTATTTTTTATCATTGTGTTTAACATGTTTTCATCTACATCATATGTGTAAGAGAGCAGTCCAGACTTTTTCTGTAACATGTCCAATGCAACAATCTGCTCACCGGCAAATTTGTCTAGCTTGTTTATGTGCAATATCACATGTTCTGCCAGGTTTATTGTCTGAAGCAAAGGCTGTATTTTGTCTGGAAACCCACTAGGTGTGGTATAGGTACGAATGACTCCAGATTCTTTTTTGTCATACATGGTCATATCGGTAGCGGTTCCTTTTTTGCCAAGGCCGACTGCTATGCTCTGATCACCCAACACCACAAAATTGACTGACTTGGTCAATAGTTTTAAGTCAAAAATTGGGTGATAAAACGATTTATGGTCTATTTTGCCATTTGTTAATTTCTTTTAGCACGATTATTGAGCCTAAAATGCCGGATATAAGGAAAACCAACCAATCTTTGAAAGATAGATCAATTCATGTTTTTTATGAAACTCGAAGGTTTTTTTGTCCTCTTTTATCCTAAACGGGCCTGCATTATTACAAGATTTGCAGATTATGGCATATTGATTATCTGATGAACTTGGTGAACTTGGTGAACTTGGTGAACTTGAATTATTTTTTTCTTCTTCACTTCGTTCATTTCGTTCACTTCGTTCATTCTGTGCCTGAATGGGTATGATAGGGAATGAACTTGGTGAACTTGGTGAACTTGAATGAACTTGAGCTAAATTAGGCAAATCGGGTGTTTTTGTGCCTAAAGGTGAACTTGGTGAATCAAATGAACTAGATTTTAGACCTAGCCTGATTTTATTTTCATCTATCTTTTGGCTAGTGATAAGCCATGAAATGCCCTTATGTTTTTTTGCTGACTTTAATCCCAAACGTCTTAACGTTGCGGTAAACGACTTTAGCCATAAATTATGTTCAGTAAAACCATGTTTTGATTCCTTGATTATTCCATCATACAACTCTTTGGATACTAGCCAGGTATCTGCTTGTAGGCTCTCTCTTAATTCATCAAGGTAGGCCAAAATTCTATAATCATAATTTTCCTGTTCGTCTTGTAATTGCCTATCATCTCTAGTCTTTTCTGATGATTGTTTAATCTGATCAATGAGGCCAGCAACGCCATGTTTTTGGAAAAACAACGCCATGACCATAAGTGGCTTCCATAGCTGTTGCTCTCTACCTGAAACGTTTAGAAATTTTTGGGCCTCGCTTCTTAACTCATAAATTTCATCTGCATAATCAAGGAATAACCGATAACACAAGCCTCTAATTTTTTCAAAGCTTGAATCTGAATTATCGGGCCATGAATCAAGAATTTTCTTGTTTAGGGCCCTTTTGTTCACTTGTGGAATACACCTATCGTCTAAAACGTCATCAAAACTGCTGATATGCCCTAGGCTTGTAGGGCCAAATAGGTTAAACTGCCTAGTTGTAAAATTACCCTCGTCACTTTTCTCGACTCTAACTGCAAACTGATGTTTGATATGGCATTGTAATAGCAGGGTTCTCAAGTCTTGGGCCTGCGTGTTGTTTTTGTTGCTAAACTGTTCCGTTTCATCTATGCAGATTGTGGCCCCTGTTCCCTCTCTGATTCTAAATAGCGATGATGGAGTCATGCTGCCTGAAACGAATCCGTTAAAGCAAGTCAAAGATTGGAATGCAAGATTTTTGGATTTACCGCTTCGTTTTGTTCCTGTAAAATCAAAAATCGGGTATGAGTCAAAAATCGTATGAAAATATGTGCCGATATTCCATACAATAAACCGGACAAACTCGGCCTCGGTTTCAAACTCTATGTATTTTCTAGTAGTTTGGTTTAACAGATCATATACTAGTTTAGGATCTGTCTTTTCTGATTCTGATTTCCATTTAGTAATATCATCATAATTCCATCTTACATTATTCCATTCCGGCAAAATGGTTGTCTTGTAATTATTTGTAAATAATTGATCATCAGATGGCGTTATCTCTTTGCCAATTTTGGAATTAAGACACCTGATAAAATAAGCTGTGTTTGCATAATCTATCTCGGTGTTTTCCTTTTCAGTATTTTGTTTTTTTGTTGTTTCCTTTTTTGTAGGCAGATAAACTAAAATCATTCTCTCTTTAGTATCAGAAAAATACGTTATCGGTGTTATATCTTTGAATCTTTTATCTAGTATGGTCTTTGTTATTTTTCCATTGTTCGAATATCTAACATATTGATTTTCTGAATTTTCGCTTGATTCAAATGATTCAACTCTATGATTCTTTGCCCTACACTCGGACTTTTGATAATCTTGATAACTGTGAAAAATTCTATCATCAAAAGTGCAACAATAAAACTTCTTACTCATCTAAATCCCCAAAAAAATTATTCAGTAGATAAATGTCCGATTCTAACTGTTCTGATTTACTGTAAATTTTATTGGCACGATTTAGCAGAATTTCTTGGTTGGTTTTTGATAGTTTGGTATTTGTTCTAACGTTGTGACGGAATGTAGCTAGCCAATTTTGTGCATCTCTGTATTTTATCGTGTAATGCTCTAAGGTGTGCTTTAGGTTGTGGTCGTCATAGCTTTTCATCATATTAGGATAACACCTCTTTGATTCCAGGCGATGATCTGATTCAGTAATCGGGCATCAATTTCAGATATGGCTCTACAAATATCATAGATCTGAATCCGATCGATTTCGATTATCTCTTGCTGGTGTGCGTGGGCAATATGCCGACATAGGGATCTGGCTGAGCCAAATGTCCTATTGCAACACGAAACAAACCCAGAGCATCTAAAGGTAATAAGGCTCGGATTGGTATTATTTTTTAGAACCATTGAAAGAGGGCCCGCCCGGGCCTCCTTTCTTTTAGCCATTTTTGACCTCTATTGGAATGGGTTTTGTAGGCGAATTGAATTTACGAATTAGTATTTCTTGAGCAAATTCCTTAATCGCAGGGCGTTCTAAAGTATGAATCTTCGTGACATGGTAATACCATTTTATAATTCCGGACTTTCTTGATTTGCAAAATGGACATGGAAAATCTTTCTTATCAAAAAGCAGGTTCTTCTGTGCGTAATTTTTCCAAATCTCTTTGAATGTTAGCTCCTCACTCTTTCTTTGCAAAGTTAACAACCTCTCCACTATGATTCGCTACATATTCTTGCAAGGCCATCAGAAATATCTTATGTCTACTGATGAGTTCGCCTCTCATGCTATCCATTTTTTGCAATATGCTTGGTGGGACACTTATGGTCACATTTTTGCTTTCTTCGCCAGTTGGAATTGTTAACATTAGAATCTATACATGAATCTACTATTTATCATTTAAAAAAAGGTCAACACTTACGCACATAAAAAATCCTTTACTTATATTGAGTATTCAACTGTATTTAATATTCATTATATGCAGTTCTTACACACCTAGATACCGACAGTATTAGACCTGT
>Ga0194127_10007380_pt1 | contig 12148 bp, 9 predicted proteins | sample TA2KigC100mmetaG_FD_148624 | JGI IMG/M metagenome (GOLD analysis project Ga0194127, IMG submission 148624) | Freshwater microbial communities from Lake Tanganyika, Tanzania - TA2015036 Kigoma Deep Cast 100m | ecosystem: Environmental > Aquatic > Freshwater > Lake | place: Tanzania: Lake...
CTGCAGCTTCTCGAGGGTCTTCTGGCGCTCGTCCTCCAGCGCCTTGAGGCGCCCGAAGTACTGCTTCTGCGCCTCGGCCTCCATTTCACGCACCACGGTGAGCGGGCGCAAGGCCGAGGCGCGGCTCTGCAGCGAGATCAGCGCGTCGCCCGAGGCGACCTGCTCCACCAGGCCCTGCGCGAACGCCAGATTGCCGTTGGAGGGCACGATGATCCTGCGCCCGAACACCTCCTGGATATCCACCGCAGCGCCGTCGTTGAGCATGTCCACGTCGGCCACCAGCACCACCGAGTTCTCGGCCGCCGCCTGGGCGATGTGCGCCGGGCCGGCAGCGGCGTCCTTCTTGGCGTCCTTGGCCGCCGGCGCGCCGTCCTTGGGCTTGCCCTCGGGGAACGCGCTCTTGAACTTCCCGGACAGGCGCAGCGCAAGCGGGCGTGACCTGTTGTCCGGCTGGAAGCCCTTCATCGCCGCCTCGCCCGACACCGTGGCCACCACGTTGTCCACCAGCATGGCGTTGGGCGAACTTCTCACCAGCTCGGTGAGCTTCAGGCCATCGGCCGGCTTGACCTCGAAGGCGCCGCCGAAGGCGTACAGCAGGGTCTCGATCTGGCTGGTGGAGACGTCGTCGCGGTTGAACGCGGTGCGGTTCAGCGTCAGCACGGTCGGCGTCAGGCGGTTGCCGCCGCCCGAGGCGTAGACCACGTCGGCGATCACCTTGCCCGGGTTAAACTCCACGCCCCAGGCCTTGAACAGCCGGGGCAGGTTGGAGGTGGAGCCGCCGGCGCTCGCCCCCGGCATCGGGCTGGGCTGCTGGTCGAAGTAGGCGTAGGGATCGACGAAGGCGATCAGCTTGCCGCCGCGCATCACGAACTGGTCGAGCACGTACTCAACCGACTCGGGTACGTCGCGCGGATGGATCAGCAGCAGTACGTTGATGTCCTTGTCGATCGACTCGGCCATCATGTTCACTTGCCTGAGGTTGAAGTCGCGCTTCAGCTCGTTGGCAAGCACCCAGGGCTCGGAGCTTTGCCGCGTCATCGGGTTGAAGCGCTCGCCCAGCACCGGCAGGCCGCTCATCAGGCCCAGGCTCGGCCGCTCGGCCGAGCCGACGCGGGCGATGGCGCGCGCCAGGTCGTACTCCAGCAGGCGCTCGCGCTGCGGCGAGACTGCGGCGATCAGCTGCTTGCGGTCCAGCTGCGTCACCGCGACCCCGAGGTAGAACTGCTCGCCGGAGGCGAGCTGCTGCGCCTCGACCCCGTCCAGCTGGGCGGCCTCCTCCTGCTCGCTGTCCGGGCGCGGGTTGTACTTCTCGATCACCAGGTTGGTGCCGGCCACCGACTTGAACTCGCGCACCATGTCGTCGACGCGCTGGGCGAAGCTGCGCAGCTGCACCGGCATCGCCTGCTCGCCCTGCGAGATGTAGAGCTTCACTTTCACCGGCGCCTGCAGGCCGCGCAGGATCTTCTTGGTGCCGTCGCTCAGGGTGTACAGGCGGCCCTCGGTGAGATCTGCGCGCACCGCGGCGAGGGAGGCCAGATAGTTGACAGCCACCAGGATCAGGAACAGCGCCGCCAGGCCGACGGCGGAATACAGCAGGGCTTGGTTCTTCTTCATGGTTCGGTCCCTAGCCGGCGCGGTGGCCGCGGATGATGGCCCCGGTCGCGAACAGCGCGAAGCCGATCACCGAAAGGAAGAACAGCAGGTCGCGGCTGTCGATGACGCCCTTCTGGAAGCCGTCGAAATGCGTGATCACCGAGAACGCCGCCACCGTGTCCACGAACGCCGGGCTCGCCCAGCGCACCAGCAGGTCGGTCACCGGGTTGAAGCCGGCCAGGATCAGGAACAGGCACAGCACCACCGACAGGATGAAGGCCACCACCTGGTTGCGCGTCATGGCCGAGGTCATGCAGCTCACCGCGAGGTAGGCGCCGGCCAGCATCAGGCTGCCCAGGTACCCGGCGAGGAGGGTGCCGTTGTCCGGGTTGCCCAGCACGTTCACGGTGATCACCACCGGGAAGGTGAGCGCCAGCGCCAGCGCCAGGAACAGCCAGGAGGCGAGGTACTTGCCGGCGATGGCCTGCGCCGTGGTGACGGGCATCGTCAACAGCAGCTCGATGGTGCCGGAGCGGCGCTCCTCGGACCACAGGCGCATGCCCACCGCCGGCACCAGCACCAGGTAGAGCCAGGGATGCCAGGCGAAGAAGGCGGTGAGGCCCGCCTCGCCGCGCTCGAAGAAGGCGCCGGCGGTGAAGGTGAAGAAGCCCGCGAGCAGGAGAAAGATGACCAGGAACACGTACGCGACCGGGGAGGTGAAGTAGCCGCCGAGCTCGCGCTTGGCGATGGTCCAGACCAGATTCATGGCGTTACCCGCTCCTCTTCACGCTGTCGGGGAGGGCCGTATCAGGAAGGGTAATGCGGCGGAACACCTCGTCGAGGTGGCCCTCCTCGGTGCGCAGCGCGTCCAGCTTCCAGCCCTCGCGATCGGCCAGCGCGACGATGGCGCGGGTCAGTTCCGCGGAGGCGGACTTGTCGGCGGGGTAGACGCGGAATGAGCCGTTCAGTTTCTCGACCCGACCCAGCGCGGCGAGCTTGGCCTCGCTGGCGCCCTGTGCATGCAGGGTCACGGCCCCCGCGACGTCGGACATGGCGCGAAGCTCCCCGGGGGTGCCGTTGGCGACGATGCGGCCGCGGTCGATGATGATGGCGCGGCTGCAGGCGGCATCGACTTCCTCCAGGATGTGGGTCGAGAACACCACCGCCTTGGTCTTGCCCAATTCCCGGATCAGGTTGCGGACCTCGTGCTTCTGGTTCGGGTCCAGGCCGTCGGTGGGCTCATCCAGCACCAGCACCTCCGGATCGTGGATCAGCGCCTGCGCGAGGCAGGTGCGGTGCTTGTAGCCCTTGGACAGGGTGTCGATGGACTGCTCCAGCACGGATTCCAGGAAGCAGCGCTCGACCACGCGCGCCAGCGCCTTCCCGCGCGCCGCCGCGTCCAGGCCCCGCATCTGCGCGCAGAACTCCAGGAAACCGCGCACCGTCATGTCGGGGTAGGAGGCGGCGTTCTCCGGCAGGTAGCCGATCAGGCGCTTGGCCTGGAGCGGCGACTCCGCCACGTCATGGCCGCCCACGGTCACCTTGCCCGAGGAAGGCGGATAAAAGCCGGTGATCATGCGCATGGTGGTGGACTTGCCGGCGCCGTTGGGCCCCAGGAAGCCGAGCACCTCTCCGCGCTCCACGCTGAACGAAACCCCGTCCACCGCGCGCTTGGCGCCAAAGGTCTTCACCAGATTGTCGATGCGTATCATGGTTTTGAGCGACCGTCGGTCGAACCGTCGGTCCAGCCATGGGCGGGCCGCCGGAGGTTCAAGGGGGCGCATTATCGCCGAAAACGCCGCCCACCTTGGGTAGAATCGGCAAACACAGGGAGGGGCGATGAAACCCGCAATCGCATTGTTGGTGGCGCTGTTCAGTTTCGGTGCTGCCGCGCAGCCCAGTATGAAAATGATGATCCCGGCCAACCCGGGGGGCGGCTGGGACCAGACCGGCCGCAACCTGGCGGCTGCGATGCAGGGCGCCAGGCTGGTCTCCGGGGTCCAGTTCGAGAACAAGGGCGGCGCCGCCGGCATCATCGGCCTGGCGCAGTTCGCCAACCAGGCCAAGGGCGACCCCAACGCCGTGATGATCGGCGGCATGGTCATGGTGGGCGGCATCATTCTCGGCAAGTCCCAGGTCAACCTTTCACAGGTGACCCCGATCGCGCGCCTCACCAGCGAGTGGGAAATCGTCGTCGTGCCCGCGAACTCCCCGATCAAGTCCATGGCGGAACTGGTGAAGATGCTCAAGGACAACCCGGGCAAGGTGTCCTGGGGCGGCGGCTCGGCCGGGGGCACCGACCATATCCTGGCGGGCCTCATCGCCAGGGCGGTCGGGGTGGAGGCGGCCCGCGTGAACTACGTGCCCTACAAGGGCGGCGGCGAGGCGGTCGCGGCGATCCTGGGCGGCCATGTCACCGTCGGGGTCTCCGGCATCGGCGAGTTCGCCGAGCACGTCAAGTCCGGCAAGATGCGGGCGCTGGCGCAATCCGGGCCCTCCAGGATCGACGGCATGCCCTCCCTCAAGGAGCAGGGCATCGACGTCGAGCTGGGCAACTGGCGCGGCATTTTCGGCGCCCCCGGCATCACCCCGCAGCAGCGCGACGCGCTGGTGAAGCTGGTCAAGGAGGCCACCGAGACCCCGGCCTGGAAGGCGACGCTGGAGAAGATGGGCTGGACCGGCTGGTTCCTCGGCGGCGACGACTACCGCCGGTTCATCGACGAGGACACCAAGCGTGTCTCGGCCATCATCGAGTCGCTCGGCCTGAAGAAGTAGCGGGAAGTAGCCGCCCCAGGCCCGATGCGCCGCAACGCGGCGGAGATCGCCCTGTCGCTGGGCGTGCTGGCCCTGGGGATCGGCGTCGCCCTCGTCACCGCCGGCCTGCCCTCCGAGGGCGGCTACGCCGGCATCGGCCCGAACTTCATCCCCGCCGTGGTGGCCGGCGGGATCCTCCTGGTGGGCGCGTGGCTCGCGTTCGAGGCCTTCACCGGCGGCTGGCGCAACGCCCCTCCCGATGACCCCGCCGCGCGCGGCGAGCACGCGTTCAATGGCGCCGCCTTCGGCTGGATCAGCGCCGGCCTGTTCATCCACATGGCGCTCATCGGCTGGGCCGGCTTCGTGGTCGCGGGCGTGGCGCTGTTTGCCTGCGTCGCGCGCGGCTTGGGCAGCGCGCGCCCGGTGCGCGACCTCGCCATCGGCCTCGCGCTGTCGATCGCGATCTTCGCCTTTTTCGTCAAGCTGCTGAACGTCAACCTGCCGGCGGGCTGGCTCAGGCCGCTGCTGGGCAGCGCGGGGATCTAGGGCAGACCCGGACGCCATGGAAGCCTTCGAAGCACTGCTGGCGGGATTCGGGGTCGCGCTCAAGCCCATCAACCTGCTCTGGGGCTTCACCGGCGTCACGGTGGGCACGCTGGTCGGGGTGCTGCCGGGCGTGGGGCCGGCGCTCACGGTGGCCATGCTGCTGCCGCTGACCGCGAAGCTGGATCCGACCGGCGCGCTCATCATGTTCGCCGGCATCTACTACGGCGCCATGTTCGGCGGCTCCACCACCACCATCTTGCTCAACACCCCAGGCGAATCGGCCTCCATCGCCACCGCGCTGGAAGGCAACCGCCTGGCCAAGGCGGGCCGCGCCGGCCCCGCGCTCGCCACCGCCGCGATCGGTTCCTTCGTTGCCGGCACCATCGCCACCGTGCTGCTCACGCTGCTCGCGCCGCGGGTGGTGGAACTCGCGCTCAAGTTCGGGCCGGCGGAGTACTTCTCGCTCATGGTGTTTGCCTTCATCACGGTGTCGGCGGTGCTGGGCACCTCCACCGTGCGCGGCCTCGCCAGCCTGTTGCTGGGCCTGTTTTTCGGCCTGGTCGGCATCGACAGCCAGACCGGGCAGCCGCGCTTCGCCTTCGGCGTCGGCGAGCTGCTCGACGGGGTGGACGTGGTGGTGCTGGCGGTGGGCCTGTTCGCGGTGGGCGAGGCGCTCTATGTCGCCGCCTACCAGAGCCGGCTCACGGAAACGCTGGAGAAGCTGAAGGGCTCGGTCCGCATGTCCGGCGCGGACTGGAAGCGCTCCTGGCCGGCGTGGTTGCGCGCCACCGGCATCGGCTTCCCGTTGGGCACCATCCCGGCCGGGGGTTCCGAAATCCCGACCTTCCTGTCCTACGCCGCGGAGAAAAAGTTCTCGAAGCACCCGGAAGAGTTCGGCAACGGCGCCATCGAGGGCGTCGCCGGCCCGGAGGCCGCCAACAACGCCGCCGCCACCGGCGTGCTGGTGCCGCTGCTGACGCTCGGCATCCCCACCTCCGCCACCGCCGCGATCCTGCTGGGCGCGTTCCAGAACTACGGCATCCAGCCCGGGCCCCTGCTGTTCCAGTCGCAGGCGGACCTGGTCTGGGGCCTGATCGCCAGCCTGTACGTCGGCAACGTGATCCTGCTCGTGCTCAACCTGCCGCTGATCGGCCTCTGGGTGAAGGTGCTCCAGATCCCCAAGGACATCCTGTACGCCGGGATCCTGGTGTTCGCGACGCTGGGCGCCTACAGCCTGCACCAGTCCTGGGTGGACCTGCTGATGCTCTACGTGTTCGGGCTGCTGGGCTTCGCCATGCGGCGCTGGGACATTGCGGTGGGGCCGGCGGTGATCGGCCTCATCCTTGGGCCCTTGGCGGAAACGCAGTTCCGCCGCGCGCTGTCCATCAGCCAGGGCGAGGCCTCGGTGTTCTTCACGCAGCCGATCTCGGCCACTTTCCTGGCCATCACGGCGGCGCTGGTGGTGGTGCCGTGGATCGTGCGGCGGATGCGGCGCCGGAAAACGGCCTAAGTGAGCCTCTGGCGTCGCCCGGCGACGGTGCCGGCGAGCAGGTTCGCCACCGTGGGCAAGCTATCGCGAAAGGAGATTAGGCGGCGGCTCTATCCGCCCGGCGCCGGTCGCTTTCCCTGAGCAAGCGCTTGCGCAGGCGGATCGACTTCGGGGTGATCTCGACCAGCTCGTCGTCGGCGATGAATTCCACCGCGTATTCCAGCGTGAGCGCGATCGGCGTCACCAGGTCGATCGCCTCGTCCTTGCCCGAGGCGCGGATGTTGGTGAGCTGCTTGGTGCGGATCGGGTTGACCACCAGGTCGTTGTCGCGCGAGTGGATGCCGACGATCATGCCCTCGTAGACCGGCTCGCCGGGGCTGACGAACATCCGGCCGCGCTCCTGCAGCTTCCAGATCGCGTAGGCGACGATGGCGCCGTCCTCCTGCGACACCAGCACGCCGTTGCGCCGCTCGGCGATCTCGCCCGGCCCGGCCGGCGCGTACTCGTCGAACACGTGGCTCATGACGCCGGTGCCGCGGGTCAGGGTCATGAACTCGCCCTGGAAGCCCACCAGTCCCCGCGCCGGGATGCGGTAGTCGAGGCGCACGCGCCCTGAATTGGTACCTGCGGCGTCGGGCTGCATCTCCAGCAGCTCGCCGCGGCGCCGTCCCAGCTCCTCCATCACGCCGCCCTGATTGGCCTCCTCGAGCTCCACCGTGAGCACCTCGTAGGGCTCGCACTTCACCCCGCCGATGTCCTTGGTGATCACGCGCGGCCGCGACACCGCGATCTCGTAGCCCTCGCGGCGCATGTTCTCCAGCAGGATCGTCAGGTGCAGCTCGCCGCGGCCGTGCACGATGAAGGTGTCGGTGTCCTCGGGGTACTCGACCCGCATCGCGACGTTGCTCTTGGTCTCGCGCTCCAGGCGCTCGCGGATCTGGCGGCTGGTGACGTACTTGCCATCGCGGCCGGCCAGGGGCGAGGCGTTGACCAGGAAATTCATCGTCAGCGTCGGCTCGTCCAGCTTGAGCAGCGGCAGCGCCTCCGGGTGCTCGAGGTGGCACAGCGTGCTGCCGATGCCGATTTCGTCGATGCCGTTGACGAGCACGATGTCGCCGGCCGCGGCCTGCTCGACCTGCACCCGCTCCAGGCCCTTGAACTTGAGGACCTGGTTGACCCTCGCCTTGAGCGGCGTGCCGCCCGGGCCGTTGATCACCAGCACTTCCTGCATCGGCTTGATGCGGCCGCGGCGGATGCGGCCGATGCCGATCTTGCCGACGTAGCTCGAGTAATCCAGCGAACAGATCTGCAGCTGCAGCGGCGCCTCCGGGTCTTCGTCCCGCATCGGCACGTATTCGAGGATGGCCTCAAACAGGGGGCGGAGGTTCTCGCCTTTGCTCGCCGCGGTCCGCGAGGCCCAGCCCTCCAGCGCCGAGGCGTAGACCACCGGGAAGTCGAGCTGCTCCTCGGCCGCACCCAGCTTGTCGAACAGCTCGAAGGTCTGGTTCACCACCCAGTCCGGGCGCGCCCCCGGACGGTCCACCTTGTTGACCACCACGATGGGCTTCAGGCCCAGCGCCAGCGCCTTCCTGGTCACGAAGCGCGTCTGCGGCATCGGGCCCTCGACCGCATCCACCAGCAGCAGCACGCTGTCCACCATCGACAGCACGCGCTCGACCTCGCCGCCGAAGTCGGCGTGGCCCGGGGTGTCCACGATGTTGATGTGGGTGCCCTCGAAGCTGACGGCGCAGTTCTTGGCAAGGATGGTGATGCCGCGCTCGCGCTCCAGGTCGTTGGAGTCCATCACGCGCTCCTGCACCTGCTCGTGCGCGGCGAAGGTGCCCGAGTGCTGCAGCAGCTTGTCGACCAGCGTCGTCTTGCCGTGGTCGACATGGGCGATGATGGCGATGTTCCGCAGGGCGCCTGGCATGACTCTGATTCCAAAAGCAAATTCGGCCGCGCATTGTACGCGAGTTTCGCCAGCCTGCATTGCGTTGCACAAACCCGTGGTAGGATGCGCGCCGCAATTCGTTTCGCGTCATCCGGTTAGCGTTCCCAAAGAAAGTTTCTGCCTGAACCGGTTGGAAGAGATTCTTCCCAGGCCGATCTCAGGAGAAAGCCATTTCCACGTCCTTTGAAGGTCTCGGCCTGCGTGCCGAGCTGGTCCGCGCCGTCGCGGAGCAGGGTTACACGCAACCCACACCGATCCAGCAGCAGGCGATCCCGCTGGTCCTTTCCGGCCGCGACCTGCTGGGCGCCGCGCAGACCGGTACCGGCAAGACCGCGGGCTTCGCGCTGCCGATCCTGCAGTTGCTTGCCGCCAAGCCCTCCAGGGCGCCGCTGCGCGTGCTGATCCTCACCCCGACCCGCGAGCTCGCGGCGCAGGTGCAGGAGGACATCCGCACCTACGGCAAGCACCTGCCGGTGAGGTCCACGGTCGTCTTCGGCGGCGTCGGCATGCAGACGCAGGTGGATGCGCTGCGCCGCGGCGTCGACATCCTCGTCGCCACGCCGGGCCGGCTGCTGGACCATGCCGGGCAGCGCACGGTGAATCTGTCGGCAGTCGAGATCCTCGTCCTGGACGAGGCCGACCGCATGCTGGACATGGGCTTCATCCACGACATCCGCCGCGTGCTGGGGCTGCTGCCGGCGAAGCGCCAGAACCTGCTGTTCTCGGCCACCTTCTCCGACGACATCCGCAAGCTCGCGGGCACCATCCTGCGCGACCCGGCGACGGTGGAAGTCGCGCCCCGCAACACGCCCGCCGAACTGGTGTCGCAGCTCGCCTACCCGGTGCAGCGCGAGCGCAAGCGCGACCTGCTGGTGCACTTGGTGAAATCCGGCGACTGGCGCCAGGTGCTCGTGTTCACGCGCACCAAGCATGGCGCAAACCGGCTGGCGGAGCAGTTGAACCGCGACGGCGTCCAGGCCGATGCCATCCACGGCAACAAGCGCCAGAACGCCCGCACCCGCGCGCTCAAGATGTTCAAGGACGGCGAGCTGCGCGTGCTGGTGGCCACCGACATCGCGGCCCGCGGCCTGGACATCGAGGCCCTGCCGCACGTCGTCAACTACGACCTGCCGCACGTGGCGGAGGATTACCTGCATCGCATCGGCCGCACCGGCCGCGCCGGCGCCTCGGGCGAGGCGGTCGCCTTCGTCAGCCGCGAGGAGCGCCCGCTGCTGGCGGCGATCGAGCGCCTGATGGCGCGCCAGATCGGGATGCGCAGCATCGAAGGTTTCCCGGCGGTTGCGCCGTCGCCGCAGGACCGGCCCGAGCGCCAGCCGCAGCACCGGCCGCAGCAGCGCCCCCAGCAGCGCCACCACGGCCGGCCGCAGCAGCCGCAGCAGGTCCGCTCGCAGCCGCGCCTGCCGCGCGGGGAGGACCTGCAGCCCCGCGCGCGGAGGGCCGAACCGGTCCCGGGCTACTGCCCGCTCAGCGCCCACGCGCCCCAATCGCCCGCGCGCACCTCGGTCGGGTTCCCGGCGCTCCGTGGAGGCAAGACGCGCCCGCGCTGAGCGCGAAGACGCGCCTCCGCTGAGCGCGCCCGCAGGTCCGCGAGAGGGTAAAATCGGCGGCGGTTTGTCCGCTTCCCTTTCTTTCCCGAGGACCTGCATGGACCAGCAGCTACTTTCAAGCACCGCGGCCGCCATGGTCGCGAAGGGCAAGGGCGTGCTTGCCGCCGATGAATCCGCCGGCACCTGCGAGACGCGCTTCAAGACCATCGACACGCCCTGCACCGAAGAGAACCGGCGCGCCTACCGCGGCCTGCTGTTCACCACCCCGAACGTCGAGCGGTTCATCTCCGGGGTGATCCTGTTCGACGAGACCACGCGCCAGAGGACCGACGAGGGCGTGCTGTTCCCGGACTACCTGGCCAAGAAGGGCATCCTGCCGGGGATCAAGGTGGACACCGGTGCCAAGAACCTGGCGCTGTGCCCGGGGGAGAAGGTCACCGAGGGCCTGGACGGGCTGCGCGAGCGCCTGGCGGGCTACTTCAAGGCCGGCTGCCGCTTCGCCAAGTGGCGCGCGGTGATCAGCATCGGCGCGGGGCTGCCCTCGCACAGCTGCCTGTACGCCAACGCGCACGCGCTGGCGCGCTACGCGGCGCTGTGCCAGGAGGCCGCCATCGTGCCGATGATCGAGCCCGAGGTGCTGCTGGACGGGGACCACGCCATCGAGCGCTGCGAGGAGGTCACCGAGGCCACGCTGCGCTCAACCTACGCCGCGATGGCCGCACACAACGTGTCCTTCGAGCACCTGATCCTGAAGACCAGCATGGTGGTCTCGGGCAAAGCCAACGCGCGACAGGCCGGCGTGGATGAGGTCGCCGAGCGCACCGTGCGCGTGTTGAAGCGCACCGTGCCCGCCGCGCAGCCGGGCATCGTGTTCCTCTCCGGCGGGCAGTCCGACGTGTCGGCCACGGCGCACCTGAACGCCATGGCCGCGATGAACGGGTTGCCCTGGCCGCTCACCTTCTCCTACTCGCGCGCGCTGCAGAATCCGGCGCTCGCGACCTGGAGGGGCCAGGCCGCCAACGGCGCCGCGGCCCAGCGCGCCTTCTACCACCGCGCGCACATGAATGGCCTCGCCGCCGAGGGCAAGTGGAAGCCCGCACTGGAGCAGGCGGCCGCCTGAGCGCGCCGCTCTTCGAATCGAGCCTTGCCGGCCTGCCGCGCATCGGCCGCGGCAAGGTGCGCGACCTGTACGCGCTGGGCGAGGACCGCATGCTCATCGTCGCCAGCGACCGGCTCTCGGCCTTCGACGTGGTCCTGCCCGACCCGGTCCCGGACAAGGGCCGCGTGCTGACGCAGATGTCCAATTTCTGGTTCGCGCGCCTGGCGCACGTGGTGACCAACCACCTCACCGGGCTCGACCCCGAGTCGGTGGTCGAGGGCGAGGCCGAGCGCGCGCAGGTGCGCGGCCGCGCGGTGGTGGTGCGGCGGGTCAAGCCGCTGCCGGTCGAGGCGGTGGTGCGCGGCTACCTGATCGGCTCGGGCTGGAAGGACTACCAGGGCAGCGGCGCGGTGTGCGGCATCCCGCTGCCCAAGGGCTTGCAGCAGGCGCAGCGGCTGCCCGAGCCGATTTTCACCCCGGCCACCAAGGCGCAAAGCGGCCATGACGAGAACATTTCCTTCGAGCGCATGTGCGCGATCGTGGGCGGGGGCCTCGCCGAGGCGGTGCGCGACATCAGCATCCGCCTGTACCGTGAAGCCGCCGACCACGCCGCGTCGAAGGGCATCCTCATCGCCGACACGAAATTCGAGTTTGGCCTGGACCGGGAGGGCGGGATCGTGCTCATCGACGAGATCCTGACCGCGGACTCGTCGCGCTTCTGGCCGGCCGACCGGTACCGCGCCGGCATCTCGCCGCCCTCCTTCGACAAGCAATACGTGCGCGACTACCTGGAAGCGCTCGCCTGGGACAAGACGCCCCCTGCGCCGCGCCTGCCGCCGGAGGTGATCGAGAAGACCGCGGAGAAATACCGCGAGGCGCTGTGGCGGATTGCGAGAGTGAAGCTGTCATGAGGAAGACGGGAAAGCGCGCACCCCGGCCGCTGGTGGGCGTTGTGATGGGCTCGCAATCCGACTGGGAGGTGATGCGCGAGGCCTGCGCCGTGCTCTCGGAGTTCGGCGTGCCTTACGAGGCGAAGGTCGTCTCCGCGCACCGCACGCCGGATGCGATGTTCGGCTACGCGGCCAAGGCCCGCGGCCGCGGCCTGCGCGTGGTGATCGCCGGCGCCGGCGGCGCCGCGCACCTGCCCG
>Ga0194127_10007381_pt1 | contig 12146 bp, 7 predicted proteins | sample TA2KigC100mmetaG_FD_148624 | JGI IMG/M metagenome (GOLD analysis project Ga0194127, IMG submission 148624) | Freshwater microbial communities from Lake Tanganyika, Tanzania - TA2015036 Kigoma Deep Cast 100m | ecosystem: Environmental > Aquatic > Freshwater > Lake | place: Tanzania: Lake...
GCTCCCGCAGTCCACCGTGATCACCAGGTTGTACCCGGACTCGACGATCTCCCGCGCACGCGCCTCGTTGAGGCCGTAGCCGTCAACGAAACGGCTCGGCAGCATGTAGTCCGCCGCGACGCCCAGATCCCGAAGGAACGTCAGCAGCAGGCAGACCGACGTGATCCCGTCCGCATCGTAGTCGCCGTAGACGACGATCCGCTCGCGCCCGAAGACGGCCTTGCAGACCCGATCCACCGCCGGGGACATACCGGGCAGCGACGACGGATCCGCGAAATCCGAGAGGCGCGGCGACAGGAAGCTCTGAACCTCGACCGGATCGGTACCGACACGGGCGCACAGCAGCGACGCAAGGAACGGGGACACGCGCAGACTTCGGGAGAGGGATTCAACCGCGACCGGATCTGTGGATGCGACTTCCCATCTCATCGGCGCAGCCCGCTCAGGCAGCGACCTTCTCCCGCCGGGCGAACGTCTGGTGGAGGTACAGCAGCAGGGGGCTTGCGATGAAGATTGAAGAGTACGTACCCACGACGATTCCGACCATCAGGGCAAAGGCGAAGTCCTTGATCAACCCGCCGCCCAGCAGGAAGATCGAAATCACGACGAGCAGCGTAGTGCCCGACGTCAGGATCGTCCGGGAGAGCGTCTCGTTGATGCTCACGTTGATGATGCGCTCGAAGGGCATTCCCTTCAGCCTCTCCGAATTCTCGCGGATTCGGTCGAACACCACGATGGTATCGTTGACCGAGTACCCGATGATCGTCAGGATGGCCGCGATGATGGGCAGGGTGAACGGGACCTGCGTGAACGCGAACACACCGATGGTGATGATCGCATCATGCACGAGTGCCGCGACTGCGCCGGGACCGTACTTGAAGTCGAACCGCAGCGCGATGTACAGCAGGATCCCGATGCAGGCATAGAGCACGGCCAGCAGACCGTTGTTCAACAGGTCGGAGCCGACGCTCGGGCTGATGGACGTGGCCGACTCGACCGCAAGGAAGCGGGCCCCGACATCGGGCAGCGCCCGGACCGACTCCTCGATCTTGCCGCTCAGCTCCTCGATCTTCACGGTGTAGGACCCGTCGGTGTTCTTGGTGCGGAAGTCGGCAACCCGGGCCTTGAATGCCTCCTCGGCCTCGATCTGGTCGAGCACGCTCTGGGGAGTGGCCGCATCGGCCTTCTCCAGGTTGACCTCCTTGTAGAACTCCATGCTGAGGTCACGCACTTTGTCCGATTCCACCGAGACCCGCTGGAGGCCCTGCTCGTGGAAGATCGCGGCCAGATCCGCCTGCCGGCCCTCGATCGGAGCCTCGGTCGCAAACGTCAGGAAGAACTGGTCGCCGCCCTCGGCAGGGGGGTTCACCACCGAATCCTCGCCGAACTTCGCCTTCACCGCAGCAACGATCTTCTCCTTCTGCTCTTCGGTCAGCAGCGTCACGGACTCGGTGTAGAGCATGAAGCGACGGTTGTCCTCGTCGCCGCCCGCGTAGAAGTCCTGGACTTCGACCTGGAGCGTGCCGGTTCCGCCCTGGACCGACTGAAGCGTATCGGTCACCGCCTTGCGGATCAGCTCGCGATCGACCGGGTCGGCCCCCTTGAATGCCACCACCATCTTGGTGCCACCCTTGAAGTCCACGCCCAGGTTCAACCCCATCACCAGCACGGCAACCGCCGAAGCGAGGATGGCCACGGCGCTCAGTCCGATGAACACCGTGCGCATCCCCATGAACTCAACCCTCGTACCCGGCCGAATCAGCTCAAACATGGGTGCTCCCTCCGCAGCCTCAGATGCTGACCGTTTCCTTGATGAGCTTCCTGTCCAACATCCACTGGTAGAAGAGCTTCGTCACGTACAGTGCCGTGAACACGGAGCAGACGATGCCCACCAGCAGCGTCACCGCGAACCCGTATACCGGGCCGGTGGTGAAGTTCATCAGGATGACTCCCGCAAGTGCCGTGGTCAGCTGGGAGTCGAAGATGGTCCAGAACGACTTGGAATACCCGGTCTCGATGGCCACCCGGGCCGTCTTGCCGGCCCGCAGCTCCTCCCGGATGCGCTCATAGATGATCACGTTCGCGTCCACCGCCATGCCCAGCGTCAGCACCAGGCCCGCCAGCCCGGGCAGCGTCAGCGCCGAGTTGAACGCGACCAGGATCGCCACGATGAACACCATGTTCATGGCCAGGGCCAGGTTGGCGATGATGCCGGCGACCCGGTAGTAGATGCCCATGAACAGGAGCACCGCCAGCGCCCCGACGACGAAGGACAGGACGCCCGCATCGATGGCATCCTTGCCCAGCGACGGCCCCACTTCGTGATCCTGGATCTTGTGCACCGGCGCCTTGTACGCACCATGCGTCAGCACCGTCACCAGGCTCTGTGCCTCGCCCAGCAGCTCCGAGGCGCTGCGATTGCCCCCCAGTGTGATCGAGGCCTGTCCGCCCGCGATCACTTCCTTGATCACGGGGGCCGAGTTGATATCATCGTCCAGCATGATGGCAAGGTAGTCGCCGACGTGCTCCCCGGTCACCTCCTCGAACAGGGTCGCCCCCTGCCCCGTGAACGTCAGGCTCACGTACGGCTCGCCGGAATCCTTGTAGAACACGCCGGACCGCGCCAGGTGGTCGCCCGAGACCCGGACCGCAGCGAAGAGGTACTCGGTCCGGTAGTACGACTTGACCACCCGGCCCCCTTCATCCTCCTCGACGAAGTAGTACCCCGCCACGTGGTCATCCGGAAGCTTGCGCTCCTTCTGCAGGAAGTGGATGAAGGCCACCAGGTTGCTCTTCTTCTCCGACCGGGCCTGGTAGCGATCCCCGAACTTCGCGATCTCCACCGTCTTGCCCTTCTCCGGCGACTGCTGCCTGAAGGCCTCCAGATCCTGCTTCACGTCGGCAAAGAAATCCGACTTGCTGTCCACGATTCGGAAGGTCAGCCGGGCGGTCTGGCCGATGCGCTCGCGCACCACCTCCATCTGCTCCTTGCTGACGCCCGGGAGCTGGACATCGATGTCGCTGTCGCCGCTCATGCGCACATCGGGCTCGACCAGGCCGAATGCCTCGACGCGCTTGCGGATGATGGAGAGGGTCTGGTCGACGACCTCTTTCTTGATCCGCTCGACGTCCAAGGCCCGCATTTTCAGCAGAATGGCCCCGTCCTGCTCGATGAGCGTGTAGCGGGGGTCGATCTTGTCCTCTACGGCCTCGGTCGTGATGAAGCCCCGCAGCGTCTCGTCAGTCGTCTCGATACGTACGGTGTCGAACGAAGGTACCGTGAAGGTGACCTTCGAGCGAACCGCGTCGAGCTCTTCCTTGAGGACCTCGTCCCCCGGCTCCTTCTGCTTCGATTCACGGACCAGGTAGTCCTGGAGGCGGAACATCAGGTCGCGGGAGTTCTCCAGGATGGCCTTCTTGTAGTCGACCGTGTAGCGGAGCTCCAGCCCCCCCTTGAGGTCCAGGCCGAAATTCAGGCGCTTGGTGAAGGGGTACCACTTCGGCACCGCCCCCTCGGGTAGCACCGTGGGCAGGACGTACAGGATGCTGAACAGGAACAACAGGAAGACCAACACCGACCGCCAGATTCTCTTCTTCTCCATCTCGAATCTCCGTCATGCCGCCCCGCCTTCGCCCGCCGAGCGGCAACCTGTGCCTTCACACTGTCAAGCAAGCTGCCGGATGATGCAAAACCGGCCTGCCCGCACGGATGCCGCAAACACGCCCGGGGACTACTTCTTGCTGCCCTGCTCCTCGGCCTTGCCGGGCTCCGGCTGCAATCCGAGCACGTGCTGCTTCTGGATGCGGACCCTTACGTTGTCCGCCACCTCCAGCGTCACCACGTTCCCGCTGATGGATCGGATCGTACCCAGCATTCCACCGGTGGTCACGACGCGGTCCCCGCTCTTCAGCGAGTTGAGGAGCTGCTCGTGCTGCTTGGCCTGCTTGCGCTGCGGCCGGATCAGCAGGAAGTACATCAGGCCGAACAGAAACACCATCCAGATGAGGAAGGTGATCGGGTCGTTTCCGCCGCCGCCGCAGCCGAACGGGCCGGCTGCCTGCCCTGCCGCCTCGCCCGCTGCCTGTCCAGCACCCTGCGCCGCGGCCGGGGCCGAAGGGGCCGCTGCCTCCCCCTGCCCCACCTGCATGAGAACCAGAAAGTCGTATAGCCAGGTCACGCCAAACCCTCCGCGCACCAATAAGGCGAGCTTTTGTATCAGAAGCCCCCCACGCGGTCAAGATCTTAAATCCGGAGAATCAAAGGCCGGCGTTCAGCGCACGTAGAGCTCCATCCGGTACACGCCCATGTCCTCGTTCACGCTCCCTTCGTCACCGCACAGCCGCCCCTCGACCGACACGTTGACCGTCCCCGGAAGCGTCTTCTCGAACCAGGGCAGTTTCGGCGGCGTACAGCAGGTGTTGCCGGCCGGACAGCCCTGGCCGTCGAACAGCGGATCCCCCGTGTACCAGGTGTTCTCGATCGCTCCTGCGTTTCCGGACTCGCAGTAGTAATCCCCGCCGACGAAAGCGGGCAGCGCCCCCGGGTACGGGGCGCACGGACAGTTCGACGCGGAGTAGTTCCCGTCCTCGCTGTACCCCGCCGCGTAGGACCACAGGTGGACCCGCGGGGCCCCGTACGTCAGCGACAGCCCTTCCAGGTACGTCCCGTCCAGCCCCCCGGCTGCCGACGGGTGGAAGGCATCGGTCGAGTAGAACTGGTACGCCCTCACGTACCCGCGCACCTCGCCGTACGGAACCCCGAAGTTGTCGAAGGTAGCGGACTTGCACCCCGCTCCGGCCGCCAGCCTGTGGCAGACCTTGGGGATGTTCGTGAACACCCAGGTACCCGGGCATACACCGGTGTTTGCATCCACGTCCGCGACACGCATCCAGCCGCCCCCCTTGGTCGTCATGTCGCAGTAGACCTCTACGGCCGGATACCCGCCCGGACCGTCCGGATCCACGGTGTACTTGCCCGACGGGAACGATGGAAAGACCGCACGGATGTTCTTGCAGCTCGTCCCGGTCACCACGCCCGGGCACCCCTCGTCCTTCCAGCCGTTGCAGTCGTTGTCCGCACCGTCGCAGACCTCCTTGGCCCCCGGATATACCGCCGCGTTGTGGTCGTTGCAATCCGCAGCATCCAACGAGCCGTCGTTGTCATCGTCCGGATCGAGGCAATCCGGCATGCCGTCTTTGTCGAAGTCCTCGAAGTCCTCGTCCTTCTTGCCGTCGCAGTCGTTGTCCTTCCCGTCGCACACCTCCGCCGACTTCCCCTGGAACGGGTCGCAAACCTGCGGAGCACCCCCGGCACAGTTGTCCACCGTGTGCTCGCACACCCCCAGGCCGCACGTCGTCTGTCCCAACCCGTCGTCAACCTTCCCGTTGCAGTCGTTGTCCTTCCCGTCGCAGACCTCGGCAGACTTCCCGGCCAGCGGGTCGCACACCTGCGCAATGCCGCCCACGCAGTTCTCCACCGTGTGCTTGCACACACCCAGCCCGCACGTCGTCTGTCCCAACTCGTCGTCCACCTTCCCGTTGCAGTCGTTGTCCTTCCCGTCGCACACCTCGGCAGACTTCCCGGCCAGCGGGTCGCACACCTGCGCAATGCCGCCCACGCAGTTCTCCACCGTGTGCTCGCACACACCCAGACCGCACGTCGTCTGCCCCAGGCCGTCGTCAACCTTCCCGTTGCAGTCGTTGTCCTTTCCGTCGCAGACTTCGCCCCCCTTGCCCTCATCCGGATCGCACGACTGGACCTGCCCGCCCAGGCAGTTCTCCACCGTGTGCTCGCACCCACCGATGCCGCACGTCGTCTGCCCCAGGCCGTCGTCAACCTTCCCGTTGCAGTCGTTGTCCTTGCCGTCGCAGATCTCGGCGAGCCCCGGAGCCCGCTCGGAATCCTTCGGGGCGCAGTCCTTGAGGTCGACCACACCGTCGTTGTCATCGTCCGGATCGCAAGCATCGCCGATTCCGTCCGACTCGAAGTCCTCCTGCCCCCCGTTCACATCCATCGGGCAGTTGTCCGCCTCGTCGAGCACGCCGTCGCCGTCGTCGTCATCGTCCACGCAGTCCGCCTGGCCGTCCTTGTCCAGGTCCGACTCCCCCTCGTCGATCTGCGAGTCGCAGTCGTCGTCCAGCCCGTTGCACATCTCCTTGGCCCCCGGATAGCCCAGCGGGTCGTCCGCGCGGCAGTCACCCGACTTGTTGGCACTGTACGGGGCGACCGGCTTGCAGAGGCACTTCTTGTCGTCGACCCCGAACCCGTCCCCGTCCGCATCCAGATTGTAGTACTTGCACTTGGCCGCTCCTTCCTGGTCGACCTCCCCGTCGCAATCATCGTCGACACCGTTGCAGACCTCCGCGGCCAGGTGGGAGATCTGGGCATTGAGCGGCTCGCAGTCGGTCCCGTCCGGGTCCCCGTCGTTGTCATCATCGGGGTCGCACGCATCCCCCGGGCCGTCCTTGTCGCTGTCCTTCTGGTCCTGGTTCGCCGCCAACGGACAGTTGTCCTTGGGGTCGATGATGCCGTCGCCGTCGTCGTCGCCGTCGCACACGTCGCCCAGTTTGTCCTGGTCGAGGTCCTCCTGCTGCGGGTTGCCGTGGAGCGGGCAGTTGTCCTTGTCATCTGCGATTCCGTCGTTGTCGTCGTCATCGTCGCAGGCATCGCCCAGCAGGTCCTTGTCGGTATCGAGCTGGGCCGGGTCGGACACGTGCGGGCACAGATCCTGGGCATCCGGAATCCCGTCGCAGTCGTCTTCCCACTCGCCCGCCTCGGCAAGCCAGCAGCCGAAGTCGCACAGGTCGCCGAACCCATCCTCGTCCACGTCCTCCTGCTTCGGATTGGCCTCGAGCGGACAGTTGTCGGCCCCGTCCGGCACGCCGTCGCCGTCGTCATCGTCATCCACGCAGTCCGCGACACCGTCCCCGTCCGTGTCGATGTCCCCCTCGTCCGTCTCGCCGTCGCAGTCGTTGTCCAGACCGTCACAGACCTCTTCGGCCTCGAGCGGCAGCGACAGGCACTCGGCCGGTCCCCCGTCTGCGCAGGAGTAGACCGCGTTGGCGCACACGCCGAGCCCGCACTGAAGGTCTCCCAGCTCGTCGTCGGTCTGGCCGTCGCAGTCGTCGTCCAGCCCGTTGCATGTCTCCTCCGCTGCCCCCTCCATCGGGTCGCATTCCTGGGACACGGCCTCGACGCACGCCGACACCTTGTGGTCGCACACGCCCAGGCCGCACTGGACCTCCCCCAACTCCTCGTCGGTCGCGCCGTCGCAGTCGTCATCCAGCCCGTTGCACGTCTCCTCCGCCGCCCCCTCCATCAGGTCGCACTCCGCGGGCACGCCTTCCACGCACGCGACCAGGGAATGTTTGCACGCTCCAAGCCCGCACTCCACGTCAGCGATCTCCTCGTCGGTCCCGCCGTCGCAGTCGTCGTCCAGCCCGTTGCATGTCTCCACCGTGGGAACCGGCGCGTCGCATGCGGTCAGACCCTGTGGACCGCAAACGCGCTTGCCCTGGCAGATCCCCAGCTCGCTCGTGCTCCGGCAGTCGGTCGAGGCACCGTTCTCGGTGCCCAGCAAAGGACACTCGCAGCCGCCGTCAGTGGGGACGCAGTACTTGACTGCGCCCCCCCCATCCACTACGGTTTCCTTGCACTCGTAGCCGTCCGGGCAATTGCCGCCGTTTGCGTCGTCGCAGGGCAGCAGGCAGAACTTGCCGTCGTACAAGCCGGCAACCGGCAGACAGCCAGCCCCCACCGGAACGACTCCCGCGACTGCGTCAGACCCCGCCATCCACTCGGGATAGGCGCAATCCTCGTCCGACTGGCAAGGAAGGCAGGCCACTGCAGCCACGGGCACACAGTAGCCCGACTGGTCCCGCGTGCCTGGGGAATGGCACAGGTAGCCCTCGGCACATGGGGCCGCATCCCCGCATTCATGCAGACACTCCATCCCAGCGGCCCCGTACCAGCAGCGCCCCCCCTCGCAGTCCGAAGCCTCATCGCACGGCACGGCCCATGGGCCCGCGTCGACCTCGACATCGAGCGCGTCGACTTTCTGCGGCAGGTCGATACCAACGTCGACTTCGACCGCGTCAGCTACCCGAGGCAGCTCGGAGGCGCCGTCGTTGTCTATCGTAGGATTGCCTCCGCTCGCGCCGCACGAACCAAGTGCCAGTGCGAGCGCGAGTCCGACGGCCGCCTGAGGAAAACCGGTGAAACTTCGCATGGGCCCCCCTTCGAGAGGTGCATGGTACGCGTTTCGAAGTGTGCAGTGACTGCTCGGGAATGTCAATTCCGTGGCGTCCGATGCGGCTCCCCCCGGACCCCACGTCACCTGCATGAACATGCCCCATGCCTTTCCTGGCGCAGGGAGCTTCGCAGGGCAAGCCCCATACCCCGCCTGTCAGTGCTCGGTGGTCCCGGCGACCTTCAGTCGGATGAGGGCACGCTTCAGCGCATACTCGGCACGCGTGACGTCGATGCCGGCATCCCTGGAGGCCTGGGCGAGACGTTCCCGAGCGCGCTCCGCTGCCTTCTGCGCCCGCTCGATGTCAATCTCGCCCCCCACCTCGCACGTCTCGGTCATCACCCGGACCTGGTCGTTGAGGACCTCCACGAAGCCGCGGTTCAGGGCCAGCTCGTGCATCTCGCCGCCGGCAGTCCACCGGGCGACACCCACCTCGAGCACCGACATGAGGGCCGCATGGCCGGGAAGCACGGTCATCTCGCCGACCGCGCCGGGAAGCGTCACGGAGTCCACGTCTCTCGACAGCACTTCCTTGCGAGGCGTGACGATGGTCAGCCGCATCGGCCCCCCCTACATGTTCTTCGCCTTCTCCACGGCCTGCTCGATGGTGCCGACCATGAAGAACGCCTGCTCGGGCAGGTGATCCCACTTCCCGTCCACGATCTCCTTGAAGCAGCGTACCGTGTCGGAGAGCTTCACATACTCCCCCTTGAACCCCGTGAACTGCTCGGCCACGGCGAAAGGCTGCGACAGGAATCGCTGGATGCGCCGGGCACGGGCCACGGTGACCTTCTGCTCCTCGGACAGTTCCTCCATGCCCAGAATGGCGATGATGTCGCGCAGATCCTTGTACTCCTGCAGGATCCTCTGGACCTCCCGGGCGGTCTCGTAGTGCTCCCTGCCGACCACGTTGGGGTCAAGGATGCGGGAGGTCGAGTCGAGCGGGTCCACGGCCGGGTAGATGCCCAGCTCCGCGATCTGCCGTGACAGCACCGTCGTCGCGTCGAGGTGCGAGAACGTCGTAGCCGGCGCGGGGTCGGTCAGGTCGTCCGCAGGCACGTAGATGGCCTGGACCGACGTGATCGAGCCCTTCTTGGTCGACGTGATCCTCTCCTGGAGCTCGCCCAGGTCGGTGGACAGCGTCGGCTGGTAGCCCACGGCCGACGGCATGCGGCCCAGCAGTGCCGAGACCTCGGAGCCCGCCTGGGTGAAACGGAAGATGTTGTCGATGAAGAGCAGCACGTCCTGCCCTTCCACGTCGCGGAAATACTCGGCCGCGGTCAGTGCGGACAGCCCGACGCGGGCACGGGCTCCGGGCGGCTCGTTCATCTGGCCGTAGATCAGCGCGGTCTTGTCGATGACACCCGATTCCTTCATCTCGACCCACAGGTCGTTGCCTTCACGCGTACGCTCCCCCACCCCGCCGAACACCGACACACCTCCGTGGTGCCTGGCGATGTTGTGGATGAGCTCCATGATCACGACGGTCTTGCCCACGCCCGCACCGCCGAACAGGCCGACCTTGCCTCCCTTGGGATAGGGAGCCAGCAGGTCCACCACCTTGATGCCCGTCTCGAAGAGCTGCACCTCGGTGGACTGGTCCAGGAACGTCGGCGGCTCCCGGTGGATCGGAAGGAAGTGCCGGGCATTCACCGGCCCCGCTTCGTCGACCGGCTCTCCCACGACGTTCAGGATCCGACCGAGGCACTCCTTGCCCACCGGCATGAGAATCGGCTGCCCCGTGTTCTGGGCAGCCATCCCCCGCACCAGGCCGTCCGTGGTATCCATGGCGATACAGCGGGCCGTGTTCTCCCCGATGTGCTGCGCAACCTCCAGGACGAGGTTCCCGTCCTTGTCGTTGATCCACGGGTTCGAGACCTTGAGCGCCGTGTAGATCTCGGGGAGGTTCCCCTCGTCGAAGACCACGTCCACTACCGGCCCGATCACCTGCGAGATTCGTCCGACCTGCATCTTGTCCCCCTGGCGCAATGACCGGGCAGCTCTCCGTCCGCCCGGTCAACTCAGACTCCGGCTGCCCGCTACCGAAGCGCCTCCGCACCGCCCACGATGTCCATCAGATCCTTGGTAATCGTGTCCTGGCGTGCCTTGTTGTAGAGCAGCGTCAGCTTCTGTATCAGCTCGCCCGCGTTGCGCGTGGCACTATCCATCGCGGTCATGCGCGCTCCCATCTCCGACGCAACCGATTCCAGCAGCGCCTGGTAGAGGGAGATGTTCACGTACATCGGCAGGAGCGCATCCAGGATCTCGGTCTTGCCCGGCTCGAAGATGTGCTCGGTCCGATCGCTGGTCCCCGTTCTCTCCGCACATCCGGACAGATCGAGGGGCAACACCCGTTGCAGCGTCACGCGCTGGGACCCCGCGGACCGGAACCAGTTGTACAGCACGTACAGCGAGTCGTAGCCGCCCGACAGGAACTCGCGGGTCAGCTCGCTGCCGATTCGCGAGATCCGGTCGAACGAAACATCCGCGAACATGTCCTTGAAGTAATGCTCGACCGGGTAGTCCCGCCGAGTGAGGTACTCGTTCCCCTTCTTGCCGATGACCGCGGCCGTGACGGCCCCCTCGCCCGGATGCTGGCGGAAGAAATCCTCCGCTGCCCTGCCGACGTTCAGGTTGAACGCGCCGCACAGCCCGCGGTCCGACGTGTAGCACAGGAGCAGAGAGCGTCGCTCCGGCCTGCTGGCCAGGAGAGGATGCTCCTCGGCATCGAGCCTCCCCGCCACGTGTCCGATCACCTCGACGAGGTTGGCCGCATAGGGACGCAGGGCGAGGGCATTCTCCTGGGCCCGTCTCAGCTTCGCCGCTGCCACCAGCTTCATGGCACGGGTGAGCTGCAGCGTTCCCCGAACTCCCTGGATCCGCTTTCGAATCGCCTTGAGATTCGCCATGCCCGCCTCACCAGCAAGGGGGCGACGCCGTCACGGAACGGCCACCCCCGAAACCGCGGCTCACTTCGCGGTGAACGTCTTCTTGAACTCGAGGATTGCCTTGTCCACCTGGTCCGTCGTCGCGTCGTCCAGCACCTTCTTCTCGCGGATCGTCTTCAGCAAATCGGGAAAACGCGCCTCCACGAACTCGCACAGCCCGTCACAGAACCTGCGGATATCCGCCACCGGAAGATCCAGCAGGAGGTTCTTCTTCGATGTGCCCGCGTACAGCACCAGCACCTGCTTCTCCACCGGCATCGGCTCGTACTGCGGCTGCTTGAGGATCTCCACCAACCGCTCCCCCTTCCGGATCTGGCGCAACGTCGCCTCGTCCAGATCCGAGCCGAACTGGGCGAAGACCGCCAGGTCACGGTACTGGGCAAGCTCGAGACGCAACGACCCAGCGACCTGCTTCATCGCCTTGATCTGTGCGTTGCCGCCCACGCGCGACACCGAGATGCCCGCGTTCACGGCCGGCCGGATCCCCTTGTAGAACAGGTCGGTCTCGAGGAAGATCTGCCCGTCCGTGATGGAGATCACGTTGGTCGGGATGTAGGCCGAAACGTCACCGGCTTGCGTTTCGATGATCGGCAGCGCGGTGAGCGAGCCTCCCCCCATCTTCTGCGACATCTTGGCCGCCCGCTCCAACAGGCGGGAATGCAGGTAGAACACGTCGCCCGGGTACGCTTCACGTCCCGGCGGCCGCCGGAGCAGCAGCGAGAGCTGCCGATAGGCCACCGCGTGCTTGCTCAGGTCATCGTACACCACCAGCGCGTGCTTGCCGTTGTCACGGAAGTACTCGCCCATGGTGCAGCCGGTGAACGGCGCCAGGAACTGCATCGGCGCCATCTCCGACGCCCCGGCCAACACCACCGTCGTGTACTCCATCGCCCCGGCCTTGCGAAGGCGGCCCACCACCTGCGATACGGTGGACTGCTTCTGGCCGACC